>Ga0213920_1000497_pt1 | contig 30535 bp, 30 predicted proteins | sample McNCre1117MG_FD_161054 | JGI IMG/M metagenome (GOLD analysis project Ga0213920, IMG submission 161054) | Freshwater microbial communities from McNutts Creek, Athens, Georgia, United States - 11-17 MG | ecosystem: Environmental > Aquatic > Freshwater > Creek | place: USA: Georgia | collected...
GCGACATCTAACCGAAATTCAGTTTGGATCATTTCAATATTCCCAACTTGCATCAGCCTTTGCACAACTTGCGTTACACATCGAACCGATCAGTCTTGGGCCCGTCATCCACATCGCGAACCACTCGCAACGCTTCAACTTGGGGCAGATAAATCCCGCTTTTTTAGCGGAGCCGCAGATTATGCCATAACTTTTTAGCCCGCGTCAAACTATTTTCACGAATCTTTTGGGTTTGACCGACAATTCCCGCATGTCTACACCCTCCAACACCTCTCAAACCCTTGCATTCATTGGCGGCGGCAACATGGCCAGCGCCATCATCGGCGGTCTCATTAAGCAAGGCACGCCAGCCAGCCACATCTTGGTGGTGGAGCCTTTTGAACAAGCGCGCCAGCGCTTGCAGACGCAATTTGGCGTGCGCGTCTTAGCCAGCGCCGATGCCTCCCTGAACGAAGCGGGCCTGGTGATTTGGGCTGTGAAGCCTCAGACCTTCAAAGAAGCCGCCCAACAAACCCGCGACTTCTGCACCCAAGCCTTACACCTCAGCGTGGCCGCCGGCATTCGCAGCGACAGCATTGCCACTTGGCTGGGTTCCGAGCGCATCGTTCGCGCCATGCCCAACACCCCCGCGCTGGTGGGCTTAGGTCAAACCGGCTTGTTTGCCCGCGCGGCCGTGACTACCGCAGACAAAAACTGGATCGAACAAGTGATTGCCACCACGGGGGCGCTGCTATGGGTCAAGGACGAGCCTTTGCTCGATGCCGTCACTGCCATCTCAGGCTCTGGCCCCGCTTATGTGTTCTTCTTCATCGAGGCCATGGTGGAGGCTGGTGTCAAGATGGGCCTCACCGCAGAGCAAGCCACACAGCTCGCCATTGGCACCTTTGAAGGCGCCTCGCAATTGGCCAAAACAGCCAGCGAGCCACCATCCGTACTGCGCGAACGCGTCACCTCCAAAGGCGGCACCACCTATGCTGCCCTCACCTCCATGCAAATCACCCACGTGGGTGATTTGTTTCAAACCGCACTGAAAGCCGCACAACAACGCGCTCACGAACTTGGCAACGAATTCGGTTCGTAAGATTTCACCCCCTTGGTGGTGCGACAATATTCCTGTTGATTTTCAAAAACATTGATTCCATGAACAAACTTCTTCTTTCTCTCTTGTCGGCAGCCGCATTGGGCTTGCCATTGACTTCTACAGCGCAAGCGCCTGCCATGCCTGCAGCACCTGTGGCTCAACCTGACCAAGCCGCAGCACCCGCCGTGACCCACACAGACTCTGCAGCGACTGCCAAAAAAGCCAAGAAGGCCAAGAAAAAGAAGTTGAAAAAGAAGAAGTCTAAAAAAGCAAAAGCTCACTAAGCCAAACGCTTAAAGCTTCTCCACAAAAAGCGCTTGCGGCATCAGCCCCAAGCGCTTTTTTCATGGCCGCACAAACAAGGAATCAACGTAACGCGTACCCCAATGCGATACCGGCAAACACAGTCGCACCCAGCCAATGATTGAGACGAAACGCTCTAAAGCACCCCTCGCGCGAGCGATCCAAGATGAGCAGAAAGTGCCACACCGCTTGCAGCCCAGCCAAGCACAAGGCCAAGCCCCAATGCCAGCTCAAATGCGCCGACTCCAATAAGCCGTACCAACCGCAGAGATACACCGCATAAAACGCCATGATGGCTGACACATCGTGGCGGCCCAAGGTGATGGCCGAGGTCTTCATGCCAATGCGAAGGTCGTCGTCACGGTCGACCATGGCGTACTCGGTGTCATAGGCCAACACCCAGAATAAATTGAACAACATCAAGCCCCAAGCCTGCATGGGCACGGCATCGTTCAGCGTTTGCAGGTTGATGTCTTGCCACATCAAATTGGCACTCCCCACCGCCACAAAGGCCAGTGGAATACCGAAGCTAAACGCCACACCCAACACCGCTTGCGGCATCGACACGTGGCGTTTGGCGTAGGGGTAAATCAAGGTCACCGCCAAGCCCGCAAACGACCACACGACGGTGGCGGGGTTGGCGGTCAGCACCAAACCAAAAGCTGCCAGCGCCAGCACAGCGCCCACCAGCAAGGCCTCGCGCACTGACACCGCACCACGCGTCACAGGGCGTTCGGCGGTGCGCTTGACGTGACGGTCAAAGTCACGGTCTGCCACATCGTTGATGCAGCAGCCTGCACTGCGCATGAGGATGGTGCCCAACACAAACACCGCCAACAAATGCCAACCGGGCCAACCATCCGCGGCTACCCACAAAGCCGAGAGTGAAGGCCACAGCAAGAGCAACCAACCTGCGGGGCGGTTCCAACGGATCAAATCCAAATACAAAGCCAAGCGTTCACGCATCAACACACCTATCAAGACAAACGGGTCACGCCTGGCAAGTCGCAGGCGTAAATGGCATTGCGCAACGCGGCAATCGCCTCGTAGCGCGTGAAGCTACGACGCCACGCCAACACCACGCGACGCGTGGGTGGCTCGCCACCTTTGTCGTCAGTGATCGGCAGGTAACGCACGTACGTTTCCTCACTCTTCTTGCGCTTGGCTTGCGTGTCCAGCGCTTCTTTCGGCACACTCAAACGCGGCACCAACGTCACCCCCATACCGGCGGCCACCATGTGTTTGATGGTCTCCAGCGATGACCCTTCAAAGCTTTTTTGGATGCCTTCGGCGTTGCTAGAAAAACGCGCGAACTCGGGGCACACCTCCAACACATGGTCGCGAAAACAATGGCCATTGCCGAGCAACAACATGGTTTCGTTTTTCAACGCATCGGCACTGACTTGTTTCAACGTTGACAAGGCGTGATTGCTCGGCACAGCGGCCATGAAGGGCTCGTCATACAAAGGCGCTGTGGCCAGCCCCGTGTCTGGAAAAGGCTCGGCCATGATGGCGCAATCAATCTCACCGGTGCGCAACATTTCGAGCAACTTGACGGTGAAGTTTTCTTGCAGCATCAGCGGCATTTGCGGCGTTTTGGCAATCGCTTGGCGCACCAAGCTGGGCAACAAGTACGGGCCAATGGTGTAGATCACGCCGAGCTTCAAAGGCCCAGCCAAGGGATCTTTGCCGCGCTTGGCAATCTCTTTGATGTTGGCCGCTTGCTCCAACACGCTTTGCGCTTGGCGAATGATCTCTTCACCCAGCGGCGTCACGGCCACTTCGTTGGCGCTGCGCTCAAACAGCTTCACATCCAACTCTTCTTCTAACTTTTTGATCGACACCGACAGCGTGGGCTGCGACACAAAACACGCATCCGCCGCACGGCCAAAGTGCTTTTCGCGGGCCACGGCCACGATGTATTTGAGTTCGGTGAGGGTCATTGTTTTAAGCCTTCAAGAAATCAGATTTTCCACCCAACCAACGGCTCACATGCCGCTCGGCCAGCTCGGGGTATTTGTCCAACATCAGCGGAGCCAACTCTCGGGCCCATTGCAGCAGCGCGCCGTCTTCGGTCAAGTCTGCAAAACGCAATAACGCTGCGCCTGATTGACGAGCCCCTAAGAACTCGCCGGGGCCACGAATTTCCAAATCGCGTCTGGCGATTTCAAAACCATCCGAGGTTTCCACCATCGCGCGCAAGCGCTCGCGTGCGGTTTCGCTCACGCGCCCGCTCTCACCTGTGGCGTACATCAGCACACAGGCCGACGCAGCCGCACCGCGCCCGACGCGCCCGCGCAGCTGATGCAACTGGCTCAGGCCAAAACGCTCCGCGTGCTCAATCACCATCAACGACGCATTGGGCACATCCACACCCACCTCAATCACGGTGGTGCTCACCAACACGCCCATGACGCCGCTTTCAAACTGGGCCATCACCGCTTTCTTCTCAGCCGGTGGCATGCGCGAATGCAACAGCCCTACCAGCACAGGTTTTGCACCGGGATGGTTGAGCGCGTCCATCAACAGGGCATGCGTCTCGGTGGCATTGGTTAAATCGAGCGCTTCGCTTTCTTCAATCAGCGGGCACACCCAATACACCTGGCGCCCCTCATCGAGCTGGTGGCGTATGCGCTCAATCAACTCATCACGTCGCGCGTCTGACACCACGCGCGTCACCACCGGCGTACGCCCCGGCGGCAGTTCATCCAAGGTCGACACATCGAGGTCGGCGTAGTAGCTCATGGCCAAGGTGCGCGGGATGGGTGTGGCGCTCATCATCAACATGTGCGGCTCTTGCTCAGGGGTGCCATCGTGTGTGAGCATCTTCTCGCGCAGGGCCAAGCGCTGCGCCACGCCAAAGCGGTGCTGCTCGTCGATGATGGCCAACGCCAAATTTTTGAACTGCACTTGTTCTTGAATCACCGCATGCGTGCCCACCACCAGCGCGGCCTCGCCGCTGGCAATGAGGCCCAACATTTCGGTGCGTTCTTTTTTCTTTTGGCTACCCGTGAGCCATGCCACACGTTGGCCCAACGGCGCAAGCAAAGGCTCCAACCAAACGATGAGTTTGCGAAAGTGCTGCTCGGCCAAAATTTCGGTGGGCGCCATCAGCGCGCATTGCCAGCCGCCATCCATCGCCACCGCAGCAGCCAGCGCGGCCACCACGGTTTTGCCCGAGCCCACATCGCCTTGCAACAAGCGGTGCATCGGCACTTGGCGCATCAGGTCTTGCGCAATCTCTTCGCCCACGCGACGCTGCGCGCCTGTCAGACCAAACGGCAACACGCCCAACAACTGCTCGTGCAAGCCGCCTTTTTTCAGCACCAACGCAGGCGCACGCAGCTCGTCACGCGCGCGCTTGGATTGCAACTGCGACAACTGCTGCGCCAGCAACTCTTCGGCCTTCAGGCGCTGCCACGCGGGGTGCGTGCGGTCTTCCAACTGCGCCAACGACACATCGGGCGTGGGGTGATGCAAAAAGTGCAGCGCCTGCTCAAGCGTCCACGCCTTCGCGCCAGCGCTCATGGCCGAGCGTGGCATGTGCTCAGGCGGAATCGTCTCGACAAACGCGCCATGACGCGCCGCATGCACCAACCCGCTGTGCACCGCCTTGCGCAAATACACCTGCGGCAACCCCGCCGACGTGGGGTACACCGGCGTGAGTGCGTTGGGCAGCTCCCCGCCAGCCATGTGAAAACTCGGGTGCATCATGGTGCGCCCCATGAAGCCGCCCTTGACTTCGCCGCGCAAACGCAAACGGTTGCCCACGGCCAAAGCCTTTTGCTGAGAAGGATAAAAACTGAAGAAGCGCAGCGTGCAGGTGTCCGACCCATCGTCCACCACCACCAGCAATTGGCGGCGCGGTTTGTACGCCACGTCACACGACACCACCGTGGCCTCAATTTGTGCCGTGTCGCCCTCGCGCGTGTCGGCCAAGCGCACGATGCGCGTTTCGTCTTCGTAGCGCAGCGGCAAGTGCAAAGCCAGGTCGATGTCGCGCTCTAGCCCCAACTTGCGCAGCGCTTTTTGGGGCGCAGACAGGGGTTTGGTTTCTGACTTAGCGGCGGGCTTCGCAGGCGACTTGGGGGCGGGCATGGCTCAATTGTGCCCTCGCAGAAAGGCGCCCCACTTTGCACACTGGCTGATGCGACAATCACGCCACTTTCACTTGGAACGGGCCCGTCCGGCCCTCAAGCACATGCCACACACCGACACCCACGCCAATCCCTTGGCATACACCTTAAGCGACTTTGATTTCGAACTCCCCGAATCGCTGATTGCCCAACACCCCGCCGCTGAACGCAGCGCCTCGCGCTTGCTCGATGGCCGCGACCTCCCCGCCCAAGACCGCATCTTTAAAGACCTGCCCTCGCTACTGCGCGCGGGCGATTTGCTGGTATTCAACGACACGCAAGTAGTCAAAGCCCGTTTGTTTGGCGAGAAAACCACGGGCGGCAAAGCAGAGCTGCTGGTCGAGCGCGTACTGACGAACCACGAAGTCGTGGCCCACATGAAGGTGAGCAAAAAGCCGCCCGTGGGTGGCGTACTGCTCATGGCGGGCGGGCCTGGCCAAGGCGGCTTCAACGCCACGCTGTTGGGTCGCTGGCCCAACGAAGACGGTCAGCTGTTTCGCTTTCAGTTCAGCGACGAGCCGCACACGCTCATGCAGCAACACGGCCACATGCCGCTGCCGCCCTACATCGAACGGCACCAAAACACTGCCGATGCGCAACACGAGACCGAGGAAGACAAAGCCGAGGACGAGCGCCGCTACCAAACCGTGTTTGCCAAGCACCCAGGCGCTGCCGCCGCGCCCACCGCTGCGCTGCACTTTGACGAAGGCGTGTTGGCCGCGCTGAAAGCGCAAGGCGTGCACACCGCCAGCGTCACGCTGCACGTGGGTGCGGGCACGTTTCAGCCGGTGAAGACCGAGAACTTGGCCGAGCACCGCATGCACAGCGAGTGGTACAACATCCCGCCCGAAACTCAACAAGCCATTGCCGACTGCCGCGCGCGCGGCGGCCGCGTGGTCGCGGTGGGTACGACCAGCGTGCGCACACTCGAGAGCTGGGCGCAAAGCGGACACACCCAAGGCGACACACAAATTTTCATCACGCCCGGTTTTGCGTTTCAAGTGGTCGATGTGCTCATCACCAACTTCCATTTACCCAAAAGCACGCTGCTGATGTTGGTCAGCGCGTTCACCGGCTTTGAACGCATGCATGCGCTGTATCGCCACGCCATTGCCCACCAATACCGATTCTTCAGCTACGGCGACGCCATGCTGTTAGAGAAAACATCTGTTTGAAAGAACCCACCATGTTGAAGTTTGACGTTCTCAAAAAAGACACATCCAGCCACGCCCGCCGCGGCACGCTCACGCTCAACCACGGCGTGGTGCAAACGCCCATCTTCATGCCCGTGGGCACCTACGGCACGGTCAAGGGTGTGATGCCGCGCAGCCTCGAAGAAATGGGCGCGCAAATCATCTTGGGCAACACCTTCCATTTGTGGATGCGCCCAGGCCTCGACATCATGCAAAGCTTTGGCGGCTTGCACGAGTTTGAACGTTGGAACAAACCCATCCTCACCGACAGCGGTGGTTTTCAAGTGTGGTCGCTCGGCGCGATGCGCAAGATCACCGAAGAGGGCGTGACGTTTGCCTCGCCCGTGAACGGCGACAAACTCTTCATGTCGCCCGAGGTGAGCATGCAGATTCAAACCACGCTCAACAGCGACATCGTCATGCAGCTCGACGAGTGCACGCCCTACGAAACCAACGGCCACCTCACCACCGAGGCCGAAGCGCGCAAGAGCATGGAGATGAGTCGCCGCTGGGCCGTGCGCAGCAAAGACGAATTTGCACGCTTAGAAAACCCCAACGCCCTCTTTGGCATCGTGCAAGGCGGCATGTTCACCAACTTGCGCCAAGAATCGCTCGATGCCTTGGTAGAGATGGACTTCCCCGGCTACGCCGTGGGCGGCGTGAGCGTGGGCGAGCCCAAAGACCAAATGCTGGAGATCATGGCGCACACGCCACACCGCTTGCCCGAACACAAACCGCGCTACCTCATGGGCGTGGGCACGCCCGAAGACTTGGTGCAAGGCGTGGCCGAAGGCGTGGACATGTTTGACTGCGTCATGCCTACACGCAATGCGCGCAACGGCACCATCTTCACCCGCTACGGCGACTTGAAGTTGCGCAACGCCCGCCACAAGTCAGACCACGGCCCGCTCGACAGCACCTGCACTTGCTATACCTGCGCAGGCCACACACGCCCCGACGGCACAAGCAGCGGCGGCTTTAGCCGTGCGTACCTGCACCACCTCGACCGTTGCGGCGAAATGCTTGGCCCCATGCTCACCACCGTGCACAACCTGCACTACTACTTGAACCTCATGCGTGAGGTGCGCGAGGCTTTGGACGTGGGCCAATTTGGTGCATTCCGCGCCAAGTTCAAAGAAGACCGCGCACGCGGGGTGTAAACCCTATACCGTGTGGAAACCCACATGACAGCGGAGGTGATGGGGGTGTAAATTTCTAAGGTTCATTCTTAGAGGCTTTACATGTCCAACACCTCCCCCCAAAAACCTATTTACAAATCGCTCTACGCCCAAGTGCTGTTCGCCGTGGTCGTGGGCGTTTTGCTCGGCCACTTTTACCCACAAGTCGGCACCGACATGAAGCCCCTAGGCGATGGCTTCATCAAGCTCATCAAGATGATCATCGCGCCGATCATTTTCTGTACGGTGGTGGTTGGCATCGCAGGTATGGAAGACATGAAGAAGGTCGGCAAGACCGGTGGCTTGGCGCTGTTGTACTTTGAGATCGTCAGCACCATAGCGCTGATCGTCGGCTTGGTCATCGTCAACTTTGTGCAGCCCGGCGTGGGCATGAATGTGGATGCATCCACCCTTGATACCAAAAGCATCGCTGCTTACACAGCCCCCGGCAAGATGCAAGGCACGGTCGACTTCTTGTTGAACGTCATCCCCACCTCGGTGGTCGATGCGTTTGCCAAGGGCGAAATTTTGCAAGTGCTGTTGTTCTCTGTGCTGTTCGGCTTTGCGCTGCACAAGTTTGGTGGCCGCGGCACGATGGTGTTTGACTTCATCGAAAAGCTGTCGCACGTGTTGTTTGACATCGTGGGCATCATCATGAAAGTAGCGCCCATCGGCGCGTTTGGCGCAATGGCTTTCACCATTGGCAAATATGGCGTGGCCTCTTTGTTCTCATTGGGCAAGTTGATGGGCACGTTCTATTTGACCTGCTTGATCTTCGTGTTTGTGGTGCTGGGCCTCATCAGCAAATTGCATGGCTTCAGCATTTGGAAATTTGTGAAGTACATCAAAGAAGAATTGCTCATCGTGTTGGGTACCTCGTCTTCTGAATCTGTGTTGCCACGCATGATGGAAAAACTCGAAAACTTGGGCGCACGCAAATCGGTGGTGGGCTTGGTCATTCCAACCGGCTACTCATTCAACTTAGACGGCACCTCGATTTACTTGACGATGGCCGCTGTGTTCATCGCGCAAGCCACGGACACCCCGATGGACCTGACCCAACAGCTCACGCTCTTGGCTGTGTTGTTGCTCACCTCCAAAGGCGCAGCGGGCATCACCGGCAGCGGCTTCATCGTGTTGGCCGCCACGTTGTCTGCCGTGGGCGGCGTGCCCGTGGCGGGCTTGGCGCTCATCTTGGGCATTGACCGCTTCATGTCTGAAGCGCGCGCACTCACGAACTTGGTGGGCAACGGCGTGGCCACGTTGGTAGTGGCCAAGTGGACCGGCGATTTGGACATGCAACGCTTGCATGACGGGTTGAACAACCCCAATGCCAACGAAGCCGATGCGCCCGAAGCGATCTTGGATCAGCAACAAGCCCACATGGCCAACGGCAAACACTGAGCTGCAGTTTTTTATGCTTCAGTGGTGAACACCGTCAACACACCGGTGTAGCCATGCAGCTCTTGATGAGCAATTTCGCCGCCGGCAAAGAAGCCCACCAACGGCACATCGCCCAAAGCGCGACGGACGATGTGCATCTCGGCACTCTCGCCACCAAAGTGTGGGCCACCGCGCCCCGCACAACTCACGTAAATCGCCCCCGCCATCCGCCGCGCTGGATGGGGGTTGATGTTGGTGTCTTCACTCAGCGCGCCCGCCAAGTCGGCGGTCATTTCTTCGGGCTCTAAAGCTTCGCGAATCTCGGCACAAATGCGTGTGAGGTCTGCACGCGCCGCAGCGGCGCTCCGCTGGCAAAACGTGAGACGCATGCCCACCTCTAATGGCTGCGCAACAGCCACAGCGTCACGCGCGGGATCGAGGCCAATGATGTGGCGCACCATCACCGCCTCGTCAAACTCGCCGGTGCGTTTGACGGCAGCGTCGTGTTCTGCCGACAAACCCACCAACGTAGCGCGCACTTTGGCAATGGCTGTTTGCCCCTCTTTCAAACTGATGTGCAAGTCGCGTTCGAGCACTTCAAGGGCGGGCTCGTCGTCGAGCGTCAGCACCACATGTTTGTCTGCGCCCGTGATGGTGTGTGTTTTGGCAATCGGCAAGCAGCCTTGCGTCACGCGCGACACCATGGCCACCTCGGCATCAAAGGCCACGCCACTCAAGCCGCCATGAAACACGCCCGTGGCAGCGCCTTGCCCGGCCATGTTGCCGTCGCCGTTGAAAGCGAACTGCACCACCTCGGTTCGACTGGCAGACAAGCCACCAAACACATAACCGCTGGCGGTGCGCTGCGCCAACTCGGCAATCAGCTCGGGCACGTCGGGAGTTTGCGCATCGGCATGCAATAAAGCGGTGTGCGGCACAAATGGGCTGCCATGCACCGAGCCTGCACGCGCCAGAGGCGCCACGCCGCTGAACACGCGGTAACGCTCGGGCGAGATGTCGCACAGCATCACGCTCAACGCGGGCTCATCGAAATACTCCACGTTGTTGGCGGCAATGCCCACGCCCACCGTGCCCGCCCAATCGGTCACCTCGGGCAACTCCGCGCTCAGGTGCGACAAGATGTCTTGCGCGTGGGGTGCGTAGTGGTCGGTGATGTAGAGCAAACCAAGTGGTGGCGCATCGGCGTAGTCGGGCAAGGCCATGTGCGCGCGCAGCTGCGCCAACACCAAGCCTGCGGCCATCTCCCACTTGGGATGGGTGGCATGGCCGTAGGGAAAGAGTTTCATCGTTTGGATTTGGCGGCTGTTTTGCGCACAACGGTTTTACGCGCAGCAGGTTTGCGTGCTGTCGTTTTACGTGCCGCTGTTTTGGTTGCTGCTTTTTTCGCAGCGGGCTTTGCTGCGTCTGTAGCTGCATGTGCCTGCGCGCGATGCGCCATGTCGTTCATGGCGTGCGTGGCAATGTGCTGAAACTGATCGGTCAAAGCGCCCCACCAATGCGAAGGGTCGACACCCGCTGCCGCTTTTTTGCTGCTGGTTTTACGAGGGGCCGACTTGGCCTTTGACACCTTAGGTGAAACCTCGGGCTCGGCAGGTGCTGCGGGCGCAGGCTCAACAGCTTGTGTGAACGAATACGTCGGTGTCGGCGCTGGTGCAGCATCCGGCTTGACCTTGAGCGATTCAGCCAAATCACTGAAGCTCATGTTCATGCCCTTCAAGGTGTTGAGCGTCATGCGCTGCACTTCGAGGGCTTGAATGGTGGCACCGACCGCTTTGCTGTTTTGCTCCAGCCAAAACTGCACCGTCTTAAGTTCTTGAATGCGCTTGTCCAGCTCTTCAGGGTCCAAGGTGGGCGCAACCCAACCCTGCGCAGCCGAGGCCGCAGAAGCGCCGCCACCGGGTGTGAGATTTTTTAAAAAGTCAAAGCCCGGAACGAACTTGGTGAAGTCAAAGCCAGCGGGGTTAGTCATGGGTGTCTCCTGTAGGTATAGCTCGCATTAAACCAAAACCCAACCCACATGGGGCTGACAGCGCAGTGGGCTCAGTGTTGGTGCTCGCCGTGTTTGTGTTCGGTGTGGTTGTGCGTGCCGTGGTCATGGCTGGGCATCGCGGGCGGCTGCATACCCACCCACACTTTCAGCTCCACCTTCGACTTCACGCCTTTGGCATCTTGCAGGGTCAAGGTCATGGGCACGGTGGTGTCTTTTGCCAGCGGGGCTTTCAAGTCCATCAGCATCACGTGGTAGCCACCGGGCTTGAGCTCCACCGCTTTGCCTGCGGGCAACTCCAAGCCATTCGACAAAGCAGTCATGCGCATCACATCTTTGTCCATCTTCATTTCGTGAATTTCCACCACGCCCGCCACAGGGCTGCTGGCAGCAAGCAGCTTGGCGTTGTCTTTGGCGGTGATCTTCATGAACGCGCCCGTGGCTTTTTGGCCTTGCACGGTGGCGCGCGCCCACGCATCGGTCACAGTGACGGTGGCGGTCACGTTTTGTGCGTAGGCACTGATGGCGCATACGGTTGTGAATGCGGCGGCGATGAGGTGTTTGGAAAATTTCATAAAAGCTCCTGTGAATTCAGTGACGGTGTTCATGTGTCGGGGCGGGCTGCACATCGAGCAATGCGGCTGGCGACTTCAACCCTTTCGTCGATGTGCCATGGGCAGGTATTTCGGACCAATCATTTTGACCGCTCTCGCACAGTTGCAGCACCTTGACCCACAAAGGGTCCACACTGTCTGGCACACGCCCCATGAAAGCGAACTCATCAAATTGTTCATCGGGCAAGGCCGTCTCTTTGTCTTTCGCCATCCAGCGCAACGTCACCACATCCTCCGTGACGGTTTTACCGTGGCTGCTATAGGGCTTCGCGAGTTGGGCTGTGTGCGTTGTCAGTGTCCATCCTATTTTGGGTTGCGGTTTAGCGCCCTGAAAACCAGCGGGAATTTGCACGACGAGACCGCGCGTTGGCGAACCGTTGCAGCCGTGCCCCACGCGCAACGTGGCCTTGTAATAACTGCCGGCCATCGCGTTGGGTTCAGCCAGCGCGATGTGTGCCACCGCGATGTCTGCAACCATCCACAAACCCAAGGCTGCGGTGATTAAAGAAAAAATACGTTTCATCACTGACAAATCTCCTTCATGCGTTAATCAAATTTGGCTTCCAGCCCCAAGTAAACCGAACGACCATCACCGGGGTAGTAGCGACGGCCATCCCCGGGTGCTGTGGTGTAGTTGGCGGCGATGTTGGTGGTGGCGGCATATTTCTTGTCAGTCAAGTTACGGCCATCCACAAACCACGACCACTTTTTGTCAATCGCTTGGCCTGCTTTGAAACCCAACAATGCATACGCGTCGTTGTAAACGGTGTTGGCGTTGTCCATCGGCGCTTGGCGTGGCACCCATTCAAACTTGGGGCCCACGTAGGTCTTGGGTTTGCCGTTGACCTCTGCACCAAAGCGATACAACACCTCGCCACGCACGATGAGCGGCGGGAAACCGGGCAACGCGTTGTTGCCGGCGGTGGGGTTGTTGACAAACCGAAAGTCGCTGTAGAGCAGCGCCAAACGAGAGTCCACTTTGCGGTCATACAAATGGCTCAGGCCCAACTCCACACCTTGGTGCAATGACTTTGGAATGTTCGTGGTGGTCGACGTGGTGCATGCATTGTTCGCGCACACAGACAAAAACTCGTTGGCCAAACTGACGTGGTAGTAGGTGGCGTCCCAGCCATATTGGTGTGCGCCAGCATGGCCTTCGCCGCGCGTACCGAACTCAACCGTCACACCCGATTGCGCTTGGTTAGCCGTGGTGGTCGTCCCTGCCAAGCCAAAAATAGGCGCTTCAAAATTGCGACTGATGCTGGCGAACACGTGTTGTGTGACGCTCAATGCGTGCGTCACGCCCACACGTGGGCTCCATTGGCTGAAGGTGTAGTCGTAGTTGTTGGAGGCAAGCAGGCCATCGCTCACCTTGCGATTGGCGCGGTCATATTGCAAAGCAGCCGTCCACGTGGTGCGCTCGGATGATTTGTAGTTGTCTTCGATGAAGAAGCTGTCGTTCTTCGACTGTTGGTCGTAATCAGATGTGGCGGATCCGGTTGCAACACCTTGGTTGTTGGTCGGTTTGGATGTGCCGCGGGTCGAGCCCACGCTGGGCAAATACGCCATGCTGACTTGATGGGCATCCAACACACGTGTGACCTTCACATGGCCGCCCAGGGTCTTGGCGCTTTGCTCAACGATGCTGTCAATCGGATGCCACAGGTCGTAGTTCATCGCGTAGGCGGCGAACTCATACGTGGTGTCGCCATCACGCACCGTGGTTTTGTTGGCCACGCGTTGGGCATCCACATCGCGGCGGCGGTTGGCATCCACACGGTAGGCATAGATACCCGCCACACTGCTAGGCGCCGTTGCCGTGCTGACGTTGCTCGCCGCCATAGATGGGTTGCTTTCGAGCTCGGCTTTGGTCAAGTACCCCGGCAGTTGTGTGCGGCTGCGCACGGCTGCCACGTAAAAGCGCGATTCAATGTCTCGACTCACCCGCACGCCAAAGTTGCTCAAGATTTTTTGACTGTCCATCTGGGCGTGGTCGCGAAACCCATCTTGTCCAGTTTGCGAACCGGCCACGTAGTAATCCCACACTGGTCCACGGTTGGCGTCGGCTTTGGCAACACCTGCGGTGCTGCCAAACACTTTGTTGTACCCAAAGCTCCCCACTTCGGCACGCCCCACGCTGCCTGCGTGGCTGTACCCCGTGGGCGCTACGAAGTTGATGGCACCGCCCAAGGTAGTTGCGCCATACGTTGTCGCGTTCGGCCCTCGCAACACCTCGACGTAGCGCGAGGCATTGGGGTCGACCGTTTGCATGTCAAAAAAACCATCGGCGTAGTTGATGGGCACCCCGTCTTGCATGACCTTGGTGCCAAAGCTGTGATACGTGCGACTCAACGCCGAGCCGCGAATCGAGATGCGCGCCTCTTCCGAACCAAAGCGGTCTTGGATGAACACCCCCGGGGCCAGCCCTAAGCTATCACTCCAAGTGGATTGGCGGCCTTCGCGCACTTGGTCTAGATCCACCACCGATGCGCCACCGGGGATGGTTTTGGCATTGGCAATCGCCCCCTCCAAGGTCGGCTGTGTGAGCGCGTGGGGTGAACTTGTGATCACCACGGTTTCGAGGGGTTGCGCTTGTAGCGCTTGGGCGCCTGCGCCGCCACTGAAAGCACCCCACGCGGCGAGCGCGGCCGTGGTGCCGTACGGTATCCATTTGTTTTTCTGCATTTGTTTTCAATCATCTTGAAGGTGCATGCGCCTTCAAGCAGCACACAGCCCAACGTGGATAACGGTCTGAGCCGCGCACCCGCTTAAAGATCAAAGAAAACCAGCAGGCGGCCCGCGAGAGGGCAAAGGTGGCGCGGTGGCCGAGGCAATGCGCGCCACCTCAATGGGCCGTAACGCATGCGAAAGAGGCGCAGGTTGCGTCAACGCGGTATTGAGCGCAGGAGGTGGTGCACTGATGGAAGCGCACAAAGGGCAATCCAGCGTATGGCTCGAGGCAATGCCGTCGTCATCGCCTTGCACCACCAGTTTCATGCTGCCCGTGCTGGAACAAACCAAGTCCATCGCCTTGGGGCTCACCACGGGCGAGGCAATGGCCACACCCACAGACAACGCAAACCACACCAGCACGAAGCGGGCGAGTTGGAGGGCGTTGCGCAAATGTTGCATGGCAGAAATTCTATCTATTCACGATTGCGCGTTAACTTGATGCGCATCAAACACAAAGCGCGCAGACAGGCGCAAGATGAACTCGTCATTCAAAAGGAACATCCGATGGACGCACAACACGCCACCGCCTTCAAGCAAAAACTTGAAAAACAACGGGCCGATTTGTTGGCCCAAATTGCCGAGCAACGCGGCGGCAAAGCCAGCCGCGCTGAAGTGGCCGCCGATCACTTTGCACACAATGAAGACTCAGACGCACAGGTGAATACCGCACGCGATTTGGAGTTCGCCATCAACGAACACGAAACCGCCGAACTGGCAGCGATTGACGAAGCCTTAGCGCGTTTGAGTGCGGGCACGTATGGCCACTGCATCGATTGCGATGCCACGATTCCTGAGGCACGCTTGAACGCAGCCCCCGAAGCAGCCCGCTGCATTGGCTGCCAAGAAAAAACTGAACACAACCACCACTAAGAGAGAAAGAGAAAAACACATGAGCACTTTTCACGCCGTTGTTTGGATGGACCACCAAGAAGCCCACGTGCTGATGTTTGACCGCGAGCACGTTGAGAGCCAGCGCGTGAAGTCACGCACACACCACAAGCACCAAGGCAAGCCCAACGACACCGCGCACTTGTATGCCGACATTGCCAAAGCGTTGGAAGGCACGCACGAGGTGTTGGTGACTGGCCCAGGCAAAGCACGCGACGAGTTCCGTGACTGGTGCAAGCAACACCACGCACACGTGAACGTGGTGGACAGCGTCGCCAGCGACCACCCCACCGATGCGCAAGTGGTGGCCATGGCCCGTCAGTACTTCAAGAAGTTCGATGCGATGGCGGCAGACCCTGCACACCTCAAGTAAGCCAACACATTTGGGTCGCCCCAATTAAAAAGCCCGCTGAGTTTTCAGCGGGCTTTTTGTTGTGCGTCTGACTCAGCAGCGATGCCAATTACGCCGTCAACGGCGCCAGCTCTTGTTCAATCGCACCAAACACGCTTTGCCCATCTTTGCCTTTGGCTTCGATGCGCACGGTGTCGGCGAACTTCATGTACTCGGTGGTGGCTTGGCCGTCACGTGCCGTTTCCATGGCGCGTTTCTCGGCGATGCAGCTGTAGCCTTTGGGCCATTCGGTTTGGCCATTTTTCTCAAAGCCGGCGTTGCTGACGGTGCCGCTGCTCACGATGGTGCCCGCACGCAACGCGCGAGTTTTGCAGGCGTGTGCCAACAGCTGGCCAAACCCGTACGTCATGTCTGTGCCTGCATCGCACATGCCCACCTTGCGGCCGTTCCATGCCACTTGCACCGTGAGGTGAACTTGGCCGTCATCCCACGCATCACCCAACTCATCGAGCGTCACGGCCACGGGGCTGAACGCCGCCGCAGCTTGGCTTTGCAGGCCCGCCGCGACGTGGCGCAAGGTGGTGGCGTTGGACAGCATGACCAAACGCACCTCTTCCAGCGCTGCATCGGGTGTTGCGCCCGCAGGCACATCGCCGGTGATGACGGCGATTTCGGCAGAGAAGTCCACGCCCAAGTTTTCGTTGGCACACACCACAGGTTCGTGTGCGCCTTGCAAGTGGTCGCTGGCCGATTGGTGCACCGCCAAGTTACCTTCGGTGTCGCCCAACAAGGCGGCGTGGCTGGCATAGGCCGCGCCCGTCAAGCGCTGATACGCGCGGGGCAGCGGGGCCATGCACAACGCGGGATCAAACGGAAAGGCGTGACGCGCTTTGCCGTGGTTGAGGGTTTCATACAAGTCTTGCAGTTGAGGGGCAATGAAGCCCCAATCGTCCAGCGCTTGCTGCATGCGGGTGGCAATGCCCGTCGCATAATGCGCGGTGCTCAAATCACGCGCGACCACCACCAGTTGGCCGTCGCGTGTACCGTCTTTGTATGTGGCTAATTTCATGCCACGATTCTATGAAAGAACGCCGCCCCGCCATGCGCGCCACCGCCTTACCTGCCCAGCTGCCCCATTTGCAACGCAAACACGCGCTGCTGTTGGTGGCGGGCGTGGTGGTGCTGCATGTGTGGGTGTTGTCGGGCATGCCGCTGTGGTTCTCGCCCGATGCGGGCAAGCCCTTGCGCACGCAAGCGCTCATCACGCGGCAGATTGAAGTGGCGGCACCGCGTGCGCCGCAAGTGTCGGCGCCCGTTCAATCGGCCCCAAAGCCCAAGCCAATACCTGCGCCCACCGCCGAAGCCAGCGCAGACCCGAGTGAAAGCGCCAAGCCATTGAAGTTTGATGACTTTGGCCAAGACCTTGCAGCCCCCATCGGCCTGCCCGCACGCAGCGCCTCGGGCGTGGACTTGCCACCCTACAAACGCGCAGGCAGCGAAGGCTTGACCGATGTGTCCGCCTTCAAAGCCCCAGACTCAGCCAAGCTGAAATACCAAGTCAACGGCCAAGCCAAGGGGCTGAACTATTGGGCGTCTGCCGAGCTGAACTGGCAACAAGACGGCAAAGACTACGAAGCACGCTTAGAGGTCAGCGCATTTTTGTTGGGCTCACGCGTGCAAGTGAGCAAAGGCACGCTGGGCGCGGAAGGCATCATGCCCACGCGGTTCAGCGACAAAACCCGCAGCGAGCTGGCCGCGCACTTTCAGCGCGACAAAGGCATCATCAGCTTCAGCGCCAACTCGCCCGATGCGCCGCTACTCAAAGGTGCACAAGATCGCTTGAGCGTGGTGCTGCAACTCAGCAGCCTATTAGCCGCCGACCCCACGCGCTTTCCGCTGGGCACCATGTTGTCATTCCAAACCGTGTCGCAGCGCGAGGCCGAGGTGTGGCAATTTCTCGTCGAGAAAGAAGAATTGCTGCAACTGCCCTATGGCGACATCCATGCGATCAAGCTCAACCGCAAGCCCCGCCGCGAGTTTGACCAGCAAATTGAGCTGTGGTTTGCGCCCACTTTGGGCTATTTGCCCGTGCGTTTGCGCATCACTAACGCCAACGGCGACTTTGTGGACCAACTTTTAAGCAAAGCCGAAAAGCCCAGCCCTTGAATTTGGGCTTTTGAATCCGATATGCTTAGATGCAATTCGTTTTCCGCCGAAAGACCCCCATGGACATGCTCTACAACTCCGACACGTATTCGGTCATGCACCTGCAGGTGGATGATGCCGTCACGCCTGTCCGCCCCGACGTGCCAGCCTTGGCCCGCCACGGCTTTGAGATTGTGGACAAGCGCTCCGGCAAAGAGATTTACCTCGAAGGCTCATGGGCCGAACAGTTCCAAGCCCATCTGCGCGCGTGGCAAGAAAACGCTCCCACCCAAGAAGAGGTGGAAGACACCTTGGCGGGCTATGCCGAGCTGGCTCAAAACCCAGTCGTGGTGCACTGAGCCTGCTCCCCACACGACACCAGGGCGCTTGAAGCGCCCTTTTTCATGCCCACTCCTCCCTACAATTGCGCACATGACTGCATACATCCTTAATTTGTCTTGCCCTGACCGCCAGGGCATCGTGCACGCCGTCTCTGGCTTTTTGCTGGAGCGCAAAGGCAACATCGAAGAAGCCGCCCAGTACAACGACCACGACACCGGCTTGTTCTTCATGCGCGTGCAGTTCGCCTGCGACGCGGTGCAACAAGATGAGTTACGCACACAGCTCGCCACCTTTGCCGCGGGCTTTGACATGAAGTGGTCACTGCACGACACCACACAACCCATGCGCACCGTGTTGATGGTGAGCAAAGAAGGCCACTGTTTGAACGACTTGCTGTTCCGCTGGAAAAGCGGCCTGCTGCCCGTGGACATTCGAGCCATCGTGAGCAACCACCGCGAGTTCTACCAACTGGCGGCCAGCTACAACGTGCCGTTCCACCACATTCCCGTCACTGCGGCCACCAAGGCGCAAGCTGAAGCCAAAGCATACGAAGTGATCGAAGCCGAAGGCGCCGAGCTGGTGGTATTGGCCCGCTATATGCAAATTTTGAGCGACGACTTGTGCAAGAAATTGTCGGGCCGCGCCATCAACATTCACCACAGCTTCTTGCCCAGCTTCAAGGGCGCCAAGCCGTATTACCAAGCGCATGACCGTGGCGTGAAACTGATTGGCGCAACCGCCCACTACGTGACCGCCGACTTGGACGAAGGCCCCATCATTGAGCAAGACGTGGCCCGTGTGGACCACAGCAAAACAGTGGAAGACTTCACCGCCCAAGGCCGCGACACCGAAAGCCAAGTGCTGGCCCGCGCCGTGAAGTGGCACAGCGAACACCGCGTGCTGTTGAACGGCCACAAGACGGTCATCTTCAAATAAATCGGCATGACCAGCCGCATCCCGCCCATACAGTGCTTGCTCACGTTTGAGGCGTTGGCGCGGTTGCGCTCGGTCACACAAGCCGCTGAAGAGCAATGCGTGACCCCCAGCGCGGTGAGCCACCGCGTGAAGCAGCTCGAACAGTTGCTGGGCGTGAAGCTCTTTGGCCGTGCTGACTTTTCGCTCACCACCGAAGGCAGCGAATACCTCGCCCATGTGCGCGAAGGCTTGGCCATTTTGGAACGCTTCCCCGGCAAAGACGGCAGCACCACACCCGGCAAACGCAAACTGCGCTTGGCCGTGACGCCCACCTTTGCCCGCTCTATCCTGATGCCGCGTCTGCGCCAGTTTGCTGATGCCTACCCCGAGATTGACCTCACGTTGCAAGTGAGCATTCCGCTCTTAGATGTGGTGGCCGAAGACGCCGACCTGACCATCCGATTTGGCACAGGCCGCTACGCCGATGTGGAACACGTGTGCATCATGAAAGACGACGTGACGCCCTTGGCCTCACCCGCCTACATCCGCGAACACGGGCCTTTTGAAACACCAGAAGACTTGGCCGATACCACCTTGTTGCGCAGCCCCTTGGAGCCTTGGCGCACGTGGTTTGCTGCGCACGACCAAGACTGGCCTGAGCCGATTGACGGGTCAAGCTTCAACGACATTGGCTTGATGTGTGACGCGGCAGCGCAAGGCTTGGGTGTGGGCTTGGTGCGTTTGAAGCTCGGTGCGCCGTGGCTTGAGAACGGCACGCTGGTGCGCATCTTCCCGCGCCAAGTGCCTAGCCCGCATGGGCATTACCTGTGTTGGCGCACGGGGGCGATGGACCGGTGGGAGTGTGCGGCGTTTGCGGATTGGTTGAAGAAGGCTGTTCCTTAAGCTTCTTCTCTCGCTGTGAACGGGAGGGGCCGGTACCGCCACACGGCTTACATCGCTGCGCGACGAATGGCGCCGTATGACGGTACCGGCCCCTCCCATTCACGATGTTTGAAATAGCGGATGAAATACAGACCTTGTGCGTGAGCATTCGTGAGCCAACGTTGCCAAGCAACTTTGACCGACCTCGGCTCGCCATACCCCGCCTTGCGGGGTGAGCGGTACAAATTGCGGCGCCATTCGTCGCGCAGCGATGTAAGCCGCAGTTTGTACCGCTCACCCCGTAAGGCAGCAACTGAAAAACCATTTCAACGCAAGCTGTAACTTTCTTCACACGCCAAACGCCAGTTTTGCCGTAAAGTGCAACGCATGAACGCACCTCTCACCTCCGACCAGCAAACCACCTTGGCTCGTGCCGAGCGCCAAGCCCAAGTCGTGCAAGCCCTGCTGCAAGTGCTGCCACAGCACGCCCTGCTCTACACCACCGAAGACACCGTCCCTTACGAATGCGACGGTCTCACTGCCTACCGCGCTCGCCCCATGTGCGTGGCCTTGCCAGAGACAGTGGACCAAGTGCAATCCGTGCTCAAGACCTGTTACGCGCTTGATGTCCCCGTGGTCGCACGCGGCGCAGGCACAGGTCTGTCGGGTGGTGCGATGCCGCACACCATGGGTGTGACGTTGTCGCTCGCCAAGTTCAACCAAATCCTCAACATCGACCCCGTCGCCCGAACTGCCGTGGTGCAGTGTGGTGTGCGCAACCTCGCCATCAGCGAGGCCGTATCGCAATACGGGTTGTATTACGCACCTGACCCATCGAGCCAAATTGCTTGCACCATCGGCGGCAACGTGGCCGAGAACTCGGGGGGCGTGCATTGTTTGAAATACGGCCTCACCGTGCACAACGTGCTCAAGGTGAAGGGCTTCACCATCGAAGGCGAGCCCGTTGAGTTTGGCAGTGATGCACTCGACACACCGGGCCTCGACCTGTTGCCTGTCATCGTGGGCAGCGAAGGCATGTTGGCGGTGACCACCGAAGTGACGGTCAAGCTCGTGCCCAAACCACAACTGGCCCGCTGCATCATGGCCAGCTTTGACGATGTGCGCAAAGCGGGCGACGCGGTGGCGGCAGTGATTGCCGCAGGCATCATCCCCGCGGGCTTAGAGATGATGGACGGCCCCATGACCGCCGCCGTGGAAGACTTTGTGCACGCCGACTACGACCTGAGCGCCGCCGCGATTTTGCTGTGCGAGAGCGATGGCACACCCGAAGAAGTCGAAGAAGAAATTGGTCGCATGAGCGATGTGCTGCGCGGCTGCGGCGCCACCGCGATTGCGGTGAGCCGCGACGAAGCGCAACGCATGAAGTTTTGGAGCGGCCGCAAAAACGCGTTTCCCGCCTCGGGCCGCATCAGCCCCGACTACATGTGCATGGACAGCACCATTCCGCGCAAGCGTTTGGCCGACATCTTGCAAGCCATTCAAGAGATGGAACAGAAATACCAACTGCGCTGCTTGAACGTATTCCATGCCGGCGATGGCAACTTGCACCCACTGATTCTGTTTGATGCCAACGACCCCGACCAAATGCACCGCTGCGAACAATTTGGCGCCGACATTTTGGAAACCAGCGTGGCCATGGGCGGCACGGTCACAGGCGAGCACGGCGTGGGCATCGAGAAGGTGAACAGCATGTGCGTGCAGTTCAGCGCCGAAGAAAACGAACAGATGTTTGGCGTCAAGCGCGCCTTTGACAGCAAGGGGCTACTCAACCCCGGTAAGGTCATCCCCACCCTGCACCGCTGTGCCGAATACGGCAAGATGTTGGTGCGTGCGGGGCAGATCAAGCACCCCGATTTGCCGCGGTTTTAATTTGCCGCAGTTTTAAGCCGCGTAATTTCGCCCACCAAAGATCGCCGTCCCCACCCGCACCATCGTGCTGCCGGCGTGGATGGCGGCTTCTAGGTCGCCCGTCATGCCCATCGACAAGGTGTCGAACTGGGGCAAGTTCAAGGTAGCTTTCACCTCATCAAACAAGGCACGTGCTTGGGCGTGCACGGCCACTTGCGCGTCAAAGCCTTCCACAGGGTCGGGAATGGTCATGAGGCCGCGCAACCGCAAGTGAGGCAAGAGGGCCACCTCACGCGCGAGCGCCAGCACGTCAGCAGGGGCGATGCCGGATTTGGTTTCGCCTCCGTCGATGTTGACTTGCAAGCACACGTTGAGTGGCGATAAGTGCGAGGGGCGTTGGTCGTTCAAGCGTTGTGCAATTTTCAAACGATCCACCGTGTGCGCCCAGTCAAAGTGCTCGGCCACGGGTTTGGTTTTGTTGCTTTGGATAGGGCCAATGCAGTGCCACACCAAGGCGTGAGCGTTGCCCTGCAAAGCGGTGATTTTGTCTACCCCTTCTTGGATGTAGTTCTCCCCAAAATCGCGCTGACCACAGGCGGCCACTTGGCGCACATCATCGGCGCTGAAAGTTTTGGAAACGGCCAGCAGTTGCACCGCATTCGCAGGGCGACCGCTGGCAGCACACGCCGCCGCGATGCGGGCTTGCACCGCGTGAAGCTTGTCGTGTAGCAGGTGGTCTGGTGTATTCATCTTGGGTCCAACTTTAACAAGGAGCGCCACATGCCCCACACGACACCGGTGTTGCACCAATTGCTCTCTCATGCCGTGGCGCAACAAGCCTCTGATTTGCACCTGTCGGCTGGTCGCGTCCCCATGATGCGCCAGCACGGCGCCTTGGTGCCGTTGGAGATACCCCACGCTGCGCCTGAGGCGCTCACCCACGACGCGCTGCGCATGATGCTGACGCCCGAGATGGACGAGGCACAACACGCACAGTTCAACCAAGGCCACGAGGTCGATTTCGCGTTCGCCATTCCCGATTTAGGGCGGTTTCGGGTCAATGCGTTCATGCAGCAACACGGCTGTGGCGCAGTGCTGCGACACATCCCCAGCGGCACGCCCACGTTGGAAGCGCTGAATGCTCCACCGGTGCTGTCCGAGCTGCTTCAACACGTGGGGCTGCTCTTGGTCACCGGCCCCACGGGCTCTGGCAAATCCACCACCTTGGCGGCAATGGTGCAACACCTGAACACACAGAGCCAACAACACATCGTGACCTTGGAAGACCCGATTGAGTTTGTGCACACCAGCGACCAATGCCTGCTGACTCAACGCGAAATTGGCACACACAGCCAGAGTTTTTCGCACGCGTTACGCGCCGCCTTGCGCGAAGACCCTGATGTGATTTTGATTGGCGAGTTGCGCGACCTAGAAACCATCCGCCTCGCATTGACCGCCGCTGAAACAGGCCACTTGGTGTTGGCAAGTTTGCACACGCGAAGCGCGGCTGCGTCGATTGAGCGCTTGGTCGACGTGTTTGATGCCCACGAGAAAGCCTTGGTTCGCACGCAGCTCAGCGATGCGTTGGTGGGCGTGGTGTCTCAAATGCTGCACCCCACGCCTGCGCATCAAGGCCGCGTGGCCGTGTTTGAAACCTTGGTCGCCACGCCCGCCATTCGTCACCTGATTCGTGAGGGCAAAACTGTCCACATGCAAAGCGCCCTTCAAACCGGCGCCGCGCACGGCATGCAAACCATGGAACAAGCGCTGACGCAGGCGCGCAGCCAAGGCCGAATTGCTTAGCCGGTTGCCTGCGTGACACCAACAAGGCCGCGAAGCCCCTATGATTTGGCGCACGTTAACCCTTGATTGAAATCACCATGTCCAGCATCAACCCCAAAACTTACGAGCCCTCCTCTTCTGCACACGTGGCCTTCATCGGCATGGGCGTGATGGGCTACCCCATGGCCGGCCACTTGGCCACCGCAGGCCACGCGGTGACGGTGTACAACCGCTCGCCCGCCAAAGCCGAGGCGTGGGTGAAAGAGTTTGCCAACAGCAAAGCCCCCAAGAGCGCACTCACCCCACGCGAAGCAGCCAAAGGCGCGAGCATTGTGTTTTGCTGCGTGGGCAACGACGACGACCTGCGCTCAGTGGTGTTTGGTGCAGACGGCATGTTGGCCGGCATGGAGCCAGGCACCGTGTTGGTCGATCACACCACCGCATCCGCCGACGTGGCGCGTGAGATTTACACCGCTGCTAAGAACCTCGGCATTCACTTCATCGACGCCCCCGTGTCCGGCGGCCAAGGCGGCGCACAAAACGGCATGTTGACCGTGATGTGCGGTGGCGATGCCCCTGTGTTTGAACGCGTCAAACCTGTGGCCATGGCCTTCTCGCGCGCCTTCACCTTGATGGGCGAGCCCGGCGCAGGCCAGCTCACCAAAATGGTCAATCAAATCTGTATCGCAGGCTTGGTGCAAGGCCTGAGCGAAGCGGTTGCCTTTGGCCAAAAAGCGGGGCTCGACATGAACCTCGTGCTCGACGTGATTGGCAAAGGTGCCGCACAAAGCTGGCAGCTCGACAACCGCGGCAAGACCATGGTGGCCGACAAATTTGACTTCGGCTTCGCCGTGGATTGGATGCGCAAAGACTTGGGACTCGTGTTTGACGAAGCCAAGCGCAACGGCGCTGTGTTGCCTGTGACGCAAATGGTCGATCAGTTCTACAGCGATGTGCAGAAGATGGGCGGCAACCGTTGGGACACGTCTAGCTTGATCAAGCGTTTGCGCTAAATCTAAGCGCCCACAAAAAAGCCCCGAGTGTTCAAGCTCGGGGCTTTTTGTTTGGCGTGACGCTTATTTGATGGGTGTCACCACGGGTTGTTGCGAGGTGTTGGCTCTCGGTGTATTTAGGTCTACCGACTGCGCATCGCTGCGCTTGGGCTGCATGGCGCGCAGCTCATCTTCGGTGATGTATTCAAACACACGCACCACGCGCTTGACACCGCTCACGCCACGCACCACATCAGTGGCGCGTTTGGCTTCGCGTTGGGTCACACGGCCCATCAGATAAATGGTGCCTCGCTCGCCGACCACTTTGAAGACGTTGGCAAACACGTCTTCTGTGTCCACCATGGCGGCTTTCACTTTGGCCACCAACAAGACATCGCTGGTGCGGTCGCTCGTGCTGGAAGCGGGGCCAACGACCAACTCGTTGACCACGGCACGCACGTTTTCAACGCGGCCAATCAAGGACTCGACTTGACGGCGCACGGTGTCGTTGCTCACCTCACCGGTGATCAACACCTGGCGGTTGTAGCTGGTGATGTTGATGTGCTCTTTGCTGCCAAAGTTTTCACGAATGGCGGTTGCGCTGCGCTGCTCAATGGTTTCGTCTTCCAGCTGAATGCCGGTGGAACGGCGGTCGCTGGCCACCATGGCACCGCCAATGACACCACCAAACATCAAAGGTGCCGCACATGAGGCGAGGCCCAAGCACATCACCAAAGTAGAGAGCAACGAGGCTGCGGATTTATTCAAAATTTTCATTCTTTACCTTCTGTGTCACCCAACAGTTGCGCATCCACGCCATCGCAAATGCAATGGATGGCCAACAAATGCACTTCTTGAATACGCGCGGTGCGGTCGTGTGGCACACAAATGTGCACATCGGTTTCGCGCAAAGCTTGGCTCATCTTGCCGCCGCCTTTGCCGGTGAGGGCGACCACGGTCATGTCGCGTTCGTGTGCGGCTTGAATGGCGGCGAGCACGTTGGGCGAGCTGCCGCTGGTGGTGATCGCCAAAAGCACATCGCCCGACTGACCGAGGGCGCGCACTTGTTTGGCAAAAATTTGTTCGTAGCTGTAATCGTTGGCGATGGCAGTGAGGATGGAGCTGTCGGTGGTGAGCGCAATCGCGCCCAACTCGGGACGCTCACGTTCAAAGCGGCCCACAAACTCAGCCGCAAAGTGCTGCGCATCTGCTGCGGAACCGCCGTTGCCACAGGCCAGCACTTTGCCACCGCTGGTGACGCTGGCCAACACTGCAGACACTGCCGCCGCAATGGGTTTAGACAAGACTTGGGCGGCCTGGTATTTCAGGTCGGCAGAGTCGATGAAGTGTTGTTCAATTCGTTGCTCAAGCATGGGGGCAATGATACCTTTTGTGTCTATGGTTCGCTCACCGATCAACCCGCCTCAAAAGCCGCTTTGAACCAGTGCAAATCATCGCCCTCTAGGGCAATGACATCAAACCGACATGGTGGTGTTTGCCGAAATTTCAGCAGGTAGTGGCGCGCAGCAAACACAATGCGGCGCTGCTTGGCGAACGTGACACTGGCCAAAGCGCCGCCATGCTGGGCATTGCCACGTTTGCGCACCTCGACAAACACCAAGGTGCCATCGAGGTCGCGGACGATCAGATCTATTTCGCCGCCGCCGCGCCCGGGGGTCCGATAATTGCGCTGCACCAGTTGCAGACCGTGGGTTTGTAAATGGCGCAACGCGCGGTCTTCGGCTGCATCTCCTTTTTGCTTGGTGGTTGATTGCAATTGCGCACGCGCTTGCAGTGGACCATTGGGTTTGTTCACAGCACCTCCTTGATGAGCACCAACTTTGATTCCGCCTTGTCGGCAGCGCACGCCGCCGCCGCCACGCAAAACCACCCAGCAGGCACGCTGTATGTGGTGGCTACGCCCATTGGCAATTTGGCCGACATCAGCTTGCGTGCGCTGCATGTGCTGAGTCTTTGCGACACGCTGGCGTGCGAGGACACCCGCCACTCACAAACTTTGCTGCGCGCCTACGGCATCGACAAATCGTCTGCGCACTGGTTGGCCGTGCACCAACACAACGAAGCCGAAGCCGCCGAAGAGGTGATTCGACGTTTGCAAGCAGGCCAGCGCGTCGCCTATGTGAGCGATGCGGGCACGCCTGCGGTGAGCGACCCCGGCGCACGCTTGGCTTGGCAAGTGCAAAGCGCAAGCCTGCGCGTGGTGCCACTGCCCGGCGCCAGCAGCGTGACGGCGTTGCTGAGTGCTTGTGGCACACCCGCGCCGGACTCGTCGGGCTTTGTGTTTGTGGGCTTCTTGCCGTCCAAGGCCACCGAACGTAGCCATGCGGTTGAAGTGTTGGCTCAAGAGCCACGCACCCAAGTGTTGCTAGAGGCACCGCATCGCATTGAAGCACTCGCCACGGCGCTGGGGGTTTTGGGTGCACGCCCTGTGACGATTGGGCGCGAGTTGACCAAGCAGTTTGAAGAAGTTGCCACCGTCGCCGCACAAGACTTGAGCGCTTGGTTGCAAGGCAACGCACAACGCACGCGTGGTGAATTTGCGTTGGTGGTCCATGCGCAACCTCAGGCGCGTGCAGCGGGTTCAGACAACGACCGCTTGCTAAAAATCTTGATGCAAGAGCTGCCGCTCAAAACAGCAGTGAAAGTGGCAGCAGAAATCAGCGGCGAAGCGAAGAACGCTTTGTATGACCGAGCTTTGGAGCTGAAAGCGGCCAGCTAGGCAACTGTGCCACATTCGCCAAAGGGGCCAAAACAAAAAGGCTTTGCATTTCTGCAAAGCCTTTTTTATTTGCGTGTGCGTTCGCTTAGAAACCTAAGGTGTGCGGCAACCAAGTGGACAGCTCGGGCACAAAGGTGAGCAACACCAACACCACAAAGTGCGCCAACAAGAAGGGCGGCAATTCGCGGGTGAGGTCGGCCATCGACACGCGCGTGGCCACGGCCGTCACGAACAACAAACCACCCACGGGCGGCGTGATCATGCCCAAGGTCAAGTTGACGATGACCACCATCGCGAAGTGCGTCGGATCAATGCCCAAGGCCAAGGCCACGGGGGCCAAGATGGGCACCAAGATCATCACGCCCGGCAAGGGCTCCATGAAGATGCCAAACACCAACAACAAAATGTTCACCACGATGAGGAACGCCACGGGAGAAAGGTTCCACTCGACGATGGTTTGCGACACCTGCTGAGGCACCCCCTCCACGGTCAGCACCCAAGCAAACGCAGCGGAAGTGGCCATGACCAACAAGACCGATGCTGTCAACAACGAGGAGCGTGCGGCAATGCCTGGCAAGGCTTTCCACTCCAGCGTGCGGTAAATCCATTTGCCGCAAATCAAGGCGTAGAACACCGCCACCACAGAAGCCTCCGTGGGCGTGAACACACCAAAGCGGATGCCCACCAAGATCAACACAATCAGCATCAAGGCGGGAATGGCTTTAATGCTGGTCACCAACATTTCACGGGCAGAGGGGCGCGGCTCGGTTGAGCGGTAATTGCGCTGGCGGCAAATGCGCCAGTTCACAAAGGCCATAGCCAATGCAATCAAGATACCGGGAATGAAGCCCGCCATGAACAAGCCACCCACAGACACTTGCTCGTCTTGCATAGCGTAAATGATCATGCTGATCGACGGTGGAATGATGGGCCCCACAATGGCAGTGCTGGATGTGAGCGCCGCCGCATAGGCGCGCGAATAGCCGGCCTTCTCCATCATCTTGACCATCATCGAACCGGGGCCTGCGGCGTCAGCCAACGCCGAGCCAGAGATTCCCGAGAACAAGGTGAGCGACAGCACATTGGCATAGCCCAAGCCCCCGCGCAAATGCCCCACAAACTGCGAAGCAAAACGCAACAACACCAAGGTGAGTGCGCCACCCGACATGAGCTCAGCCGCCAGAATGAAAAACGGCACGGCCATCAACGGGAAGCTGTCGATGCCGGTGAACATTTCTTTGAACACCACCAACTGCGGATAGCGCCCGCCCACAAAGACGGCGAGCGAAGCAGAGATGGCCAGCGCAAACGCCACGGGAAAACCGAGCGTCATCAGCACGATGGCTGCAATGAAAAGTGTGAGGGTCATAGGGAGGCAGCGGATTCAGCATCCATCTCGTCTGAAGTGATGTATTGGCCGTGGCCGATGTAGCCGCGCACGATGAAAAGCAAATGCACAAAGAGCAACAAAAAGCCAACGGGCATGGCCACGTAGATCCAAGAAATCGGAATGTCTGTGGCGGCTGTGGTTTGGAAACGTGTGGCCCACACGTAGAGGATGGAGTAATACATCATCACCAAAAAGAAAGCGCCCAGCCCCAACGCCACCACCGCACGCACGACACGCGCACCCTGCTCACCCACAGTGTGGTGAAAGTTGTCAATCGCGACGTGGCCGCCAAACCGCAACACCAAGCCAGCGCCCAAGAAAGTGACCCACGTCATCATGTGACGCGCCACCTCTTCGGCCCAAACGATCGAATCGCCCGTGGTGTAGCGCAACACCACATTGGCAAACACGATGCAGGACATGGCCAGCAGCAACAGAATCAGCACCCAGCGGTTGGTGGCGACCAACGCGCGTTCAAATCGGTTCAACATGTGTGTTCACGGCAGCTGCCGTTTTAAAAGTCAAAAGAAGAACGCCCGGACAAGGCCGGGCGCTGCACACATCCCAGCAGGTTTATTTGGTCTGTGTGATCTTGTCGATGGTGGCTTGACCAAACTTGGCCGCGTACTGCTTGTAGGCAGGTGCGACACCGTTTTGGAATGAAGCCACATCAACTTTGGTCACCACTTGCACGCCGTGCGATTGAATTTCAGCCACGGCCTTTTTCTCAACGTCGTCCACAAATTTGCGTGAAGCCAATGCACCTGCTTTGGCACCTTCAATGAACGCCACTTTTTCGGAGTCGCTCAACGAGCCAAAGAATGCGGGCGACACGATCAAGGCCATGGGCGCATACACGTGTGACGTCAAAGACAAGTTCTTTTGCACTTGCCACAGCTTGGCAGACACGAACACGGACACGGGATTTTCTTGACCATCAATCGTGCCTTGTTGCAATGCACCAATCACTTCAGGCCAAGCCATGGGTGTGGGCGATGCGCCCAAGGTGCGGAAGGCGGTGATGTGCACGGGATTTTCTGTGACGCGAATTTTCAAGCCCTTGATGTCTTCCGCTTTGGTGACGGGGCGCTTGTTGTTGCTCAGGTGGCGAAAGCCTTGCTCACCCCAAGCCAATGCAATGAGGCCACGCTTCTTGAACTTGGTCAACAAGTCTTGACCGAACTCACCGTCCAACACCTTGCGTGCGTGTGCGGTGTCGCGGAACAAGAAAGGAATGTCCACCACGCCAACTTCTGGCACGAAGTTGCTCAACGCGCCGGTCGACACAATCACGGCCTCGACGGTGCCGAGTTGCAAACCTTCAATCAGTTCGCGCTCGCCGCCCAACGCGCTGGCGGGGAATTGCTTGAACTTGTAAGCGCCTTTGGTTGACTTCTCCACCGAGTCAGCCCAAGTTTGAGCTGCAGCACCGTAGTGCGAATTGACAGCCAAGGCGTAACCGACTTTGACCTCTTTGGCAGTTTGTGCAGAGGCGATACCTGAAACAGTAGACAACGCGACCAAGGTCATCAAGGCGGTGCGGCGAAGAATCGTCATTTGTAAGTTTCCCAAAAGAGTTCGATGAACATTTGGTGCGGCTGGCGGGGAT
>Ga0213920_1000498_pt1 | contig 30478 bp, 27 predicted proteins | sample McNCre1117MG_FD_161054 | JGI IMG/M metagenome (GOLD analysis project Ga0213920, IMG submission 161054) | Freshwater microbial communities from McNutts Creek, Athens, Georgia, United States - 11-17 MG | ecosystem: Environmental > Aquatic > Freshwater > Creek | place: USA: Georgia | collected...
TTGCGCGTGAGGCCTCGGCGCGCACGCAAAGCACGCACCCGCTCGCCCAACGCCGTCAGGAATGGGTTCTTCGCTTCTGCCACTTCAGCCATCTCTTGCCTTTGTCAAACCACGCTAGGACTAACCCTAAACATGCAATATATTGCTAGACGTGCGCTTTAACGCATGTTAGCCTTCGTGTAAGCATAATAATTCATGTTTTAGGCAATGACAAGCAGCACACACACTTCTGATGACATGGCGCAAGCGCAAGCACGGTTCAAACACCGCTTGGCTGCCGTGACCGCTCAAATTCACAACCGCCCCCTCAACAGTGCCCTTGACGAGTGGCTCAACGCCAACTTCGGCACAGACACCCCCACCTACCGCGAGCTCAAAGAAAGTTGCCAAGAAGGCGTCGCCCAAGGCTGGCTGTGCAAATACGAAGGCGGCGGCTTGCGCTATGGCCGCATCTTCAAACCGTCGGACGACTTGCACGGTTTCTCCATCGACGTGGTCGACATGGAAAACGTGGCGGGCCCACACCATGTGCACCCACAGGGCGAGATTGACCTGATCATGCCCATCGAAGGCGACGCCTTGTTTGATGGCCGCCCCGCAGGTTGGCTGGTGTGCCCACCCGGCAGCGCCCATCGCCCCACCGTGAGCCAAGGCCGCGCCTTGGTGCTGTACTTCTTGCCCAACGGCGAAATTGAATTTACTAAATAAGAAAGCATCCCATGACCGAACTTCTCTCTAACTACGTCAGCGGCCAATGGGTCAGCGGCAAAGGTGCAGGCACCGCCTTGCACGATCCCGTGTTGGGTACCGAGCTGGTGCGCGTGGACGCATCAGGCCTTGACCTCGCAGCAGCGTTTGCCTTTGCGCGCCACAACGGCGGAAACGCCTTGCGTGCCCTCACCTACGCACAACGCGCCGCCATGCTGGGCGCTGCGGCCAAAGTGCTGCAAGCCAACCGCGATGCGTATTACGACATCTCCACCGCCAACAGCGGCACCGTGAAAAACGACACGGCGGTAGACGTGGACGGCGGCATTTACACCTTGGGCACTTACGCCAAGATGGGCGAAAGCTTGGGCGATGTGCATGTCATGCACGACGGCGAGCCCGCCCGTTTGGCCAAAGACCCACTCTTTCAATCGCAACACGTGCTCACGCCCACACGCGGCGTGGCTTTGTTCATCAACGCCTTCAACTTCCCTTCGTGGGGCTTGTGGGAAAAGGCCGCACCAGCCTTGCTGTCGGGCGTGCCCATCATCGTCAAACCCGCAACCACCACCGCGTGGCTGACGCAGCGCATGGTCAAAGACGTGGTCGATGCGGGCATCTTCCCCGCAGGCGCCATCTCTGTGATTTGCGGCAGCTCCGCAGGTTTGATGGACCAACTCGAACCATTTGATGTGGTGTCGTTCACCGGCTCGGCCGACACAGCAGCCATCATCCGCTCGCACCCCGCGGTGACTAAAAAGTCTGTGCGCGTGAACATCGAAGCCGACAGCGTGAACTCTGCGCTCTTGATGCCCGGCGAAGCCGTGGGCAGCGAAGCGATTGATTTATTGGTCAAAGAAGTCGCCCGTGAAATGACCGTCAAGTCTGGCCAAAAGTGCACCGCCATTCGCCGCGTGCTCGTGCCCGAAGCTTTGTACGACACTGTGGCTCAAGGCATCAGCGCACGCTTGGCCAAAACCACCGTGGGCAACCCACGCAACGAGACGGTACGCATGGGCGCGGTGGTGAACCGCGAACAGTTCAACAGCGTGCGCGACGGCTTGGCGTATTTGAAAGCCCAAGCCAGCGTGTTGCACGACGGCAGCACCCACGCATTGGTGGATGCAGATGCAGCCGTGGCTTGCTGCGTTGGCCCCACGCTTTTGGGCACACGCGACGCCGCAGGCAGCGATGCCGCAGACCGCATTCACGACACCGAAGTGTTTGGCCCCGTGGCCACCTTGGTGCCGTACCGCAACAACGATTTGGACCACGCGCTGCAACTCATCCGCCGTGGCCAAGGCTCGCTCGTGGCCTCGGTCTACGGCAGCGACCACGCCGCCTTGGCCCAAGCCATGCCCGAGCTGACCGACAGCCACGGCCGCGTGCACGTCATCTCGCCCGATGTGGCAGCCATGCACACCGGCCACGGCAACGTGATGCCGCAATCGCTCCACGGTGGCCCCGGCCGCGCTGGAGGCGGCGAAGAGCTAGGCGGCTTGAGGGCTTTGAACTTCTACCACCGCCGAGCCGCGATACAAGCCAGCACCGCCGTGCTAACCCAACTCAAATAAAAAACCACACGGCACGAGGAGACAAACATGACAGACACAACAACAAACGCCGTGGCAGCACCACCCGAGCAATTCAACTTCGCGCAGTTTTTGCTCGAACGCAATGCTGGGCGTGGCGAGCGTCCCGCCTTCATCGACGACGCAGGCACGTTGACCTACGGCGAACTGTCGCAACGCGTGCGCAGCTTGGCGGCGGGTTTGCGCAGCCTCGGGCTACGTCGCGAAGAGCGCGTGCTCTTGCTCATGCACGATTGCACCGATTGGCCCGTGAGCTTCTTGGGCGCCATGTACGCAGGCCTCGTGCCTGTGGCCGTGAACACCTTGCTCACCCCCGACGACTACGCCTACATGCTGGAGCACTCACGTGCGCAAGCAGTGTTGGTGTCGGGCGCGTTGTTGCCCACGCTCACGGCAGCCATGGTCAAGTCCGACCACGAGGTGAGCAAAGTCATCGTCTCCAAACCCATCGCACCGCTGCACCCCGCAGAGGTCGAGCTGGAAGCCTTTTTGCAAGCGCATCAGCCCTTGGTGAAATCGGCCCTCACCAACGCCGACGACCCCGGTTTTTGGTTGTACTCATCGGGCTCCACGGGGCGCCCCAAAGGCACCGTGCACTCGCATGCCAACCCATATTGGACATCGATGCTGTATGGCCAAAACGTGCTCGAACTGACCGAAAACGATGTGTGCTTCTCTGCCGCCAAACTCTTCTTCGCCTACGGCTTGGGCAACGGGTTGACTTTCCCCATGACGGTGGGCGCTTGCGCCATCCTCATGCCCGAGCGCCCCACACCAGACGCCACCTTCAAACGCATGACAGGTGGCGTGGGCGGCGCCAAACCCACCGTGTTCTTTGGCGCACCCACCGGGTTTGCGGGCATGTTGGCGCATCCCAATTTGCCGAAGAAGTCGGATGTCGCCATGCGTTTGGTGTCGTCCGCAGGCGAGGCCTTGCCTGCCGAGTTGGGCGAACGCTTCACCGCGCACTTTGGTGTGAACATCGTTGACGGCATTGGCTCCACCGAGATGCTGCACATCTTCTTGTCCAACAAACCCAACGACGTGCGTTACGGCACCACCGGTTGGCCCGTGCCCGGCTACGACATTGAGCTGCGTGGCGACGATGGCAACGCCGTGCCCGACGGCGAGCCAGGCGACCTCTACATCAAAGGCCCCTCTGCAGCGCTGATGTATTGGGGCAACCGCGAGAAAAGCCGCGAGACATTCCAAGGCGGTTGGACCAAGAGCGGCGATAAATACATCCGCAATGCCGACGGCACTTACACCTACGGCGGGCGCACCGACGACATGCTCAAGGTCAGCGGCATTTACGTGAGCCCCTTTGAAGTCGAAGCCACCCTCATCCAACACGCAGGCGTGTTGGAGGCGGCGGTGATTGGCATCAACGACCACGACGGCCTGACCAAAACCAAAGCCTTTGTAGTGCGCAAAGAAGGCGCCACCGTGAGCGAAGACGAGTTGAAAGCTTTTGTGAAAGACAAGCTTGCAGCCTACAAATACCCCCGCGCAATTGAGTTTGTGAACGAGTTGCCCAAAACCGCCACCGGCAAAATTCAGCGCTTCAAGCTCCGCGCACAAGAAGCCCAAGGCTAATGCCCACCATGGCTCAAGCGAGCGCTTTCGTTGACATCGACTGGCAAGGCCGTGCTGTGCGTATTGAGCACCTGTGGCTCAACGCGCATTTGCACGATGCACCGCTGGTGGTGTTTTTGCACGAAGGCTTGGGCTCGGTCGCCATGTGGCGTGACTACCCGCAACACCTGTGCAACGCTTTGGGTGTGCGTGGTTTGGTGTATTCGCGCCCTGGCTACGGCCAATCGACCCCACGCGATGCGGATGAACATTGGACCCCCAACTTCATGCACCGCCAAGCGCACGAGGTGCTGCCAGCGCTGCTCAAGGCTTTGCACATGGACGAAGCGCCTTGGCTGTTTGGCCACAGCGATGGTGGCTCTATTGCGTTGCTGTTTGCAGCGCATCACGCCTGCGCCGGCGTGATGGTGTTGGCCCCGCACATCAGGGTGGAAGACGTGTCGGTAACCAGCATTGCACAGGCCAAAGAGGCCTATGAAAACACCGATTTACGCCAACGCCTCGCTCGCTACCATGACGATGTCGACTCAGCGTTTTGGGGCTGGAACCGCATTTGGTTGGCCCCTGAATTTCGCAACTGGTCGATCGAGAACGAACTCCCCAGCATCCGCTGCCCTGTACTGGCTATTCAAGGCATCGACGACGAATACGGCACTTTGGCTCAGATTCGCAACATCCAACACCACGTGCCACACACCGAATTGCTTGAACTCAACGACTGCGGCCACTCACCACATCGCGACCAACCGCAAGCCCTCACCGAGGGGTGTGTGCAGTTTTTCAAGTCCCACGTTTCACTCACCGCGCAACCTTAAAACAACCAGGAGACAACCATGCAAAAAAGAACCGTTCTACTTTCAGCCGCTGCGTTTGCAGTGATCGCTGCCACCACCAACACGTGGGCGCAAGCGCAGCCCAAACTCAAGGTCGGCTTCATGCTGCCAGCCACGGGCACGTTTGCTTCGCTCGGCACAGCCATCGACAACGGCTTTCGTTTGTACGTCGCTGAGCAAGGCGGCAAGATTGCCGGCCGCGAAGTGGAATACGTGCGCGTGGACGACGAAAGCGACCCCTCCAAAGCCACCGACAACGTGAACAAACTCATCAAGCGTGACAACGTCGACGTGCTTGTGGGCACGGTCCACAGCGGCGTGGCGATGGCGATGGCCAAAGCAGCCAAAGAATCAGGCACCTTGTTGCTCGTGCCCAACGCGGGTGCTGCCGCCATCACCGGCCCCATGTGCGCACCCAACATCTTCCGCTCTAGCTTCACCATGTGGCAGTCGGGCTACGCAATGGGCGAAGTGGCTGCCAAAAAAGGCCATAAAAAAGTCGTGACCATCACTTGGAAATACGCAGCGGGCGACGAGAACATCAAAGGCTTCAAAGAGAGCTTTGAGAAAAACGGCGGCACCGTGGTGAAAGAGCTCAACCTGCCCTTCCCCAATGTCGAGTTCCAAGCGTTGCTGACCGAAATTGCCGCCACCAAACCTGATGCGGTGTTCACCTTCTTCGCTGGCGGTGGTGCGGTGAAGTTTGTCAAAGACTACTCAGCCGCCGGTTTGAAGAAAACCATTCCGCTCTACGGCTCAGGCTTCTTGACCGATGGCACGTTGGAAGCCCAAGGCGCTGACGCCGATGGCTTGCTCACCACCTTGCACTACGCCGACAACTTGAACAGCAAGCGCGACCAAGCCTTCCGCTTGTCCTACGCCAAGACCTACAAGATGCAACCCGATGTCTACGCCGTGCAAGGCTACGACGCTGGCCAAATGCTCGGCATTGGTTTGAACGCCACCAAGGGTGACGCGAAAAACATCCAAGGTTTTGCGCAAGCCGTGCGTGCCGCCAAGATCGACAGCCCACGCGGTGCGTTCACGATGTCCAAGAGTCACAACCCCGTGCAAGACATTTACTTGCGCAAAGTGGTGGGCAAAGAAAACGTGCTCGAAGGCGTGGCCTCGAAAGCTTTGGTTGACCCAGGCTTAGGCTGCAAGATGTAAAGCCCTATCCAGCTGCGCCCCTCGGCGCAGTTGGATGTTTTGCAAGCGTGAGCAACCAGCGGACCCTGTATGGACTTTGCAACTTTTTTAATTCAATGCCTCAACGCCATGCAATATGGCTTGCTGCTGTTTTTGGTCGCCTCGGGGCTGACCTTGATCTTCGGCATCATGGGCGTCATCAACTTGGCGCACGGCAGCTTCTACATGATTGGTGCCTACATGGCCTATGCCTTGGCCCCCGTGGTGGGCGCAGCATTTGGCGGTGAGTTTTTCAGCACGATGGTGGCGGGCTTGGTGCTCTCGGTCATTCTGGGTTACGTACTCGAATGGGCCTTCTTCAGCTACTTGTATGAGCGCGAACACTTGCAACAAGTGCTCATGACCTACGGTTTGATTTTGGTGTTTGAAGAGTTGCGCAGCTTGATGGTGGGCGACGATGTGCATGGTGTCACCGTGCCGCCTTTCTTGAACGGCACGCTGCAACTCAATGAACTGATGACCTACCCCGTCTATCGCCTCTTCATCAGCGGCGTGTGTTTGCTGTTGGCGGTGGCCATGTGGTTTGTTTTCACCCGCACACGCTTAGGGATGATGATTCGCGCAGGCACGGCCAACCGTGAAATGGTGCAAAGCTTAGGCATCGACATCACGCTGCTCTATCGCATCGTGTTTGCCATTGGCGTGGCGCTGGCGGTGTTTGCCGGCATGATCGCCGCGCCGGTGTCGAGCGTGTACCCGAATATGGGCAACGCCGTACTCATCATTTGTTTTGTGGTGGTGGTCATTGGTGGCATTGGTTCCATCAAAGGCGCTTTGGTGGCGGCCTTGCTGATTGGCATCGTCGACACCTTTGGCAAGGTGCTCGTGCCGCAAGCGGCGGGCGTGTTGGTGTATGTGTTGATGGCGCTCATTCTTTTGTGGCGTCCCAACGGTTTGTTCAAGGACTGAAGCCATGCGTCATCCTTCTTCTTTTGTGGTGGCCGTGTTTGGTCTGTTGGCCCTGTGGCCCGCCATCGCCAGCGCGTATGGCGTGGACTTGGTCGCCAAGATCATGATTTACGCTTTGCTCGCGTTGAGCCTTGAGCTGCTCGTGGGCAGCACCGGCTTGGTGTGTTTTGGTCAGGCGGCGTTTTTTGGCATTGGCGCGTATGCGGCCTTGCTGCTGGCGCCGGCAGATGGCAGTGCGCCTTCGTTGCTGTGGTCGCTGGTGTCGGCTGTGGTGTTGGCAGGAGCGTATGCCTTGGCGGTGGGCGCGCTCTCGCTGCGCACGCAAGGCGTGTACTTCATCATGGTGACCTTGGCGTTTTCGCAAATGGCTTACTACGTGGTGCACGACACGCCTTTGGGTGGCGGCACCGATGGCATTTACATGTACGTCAAGCCTGCACTGGGTTGGATTGACCTAGACCAACCCATGCACTTGTATGGCTTCATTTGGTTCAGCTTGTTGGCGGGCTATGTCTTCCTCACACAACTGTTGCGTTCGCCGTTTGGCCGCGCACTCGCAGGCATCCGTGTGAATGAACAACGCATGAAAGCCACTGGCTTTTCCACCTACCCCTACAAACTCGCGGCCTTCACCTTGTCGGGTGCGATTGCGGGTTGGTCGGGTTATTTGTTTGCCATCAAAGACGGGTTTGTGAACCCCGAGTTGCTGAGCTGGCATTTGAGCGGTGCCGTGTTGGTGATGATCATCTTGGGCGGTTTGGGCCAGATGCGGGGCGCGTTGATTGGCGCGTTCGCTTTTGCTTTGTTGCAAGAGTTGTTTCAATCCGAAGCCGTGTTTGGCAGCTACGCCAAACACTGGCACTTGGGGCTGGGCTTGGCCATCATCGCCTGCGTGGCGTTCATGCCGCATGGCTTGGTGGCCTTGCCGCAACAGTTCCGTGAACGTTTGAGTGGCCGCGCGCCAAGCAAGCACACCGAGGAGGATGCGGCATGAGCACCCAGATCCTCTTGCGAGGTAAAAACCTCACCCGCCGCTGGGGCGGCTTGGTCGCCGTCAACAATGTGTCGATCGACTTAGCGCGCGGCAGTGTGCACGCCGTCATTGGCACCAATGGCGCGGGCAAGTCCACCCTCATCAACTTGCTCTCGGGTGAATTTCCACCGTCATCGGGCGAAGTCGAATTGCTCGGTCAAGACATTTCACAGTGGCCGCAGCCACGCCGCGCACGCGCAGGCTTGGGTCGCAGCTACCAACGCAACACCATTTACCCCAGCTTCACCGTGCTCGAAAACTGTCGCCTCTCGGCCCAAGCGCAGCACCAACAAGCATGGGCGTTCTGGCGCAGCGCAGAAACCGATCCCATCACCCAACAAATCGGCCATGACGCCGCCGTGCGCGTGGGCTTGGGCGATGTGTTGCACCGCCAAGCGGGCTTTCTGAGCCACGGCCAAAAACGCCAACTGGAAATTGCCATGTGTTTGGCCACCGCACCGCAAGTGTTGTTGCTCGACGAACCCTTGGCCGGCATGGGTGCAGAAGAAACCGAACGCATGCTCACCTTGCTGCAAGAGCTCAAACAAGACCACGCCATTTTGTTGGTCGAGCACGACATGGATGCGGTGTTTCGTATTGCCGACTGCATCACCGTCATGGTCAACGGCAACGTGATTGCCTCGGGCACGCCCGATGAAGTGCGCAACAACCCCGATGTGCGCAGCGCCTATTTGGGAGACCACTGATGTCCGTCAGTTCTGAAATCATTTTGCAAGCCCAAGACGTGCATGCGTGGTACGACAGCAGCCATGTGTTGCACGGCGTGAGTCTTGACATTCGCAAAGGCGAAACCGTGGGCTTATTGGGCCGCAATGGCATGGGCAAGAGCACACTCATTCGCAGCTTGCTCGGCCATGTGCACCAGCGCGATGGGCACATCCATTTGTTTGGCCACGACATTTCCAAAGCGCGCCCGCACGAAGTGGCGCGCATGGGCGTGGCCTATGTGCCAGAAGGCCGTGGCGTGTTTGGCAACTTGAGCGTGCGCGAAAACTTGGTCATGGCCGCACGCCGTGGCCGTGACGACCGCAGTGACTGGACGCTGGAGCGCGTGTTGCACACCTTCCCACGTTTGGCAGAGCGTTTGTCCAACCTCGGCAGCCAGCTCTCGGGCGGCGAGCAGCAAATGCTTTCGATTGGTCGAGCCTTGATGACGCACCCCGACCTCATCATCTTGGACGAAGCCACCGAAGGTTTGGCCCCGCTCATCGTGGCCGATATTTGGCGCGTGATTGACGAGATCAAAGCCAGCGGCTTGGCGGTGCTCATCGTGGATCGCGATTGGCACAAAGTGCTCTCGCGCAGCAACCGCGCTTTGGTGTTGCACAAAGGCTTGGTGGTCATGCAAGGCGACGCTCAGCAGATGTTGAACGACCCCACGCTGCCCAGCTACTTGGGCGTGTGAGGACCCGCACATGAAAGCCATTTACATCGATGGTCACGGCGGCAACGAGGTCGTGCACATCGGCCCACGCCCTGCCCCCCAACGCCATGCCGGCGAAGTGCTGATTCGCATGAGCGCCAGCACACTCAACCAAGTGGACCTGTACATGCGCAACAGCGGCGCGGGCATCACCCACCAGTTGCCGCAAGTCATGGGCATTGAAGGCTTTGGCCACGTGGCGGCGTGTGACGAGCACAGCGGCTTTCAAGTGGGTGATGCGGTAGTGATTCACCCCGGCGTCAGCTGCGGGCACTGCGAGTTTTGCCAGCGTGGCGATGACGTGCTGTGCACCCGCATCGCCTTGGTGGGCGAACACCGCGATGGTGCGTGGTCTGAATACGTGGTCGTTCCCACGGCCAACGTGTTGCCCGCGCCCAGCTACCTCACCGCGTTTGAAGCTGCGGCATTGGCCGTGACGCACCTCACCGCATGGCGCATGGTGGTCACCCAAGGCCAATTGAAAGCCGGACAAACCGTGTTGGTGTTTGGCATTGGCGGCGGCGTGTCGGTCGCCGCGCTGCAAATTGCCAAGGCGATGGGCGCGCGGGTGATCGTCACCTCACGCCATGCACACAAACTCGAACGCGCCACGTCGATGGGCGCAGACCTGGGCATTCACACGCCCCACGAAGACGTCGTGAAAAGCGTCATGGCCTTCACCAACAAACGCGGCGTGGATGTGGTGATTGAAAACGTCGGCGAAGCCGTGTGGGGTGACGCCATGAAATCCCTCGTGCGTGGTGGCCGATTGGTGACGTGTGGTGCCACCAGCGGCGACCAACCGCCTGCGGATTTGCGGCGCATCTTCATCCGTCAATTGCAAATCTTGGGCTCGACCTTGGGCAACTTGCAAGAGTTCAAAGACCTTTTGGCCTTTTGCGAACAACACCAAATTCGCCCCGTCATCGACCGCGTGTACCCAATGGCCCAAGTGCACGAAGCACTCGATGTGATGTCACGCGCCGAGCAGTTTGGCAAACTGGCTTTGGATTTGCGCCACTAAAGCGGAGTCACACGTTTTCAGTTGAAGCCGTCGCGGTGGACGCTGCTTTGAGCGACACCGCTTCTTCAATCAGCACTTCCAAATCGAGCGGACTGGCAGAGATGGTGAAGACCAGCAACGCACTGGCACCCATGGGTGCCATCAACCACGGCAAGCCCTCGGCCAATTGGCCCGACAGCCACCACCCACTCAGGCCTGTCACACCAATGCCCAAACCTGCACCCACTGCGGACCGAAGCCGCTCTTGCCATGAGACGATGAGTTTCATAAGGGCTGCATCTTATCTAGAACCAATCGGCTATTGAGCCCAAACCTTGGTGTCTCTAGCATTGCCGCCTATGAACTCGAAGTGGCAATCGTCTGGTGGCATGTCCAATTCTTCTGATTTTTTCCAGTTGGCGATTGGGAGCGCGTACGCAAACAACCCTGCGCGGATGGCGCATCCACTGTTCGACGTATTGGAAACCTTGCATCAAACCGGCTCCATCAACAAAGCAGCCAAGCGCTTAGGGCGCTCTTACCGTCACGTTTGGGGTGAACTCAAACACTGGGAACATGAGCTCAACACAAGCCTCGTCGTGTGGGGCAGAAGCGGCAAAGGCGCTGGCTTAACACCGGATGCCATCCAATTTCTCGGTGCCATCTCCAAAACCCAAACGGATCTGGCACCGCAAGTGGCGCACATCAAAAGTTGCTTTGAGCAATGCTTCTCTGTGCTGAAAAACAAACGTGAAGCTCCGTATGTCAAGCACTAATGGGGTATTTTTATTTACTTTCCAGCAGGAATTAACGCTTGATGACAAAACCGTCATTCAAGCCAAGTTGATGCCATGGCGACGGTTCACTAGCATCGTTGCACCATGACTGCCATCACAAAAAAATCCTTGCTCATCATTGATGACCATCCCGTTTACCGAGATGCACTGAGCGAAAAACTCGCACTTGAATTTGTCACCGACGGAATTGACGTTGCCGTTGCGAGCAGCGCCCATGAAGGTTTAGAACTGATTGAAAAAACAAACAAGCATTGGGTGATCTTGCTTGACATCTTGATGCCGGGCCTCAGCGGTTTAGCCGGAATCAAAGTTTTCAAAGAGTTGAGTCAGGTTGAAGAAGTTGTTGCAATTTCGGGGCTAGACGAACACGCGTGGGAGCCCAAAGCCGTGTCTGCGGGCGCTGCCATGTTTCTTTCTAAAAACAACACCGCTGAGTTCATCATTCGCAAACTCAGGCCACTGGTCACGCATCAACCTGACAACGTTGTGACACGCGAAGCTGTGGAGAAAAAAGATTTCCGCCTCACGCAGCGTCAAACAGAGGTTCTGGATTTAATTTCGCAAGGCCACCCCAACAAACTCATTGCGGACTATCTGGGCATCAGCGAGCAAACGGTCAAGATTCACATCAATCAAATCTTCAAAGAGCTGCGCGTGTTCAACCGAACACAAGCCGTTCTCAAAGCACAAAAACATCAGCTATTGCTGTGAGGTCGCTATTGGATGGATGAAGCAAACAACATCAATCTGCTCCGAGAAAAATCGGCACACATCACCAAGGCAGCACGCTCAGCCACACTCGCCAACATCTTGGCGCCTTTGTTGTGCATCCCGATGTTCAAAGATGAAGTGCCCACTTCCGAGTTGACACTCTGGCTCGGCTACATGTTCGTCGCCGTGCTGGTGCGCACTTGGTTGCTGTATCGCTTGGCGTACGAAGCCGAGAAGATCATCGATCCCAAACGTGATTTGAAGATCATGAGCTATGCCGTCGGCATCGTAGGTTTCGGGTGGGGCTTGGGTTGGATTTTGATGGCCCCTGATTTGCTGATGGTCAATCGCATGATCTACGTCTACATGACCACGGCAGCGATGATCTCCAGCATGTTTGCGTACAGCGTCCATCACGTGACGTTTTTGGCATTCACCTTGCCCATCATGATTCCGTCACTGAGCACGGTGTTGTGGCCAACCACCATTTTCCCTTGGCCTTTCTCCGTGGGCCTGGCTTCTCTGTACATCGTCGTCATCAGCATTGCCAAGAACTTTGCCAAAACGTTTGAAGACTCGGTCCGGCTTCGATTTCGCAATGAACGCTTGTATCAAGAGTTGGCCAATGAGCGTGATCAATCCGTGACGGCCAATGTGGCTAAATCTAAATTCATTGCGGTGGCAAGCCACGATTTGCGCCAACCCATGCATGCGGTGAACGTTTATTTGGAGTTGATCAACCTAGATAACTTACCGACGCAAGAAAAGAAATCTCTCTCCAAAATCAAAAGCAGCATCACCACCCTCAACACCATGTTTGACTCGTTGCTGAACATCAGCAAATTGGATGCGGATGTCATGCAAGTCAGCCATCGTGTTTTTCACTTAGAAGACCTGGCCAGCACGCTACGCGATTTGGCAGAAGCCAAGGCGATTGAAAAAGGTTTGGTGTTCACCATTGAGTGTCCTAATTTGATGGTGCGTGGCGACAAATTGCTGCTGCAGCAAATTTTGAACAACTTAGTTTCGAATGCCATTCAATACACCGAGCACGGCCAAGTCGATGTGAAGTTTCAGATCGAGCAGGATTGCTTGCTGATTGAAGTCAGCGACACTGGATGCGGCATATCGGCCACCGAGCAGTCCGACATCTTCCATCAGTTTTACCGTGCGGAACAAACGCGCGCGCAGCACGATGGCTTGGGCCTCGGACTGTCGATTGTTCAACGTTTATGCAACCTGATTGGGGCTGACATTCGTGTCGTGTCAGAACTGGGGCATGGCGCCCAATTCATCGTCGCCACCCCGTTTTTAGCCTCGTCGAATGAGGAAGAAATTTTTGCAGCGCCCCCTGTGCCAAAGACAAAAAATTCACATCGCAGTCTTCAAGGTAAAAACATCGCCGTGATTGAAGACAACCCCATCATTGTTGAAGCGTACCGACAGACGCTGGCCAACAAAGGGGCGTATGTGCATGTGCTCTCCGAACATGAAAGTGAACTGGAGGCACAACTTGAATCCATCGATCACATCGATTGCATTTTGAGTGACTACCGCTTGAGCCAAACCACAGGCGATCTACTCATTCAAAAGCTCAGGGACAGCTACAACGAAGAAATCCCAGCCATCATCGTCACGGCCGACACTTCGCCCTCTCACATCAACTTGTTTGCCAAGTTAAATATTCAAGTGCTGCATAAACCGATCAGCTTCCATGATGTCGCAACGACCATTGAAAGAACCATCGACGCGCAAACACTAGGGTTTTCACGGACCTCTTAAAAAACTCGGGTAAATCCCATGTTTTTCAGCGCCAGCGGACTCCACAATAAAGGTTATAAAAAATAACTTTACTGTTCCACTGGAAGCCTGACATGACCACCACCTTTCACCCGTCGATTGAACGTGCCCGCAGCAATGGCGTTTCTCTAGAGATGCACGGCGCTGTTGCCGTGGTGCGCTTGTGCCGCCCCACCAAACGCAATGCCTTGAGCGACACCCTCATCGAAGCGCTGCGCGATATTTTTCAAAACCTGCCTGCTGAAGCTGGTGCAGCGGTGGTGCATGGCGAAGGCGACCACTTCTGTGCAGGCCTCGATTTGTCTGAGTTGAAAGAGCGTGATGCAGGTGAAGGCATTCACCACTCACGCAGCTGGCACGCCGCGTTAGAAGCCGTGCAATTTGGCCGCGTGCCTGTGATTGCCGCTTTGCACGGCGCCGTGGTGGGTGGCGGCTTGGAACTGGCATCCGCCTCACACATTCGCGTGGCTGACGACAGCACGTTCTACGCACTGCCCGAAGGCACACGCGGCATCTTTGTGGGTGGCGGTGGTTCGGTGCGCATTCCCAAACTGATTGGCGTGGCACGCATGACCGACATGATGATGACCGGTCGTGTCTACAACGCACAAGACGGCGAGCGCTTGGGCTTTGCCCAATACCTCGTGCCCACTGGCGAATCGTTGAACAAAGCGATTGAGCTGGCCACACGCATTGCCACCAACGCACCGCTCACCAACTACGCCCTCATGCACGCACTGCCCCGCATTGCCGAGCAGCCCGCGGACCACGGCTTCATGACCGAGGCCTTGATGTCGTCGATTGCCCAATCTGCGCCCGAAGCCAAGGCTCGCGTTCGCGCCTTCCTCGAAGGCAAAGCACCCAAGGTCAGCAAAGACTGATCTTTTGTAGAGCAGGCATGCGGCCTGACCCAAGCCACGACAGATGGCACAGGCCGCACAGCCAGCCTCTACACAAACACACACGGAGACAACCATGACCCCCGCAAAATTTCGCCCGCTCAAGTTCGGCGTCACCCGCGTTGAACTGCGCGACGGCCAAACTGGCACCCACTACTTGAAGGCTGAACAGCCTTTGCAAGACTTCCCTGATCGCCTGAGCGACCGTTTGCGTCACTGGGCGCAAGAAGCCCCCGAGCGCACGTTGTTTGCACGCCGCGTCAAGCTTGCCGACGGCAGCTTTGGCGATTGGCGCCAAGTGAACTACCAAGAAGCCTGGACCACAGCACGCAACATTGCACAAGGCCTCATCGACCGTGGTTTGAACGCCGAGCGTCCTGTGGCCATCTTGAGCGAAAACAGCTTAGAGCACGCCTTGTTGGCATTGGGTTGCATGTTGGCCGGTGTGCCGTTTGTACCGACGTCACCCCCGTACTCATTGGTGAGCGTGGACTACGACAAACTCAAGCACGTGCTCAAGACCGTCACGCCCGGCTTGGTGTTTGCGCAAGACGAGCGCTATGCCAAAGCCATTGCCGCCACCGTGGGCGACGACATTGAAGTGGTGATGAACAGCGGCAACGTGGCCGGTCGCAACACCACCAGCTTTGCACAGCTGTGCGCCATTCCTGCCACTGATGCGGTGGACCAAGCGATGGCGGCCACAGGCCCCGACACCATCGTGAAATTTTTGTTCACCAGCGGCTCCACCAAATTGCCCAAAGCGGTCATCAACACCAACCGCATGTGGAGCGCCAACCAACAACAAATGAGCCAGTCCATGCCCGTGTTGCAAGAGCAACCCTTGGTCTTGGTCGACTGGCTACCTTGGAACCACACCTTTGGTGGCAACCACAACTTTGGCATGGTCGTGTACCACGGCGGCACGCTCTACATCGACGACGGCAAGCCCACCCCCGCCTTGATCAACGAGACCTTGCGCAACTTGCGCGATGTAGCCCCCACCGTGTACTTCAACGTGCCCACCGGTTACGAAGCCATTGCCAACGCGATGAAAACCGACGACGCCTTGCGCAAAAACTTTTTGTCACGCGTCAAGATGTTCTTCTACGCAGGTGCTGCGTTGGCCCAACCCATTTGGGACAGCTTGTACGAAAGCGAAGAACGCGAAATTGGCGAACGCATTGTGATGACCTCAGGCCTGGGCATGACCGAGTCTGGCCCCTTTGGCTTGTTCGTCACCAACCCCAACGTGCGCGCGGGCGATTTGGGCGTGCCCACCCCCGGCATGGAGTTGAAGCTGGTCGACACCGATGGCAAAACCGAAGTGCGCTACCGCGGCCCCAACATCACCCCCGGCTACTGGCGCGCGCCCGTGGACACGTTTGAAGCCTTTGACGAAGAAGGCTTCTTCAAAACTGGCGACGCGGTGAAGTGGATTGACGAAACCGATGTGCACTTGGGCTTGAAGTTTGATGGCCGCATTGCCGAAGATTTCAAACTCGCCACCGGCACGTTTGTGAGTGTGGGCCCCTTGCGCGGCAAGATCATTGCCGCCGGTGCGCCCTACATCCAAGACGTGGTGCTCACTGGCCTGAACATGAAAGAAGTCGGCGCCATGGTGTTCCCCACCCAGAAAGTGCGCGAACTCGCAGGCTTGCCCGACAACACACCCTTGGCCGATGTGTTGGCCGCACCGGCCGTGTTGGCCCACATGCAACAGGTGGTCAACGACTTGGCCGCCAACAGCACGGGCAGCGCCAACCGCATTGCCCGCTTGTGCTTGCTGAGTGAGCCACCCACGATTGACAAAGGTGAGATCACCGACAAAGGCTCGATCAACCAACGTTCTGTGTTGCACCACCGCGCCGACACTGTCGATGCACTGCACGCAGACCGTTTGCACTACATCCTCAAACCACAAACTTGAAAGCATCTATGTCCAAAGGATTTTTTAACGCATTCCAAGACGTGTGGATGCACGAAGGCGTCCGCACCCCGATGGTGGACTACTGCGGCGCACTCGGCCACATCTCGCCCACCGACCTCGGCATCAAGGCTGCACGCGAAGCGTTGAAGCGTGCGGGCATTGCCCCCACAGAAATTGGCTCCGTCATCACCGGCAACATGGCCCCTGGCGACTTTGACCAATTCTTCTTGCCCCGCCACATTGGCTTGTACGCAGGCGTGCCACAAGAAGTGCCCGCCATCATGGCGCAACGCATTTGCGGCACGGGCTTTGAGTTGTTCCGCCAAGCGGGCGAACAAATCGAAGCAGGCGTGTGCGACGCCGCCTTGGTCGTCGGCACCGAGAGCATGACGCGCAACCCCATCGCCGCGTTTGACCACCGCACCGGCTTCAAGCTCGGCGCACCTGTGGGTTTCAAAGACTACATGTGGGAAGCACTCAAAGATCCAGCCGCTGGCATCAACATGATCCAGACCGCTGAGAACTTGGCGAAGAAATACAACATCACCCGCGAAGAGGTGGACCAGTTCGCGTCCGACTCATTTGCCAAAGCCGTGGCCGCCCAAGAAGCCGGTTTCCACGCGGGCGAAATCGTGCCGGTGGTCACCGAGAAGTTCGAGATCGACGGCTACAAATCGCGCGGCATCAAGCTGCAAGGCAAGGTGACCGAAGTCAATGCCGACACACACGCACGCATTTCGCCTGTGGAAGTGTTGGCCAAGCTCAAGCCCGTGTACGAAGGTGGCGTGCAAACCGGTGGCAACAGCGCAGCCTTGGTCGATGCGGCCGCGGCATGCGTGGTGACCTCTGGCGCGTATGCGAAAGCCCACAACAAAAAACCCATAGCGCGCGTCGTTGCAGCCGCGGCTGTAGGCGTTCCACCTGAAATCATGGGCATTGGCCCAGCGCCTGCCATTCGCTTGTTGCTCGAACGCACAGGCCTCACGCTGGACCAAATTGACCGCTTCGAAATCAACGAAGCCCAAGGCGCACAAACCTTGGCCGTGGGTCGTGAGTTGGGGCTGGACTTGTCCAAGCTCAACGTCAACGGCGGCGCGATTGCGCTGGGCCATCCACTCGCCTGTACCGGCGTGCGCTTGACCATCACCTTGGCACGCGAACTTCAACGCTCGGGCAAGCGCTACGGCATCTCCAGCGCTTGTGTGGGTGGTGGACAAGGCATTGCCTTGTTGATCGAAAACCCTGAGGCAGCATAAGTCCACGGGCCAACACAATCATTCGAAGAGAAGCTTATGAACATTCAAGGACAAGCAGCATTGGTCACCGGCGGAGGCTCAGGCCTGGGTGAAGCCACCGCACGCGAATTGGCCCGCTTGGGCGCCAAGGTTGCGGTGCTCGACCTCAATCTAGACAACGCACAACGCGTTGCAAACGAAATCGGTGGCGTGGCTGTCGCATGCAACGTCTCCGACCCCGACAGCATGGCCAAGGCCATCGAAACTGCAGCAGCCGCACACGGCCCTGCCCGCATCTTGATGCAAATTGCAGGCATTGGCACAGCCAAGCGCGTGGTGGGCAAAGACGGCAATGCCGCTGCACTCGAAGACTTCACCAAAGTGGTGAACGTCAACTTGGTCGGCACCTACAACGCAGCCCGTTTGTTTGCCGCCGCAGCCGCCAAGCTCGACCCCCTCGAAGACGGCGAACGCGGTGTGATGGTGTGGACGGCCTCAGTCGCCGCCTTTGACGGCCAAGTGGGCCAACAAGCCTACAGCGCCTCCAAAGCGGGTGTGGCTGGCATGACCTTGCCCATGGCCCGCGACTTGGCACAACACGGCATTCGCGTGTGCACCATCGCCCCCGGCTTGTTTGCCACACCGCTGATGGCCACCTTGCCCGAGCCTGTGCAAGCGTCGCTTGCGGCGAGCATTCCCTTCCCTTCTCGTTTGGGCAAGCCCGAAGAGTTTGCGCAACTCGCCTCGCACATCGTGAGCAACACCCACCTCAATGGCGAAGTCATTCGCTTGGATGGTGCGTTGCGCATGGCGCCTCGTTGATTGGAAAAAAAATGAGCAAAACCGTTGTTTACGAAGTTGAAATCATGTTCGGTGACTGCGACCCCGCAGGCATCGTGTTCTTCCCCAACTATTCCAAATGGATGGACGCCTCGTCGTTGAACTTCTTTGTCAAGTGCGGCGTGCCCACTTGGCGTGAGTTGGTCAAGACCACCGGCATCATCGGCACGCCGCTGCTGGAGATCAACACCAAGTTCATGCGCCCTGCCACCTATGGCGAGCGCATCCAAGTGCACACCAGCATCCATGAATGGCGCGAAAAAGTGGTGATTCAAAAACACGTCGTCATGCGTGGCGACACGGTGCTGTGCGAAGGTTTTGAAACCCGCGCGTTTTGCACCAAACACCCAGACGATCCTGACCGCATCAAAGCCGTGCCTGTGCCTGCTGACATCAAAGCTTTGTGTTCTTAATTTTTCCTGCAACCTTTCCAACCACAACTAGGAGACAACCGTGAACTTCAAAAAGACCCTCGTGACCCTTGCCGCCACCGTGGCGTGTTCCGCTGCTTTGGCTGACGTCAACATCGGCGTGATCTTGCCGTTGACTGGCCCAGCTTCTGGTTTGGGCATTCCAGCCAAAAACCAAATCGCTTTGTGGCCTACCAGCATTGGCGGTGAAAAAATCAACGTCACCGTGTTGGATGACGCCACCGATCCCACCAACGGCGTGAAGAACGCACGTCGCTTCGTGACCGAAGACAAAGTGGACTTGTTGGTTGGCTCTGTCGCCACCCCCGTGGGCGTGGCCATTGCCGACGTGGCACTGGAAACCAAAACACCACAACTCGCGTTGACCCCCATCGGCTTGCCCGCTGGCAAAGATGCGTACACCTTCCGCATGCCTCAGTCCAACACCGTGATGGCCACCGCCATCATCAACCACATGCAAAAGCAAGGCGTGAAGACCGTGGGCTTCTTGGGCTACACCGATGCCTACGGCGAGCAATGGTTGCAAGCTTTCACACCCTTGGCTGAAAAAGCTGGCATCAAAATCACCGGCGTTGAGCGCTTTGCACGCACCGACACCAGCGTGACCGCGCAAGCGTTGAAGCTTGTGTCTGGCAACCCTGACGCCATGCTCATCGTGGCCTCTGGCAGCGGCGCAGCCATGCCTCACCGCGGCATTGTGGAACGCAACTTCAAAGGCAAGATTTACCAAACCCACGGCGCTGCATCGAAAGACTTGATGCGCGTGGGCGGTAAAGATGTGGAAGGCTCTTTCGTGGTCGGCGGCCCCGTGATTGCCCCTTACCAACTGCCAGACAGCAACCCCTCCAAGAAATTGGCAGTGGCCTTTGCCGACAAGTACGACAAAGCCTACGGCGTTGGCACACACAACCAGTTCGCTGGCCACGCACACGACGTGGTGGTGGTGTTGGAAAAAGCCATTCCTTTGGCTTTGAAAAAGGCCAAGCCCGGCACACCTGAGTTCCGCACCGCGTTGCGTGATGCGTTTGAAACCATGGGCCGCACCGTGGTGGCACACGGCACTTTGAACTGGACCAAGGAAGACCACTGGGGTTACACCTTGGACACCGGTGTGATGCTCAAAGTGGTGGACGGTCAATTCACCGTCGCTCCTTAATCACGTTGACGTGAACCCAACGCCCAGCAGGACACACCTGTTGGGCGTTTTGTAAAAAAGAGAAACAACATGGACTTTTCAATCGCCAGCATTCTGATGCTGGACGGCGCGACAAACGGTGCGATCTATGCCCTCTTGGGCCTAGCCACAGTGTTGGTCTTTACCGTCACACGCGTCATCTTTATTCCTCAGGGCGAGTTTGTGGCGTATGGTGCGTTGACCATGGCCATGCTGCAAGCGGGCCAAGTGCCGGGCACCGTGTGGTTGCTCATGCTGCTCGCCGTATTGGCGGCGTTGATGGAGTGCTGGAGCCGTTGGCACCACGACCGCAATTTGATGCACGGCATCAAGTCAGGCTTGGTCATGGCCACGCCCCCCCTGCTGATTGCATTGCTCACGCTGTGGGCGGTGCCACAAAATTTCTCGATGCCTGTGCAAGCGCTGCTCAGCATTGCCGTGGTCGCCACATTTGGCCCACTGGTGTATCGCATTGCGTACCAATCTTTAGAGTCAGCCACACCGTTGGTGTTGCTCATTGTGTCTGTCGGCGTGCACTTCGCCATGACGGGTTTGGGTTTGTTGTTCTTTGGTGCTGAGGGCTTTCGTAACCCCAGCTTCTTGAGCGAGAGCTGGAGCGTGGGGCCTTTGAACATCACTGGCCAAGTGGTCATCATCTTCACCACCGCGTTGCTGCTGATTGCTGCGTTGTGGGTATTTTTTGAACGCACCTTGTTTGGCAAGGCCTTGCGTGCCACCGCGGTCAACCGCACAGGCGCACGCTTGATGGGCATCTCCACCCACGCCGCAGGACAGTTCACCTTCTTGTTGGCGGCAGGCATTGGTGCGGTGTCGGGCTTGTTGATTGGCCCCACCACCACCGTGTTTTATGACTCCGGTTTCTTGATCGGCCTCAAAGGTTTTGTGGCCGCTGTGGTGGCCGGTTTGTCGAGCTACCCCGGCGCGTTGATTGGCGCGTTGTTTGTGGGTGTCGTCGAATCGTTTGGCTCGTTCTGGGCCAGTGCTTTCAAAGAGGTGATTGTGTTCACCTTGATCTTGCCTGTGTTGCTGTGGCGTTCGCTCACCAGTGGCCATTCTGACGAGGAACATTGATATGACTCGCTGGTTACTCTTATTCGCGTTGGTTCCTCTGGTGGCTTTGCTGCCTGTGCCTGACTTTTGGATTTTCCAACTCAACTACATCGGCTTGTATGCCATGACCTGCATGGGCTTGGTGTTGCTCACGGGTGTGTCGGGGTTGACATCGTTTGGTCAAGCGGCGTTTGTGGGCATTGGTGCCTACACCACCGCGTGGATGACGCTCAATCTGGGTTGGTCGCCTTGGCTCACGTTGTGGGTGGGTTTGGCGTTCACGTTTGTGAGCGCGCTCATCGTCGGCTTGATCACCTTGCGCATGTCGGGTCACTACCTGCCGTTGGCCACCATCGCATGGGGCTTGTCGCTGTACTACCTCATGGGCAATATGGATGCCTTGGGCAAGTACGACGGTTTGTTGGGCATTCAAAGCTTGTCGCTCTTTGGCTATGACTTAGGCCAAGGTCGCCCCTTCTTTGTGCTCACATGGTTCATTCTGTTTGCCTCGGCGCTGTGCATGGTGCAGTTGCTCGACTCACGTGCAGGCCGCGCCATTCGCTCGCTCAAAAACGGCACGCAAATGGCAGAGGCCATGGGCATCAACACCTTCCGCTACAAAGTCACGGCCTTCGTGATGGCGGCGTTGTTGGCGTCGGTCGCGGGTTGGTTGTTGGCGCACTTTCAACGCACCATCAACCCTTCGGCCTTTGGCTTGAAGATGGGCATTGAATACTTGTTCATGGCCGTGGTCGGTGGCGTCGGCTACATCTGGGGCGCCATCGTGGGCGCGGGCCTCATCAAGCTGATGGACGACTACTTGCAAGTGCTGTTACCCAAACTCATCGGCACCAGCGGCAGCTACGAAGTGATTGTGTTTGGCGTGTTGTTGGTCTTGGTACTCAAGTACTTGCCCGATGGCATTTGGTCTTTGGTGGCGCGCTACATGCCCCGCCGTGACCGCGAGGTAGATTGGGCCGATGCAGGCCACTTGCCCGAAACCCACAAACCCCAACGTGGCGAGCTGCTGCTGGATGTGCAAGACATTCGCAAACAGTTTGGCGGCTTGGTGGCGGTGAATGACATTCGCTTCCAAATCAATGCGGGCCAAATCGTCGGACTCATTGGCCCCAACGGCGCGGGTAAGTCGACCACCTTCAACCTCATCACGGGCGTGTTGCCTCTGACCTCGGGGGCGGTGAAGTTCCGTGGCGAAACCATCAGCGGTTTGCCTTCGCGTGAAATTTTGCGCAGCGGCATGGCACGCACCTTCCAGCACGTGAAGATGATTCCCGACATGACCGTGCTCGAAAACGTGGCCATTGGTGGCTACAGCCGCGGTCACACCGGCGTGCTCTCGGGCATGTTGGGCACCAACCACGAAGAAGAAAAACGCCTCTTCAAATTGGCGCAGCAACAACTCGAACGCGTGGGCATTGGCCACACGATGCACGAGACCGCAGGCAACTTGGCCATGGGCCAACAACGCCTGATGGAAATTGCCCGCGCCTTGTGTGCCGACCCTGCCCTGCTGTTGCTCGACGAGCCTGCGGCCGGTTTGCGCCACAAAGAAAAACAAGCCCTGGCCGATGTGCTACGTCAGCTGCAAGGCGAAGGCGTGAGCATCTTGCTGGTGGAGCACGACATGGACTTGGTGATGGAAGTCTGTGACAAATTGGTGGTGATGGAATTCGGCACGCTGCTGCTCGAAGGCACACCCAAAGAAATTCAAGAAAGCCCCGTGGTGCGTGCCGCCTACTTGGGCACCGAACACTAAGGACCGGCCATGACAACGCCTCTTCTCGACATCCGAGACCTCCACGCAGGCTACGGCAAAGCCGAAGTGCTGCACGGCATCAACCTGCACGCTGACCAGGCACAAGTGATCACGGTCATTGGCCCCAACGGCGCAGGCAAAACCACCTTGCTCAACACGCTCATGGGCTTGCTGCCCACGCGCGGACAAATGCTCTACCGCGGCGAAGACATCAGCGACTGCACGCTGGAAGAACGCGTGATGCTGGGCATCGCCTTGGTGCCTGAAAAGCGCGAGCTGTTCAGCACCATGACGGTGGAAGACAACTTAGAGCTCGGCGGCTTTCGCCAAATGCGCATGGGCAACCTGCAATGGCGTCAGCGCATGGACGATGTGTATGACATCTTCCCGCGCCTCAAAGAACGCCGCTTGCAACAAGCGGGCACGCTCTCGGGCGGCGAGCGCCAAATGTTGGCGGTGGGCCGCGCGCTCATGTCGCGCCCCGATGTGTTGATGTTGGACGAGCCCAGCCTCGGTTTGGCACCGCTCATCGTGAAAGAAATTTTCACCATCATCGAAACCCTGCGCAAAACCGGCGTGACGATTGTGTTGGTCGAACAAAACGCACGCGCCGCGCTGGCCGTGGCCGACTACGGCTACGTCCTGGAAATGGGCGAAGTCAGCCTGCACGGCGTGGCCGCCGAGCTGGCCCAAGACAGCCGCGTGATTGATACCTACCTCGGTGCTGCACGCAAGGATTAAAAAATGGCAGATTACCAACCCCGCTTAGACGACGTGCAGTTTGTGCTGCACCACGTGCTGCACGCGCCTGAGCGCATTGCCGCACTCGCGCCTTACGGCGAAGTCGATGCCGACTTGATGAACCAAATTTTGGAAGAAGGCGGCAAATTCATTGGCGAACAAATTGCGCCGCTCAACGCCGTGGGCGACCACGTCGGCGCGCAATGGAAAGACGGCGCAGTGACCATGCCCCCCGGCTTCAAAGACGCGTACCAAGCGTTTTGGCAAGGCGGCTGGGCCTCACTCTCCACCTCCCCCGATGACGGCGGTCAAGGTTTGCCCGCGGTGTTGGAGAGCGTCTTGTATGAATGGCTGTCTGCCGCCAACCACGGCTGGACGATGGCACCCGGCTTGTTGCACGGCGCGTACGAGTGCATCAAGCACCACGCCAGCGACGAGCTAAAGACGCAGTACCTCAGCAAAGTGGGCACGGGCGAATGGCTCGCCACCATGTGCCTGACCGAGCCGCATGCAGGCAGCGATTTAGGTTTGGCATCAACCAAAGCCGTGCCGCAAGCGGATGGCGCGTATTTGATTTCAGGCACCAAGATTTTCATCAGCGGTGGCGAACACGACATGACCGACAACATCGTGCATCTCGTGCTGGCCCGCTTGCCCGATGCGCCCGCAGGCCCCAAAGGTTTGTCGTTGTTCCTCGTGCCCAAGTTTTATGCCGACGGCTCGCGTAGCGCGGTGCACTGCGAACGCATTGAAGAAAAAATGGGCATCCACGGCAGCCCCACGTGCGTGATGCGTTTTGACGAAGCGCGCGCGTGGTTGGTGGGCGATATTGGTCGTGGGCTGAACGCCATGTTTGTGATGATGAACGCCGCCCGCTTGCACGTCGCCCTGCAAGGCGTGGGCTTGCTCGATGCCGCTTGGCAAAAGGCCGAGGCGTATGCACATGAGCGCCGCCAAATGCGTGCGCCACGCGTGGTTGGCGAAAAGGGTGCCTCCCCTGCCGACCTCATCATTGAACACCCCGCCATGCGCCGCATTTTGGACACGCAACGCGCGTGGATCGACGGCGCACGCGTGCTGGCGTACGAAACCGGCTTGGCACTCGACGAAGCCAAGCACCACCCCGACGCCGCACAGCGTGAAGCCGCGCAACGCTGGTGCGCACTCATCACGCCCATCCTCAAAGCTTCGTGTACTGACCAAGGCTTTCATGGTGCGAGCGAATGCTTGCAAGTGTTTGGTGGCCACGGTTATGTGAGCGAATGGGGCATTGAGCAAAACGTGCGCGACGCGCGCATTGCCATGATTTACGAAGGCACCAACGAAATTCAAGCCATCGACTTGTTGATGCGCAAAGTGGTGAGCGATGGCGGTGCTGCATTGAATGCGATGTTGGATGCACTGGGCAGCGACTTGTCTGCCAGCAAGGCACACGAAGCCCATGTGCTGCAACTGTTTGCACAACTCAAAGCCACCACGCACACCTGTTTGCAAGCCGCACAACAGCCCGACGGCCAAGTGCGCTTGGGCTGGATTGCCGGCGACTACCTGCGCATGGCCACCCTCGCCTTGTTGGCTTGGAGCTGGACGCGCATCGAAACCGCCGAGGGCAGTGACACACCCCGTTGGCAAGCACCTGCGGCCGCCTTGCGTGCGTGGGTGTTGCCCGAGTTTGGTATGCGCTCTGGCATCATTGAGGACCAGCTCAAAATTTGAGCTGGTCTTTTTTGACGCTTTTGTTTCTTGTATGACCCCAGCATCTCGCGCGAGCACCACGCCACGCAAAACCAATAAAACCGAGCCACTCGCCGATGAAACCACAGCGAGTGACAGTGGCACGGCGTACCTCGAAACGCTGCTGGGCTACAACGCCAGCCGGGCGGCGCACACCATGGTGTCGCACTTCATGCGAGGCGTGCGCACCTTTGATTTGCGCACGGTCGATTTCTCGGTGCTCTCCGTCATGGCGCATCAACCGGGCGTGACCTCGCGCCAACTGTGCCAACTGCTCAATGTGCTGCCGCCCAATATGGTGGTGTTGCTGCGCGACTTGGACAAACGCGGTTTGATTGAACGTACGCCCCACCCCACCGATGGTCGGGCCATGGGTTTGTCACTCAGCACCAGTGGCAAAGCCTTGATGAAAAAAGCAGAGAAAGCCGCGAGCGCTGCCGACGCGCAAGGCACTGAACACCTCAGCGCTGCAGAGCGCAAAACACTGGTGCGCCTGCTGCAAAAAATCTATCTCAAGACAGCGTGATCAAGCGCAAACCGAGGCCGCAAAAAATAGCGCCGGCCAATCGGTCAAACCACAAAGCCACCGCAGGCCAACGCGCAAACCATTGCCCCACCGTGCCTGCAAAGTAGCCGAGCGAACTAAACAGCACCGCTGCTTGCACCGTAAACGCCACGCCCAACGCAGCCAACTGCCAAGGCACATCGCCGCGCTCTGCCTGCACAAACTGCGGCAAGAAGGCCAGGAAAAATAACATCACTTTGGGATTGATGGCGTTGGCCAACACGCCGCGCCACAACAACTGCATAGCTGTTTGGTCCGGCGCGTCATTGGGTACATGAGCCCCACCACGGCTACGCAAGGCTTGCACACCCAGCCAAAACAAATACAAACCACCGCCCACGCGCAACGCGGTGAATGCAATGGGCGACGCGAGTAACAACGAGCTCACCCCAATTGCGGCGAGCAGCGTGTGGCTGAGGCAACCCAGTGCACACCCCAACCCAAACGCCATGCCCTGCTTGCGCCCACGCGACATGCCCAAGCTCAACACCATGAGGTTGTCGGGACCGGGGGAAATGGTGATGAGGCTGGCGGCTAGTAAGAACGCCAAGAGTTGGTCGAGGGTGAGCATGTGTGAATTTCTATGCGCGGTTAATGCGCCTCATCCCAATTAGCCCCCACCCCCACCTCAGCCAACAGCGGCACTTTCAATTGCGCCACCTCGGCCATCAAACGTGGCACTTCGGTTTTCACCCATTCCACTTCTGACGCGGGTACTTCAAACACCAGTTCGTCGTGCACTTGCATGATGACTTTGGTTTGACGTTGTTGTTGGTCAATGGCTTGCTGCACTTTGACCATACTCATCTTGATGAGGTCGGCGGCTGTGCCTTGCATGGGCGCGTTGATGGCGGCACGCTCTGCGCCTGCGCGACGTGGGCCGTTGGGGCTGTTGATTTCGGGCAGATACAAGCGGCGGCCAAACACGGTTTCAACATAGCCTTGAGCTTTGGCTTGTTCGCGTGTGTCGTCCATGTAGCGTTTGACGCCCGCAAAGCGTTCAAAGTAACGGGTGATGTAGTTTTTGGCTGCACCGTTGTCAATGCCCAGTGCTTTGGCCAAACCAAACGCGCTCATGCCGTAGATGAGGCCAAAGTTAATCACCTTGGCATAGCGGCGTTGCTCGGTGCTCACGTCGTCAACGGCCACGCCAAACACTTCGGCGGCGGTGGCGCGGTGCACGTCGAGCCCTTCATGAAAAGCTTTGACCAAGGCCTCGTCGCCACTGATGTGCGCCATGATGCGCAGCTCAATCTGGCTGTAGTCGGCGCTGGCAATCACGCAGCCTTCGGGGGCCACAAAGGCTTCGCGCACTTTGCGGCCTTCGGTGGTGCGAATAGGGATGTTCTGCAAGTTGGGGTCGTTGCTCGACAAGCGGCCTGTCACCGCCACGGCTTGGGCGTAGTGCGTGTGCACGCGACCTGTGCGGGGCACAGCCATTTGTGCGAGCTTATCGGTATACGTACCTTTGAGTTTGCTGAGACTGCGGTGCTCCAAAATTTTGGCGGGCAGTGGGTAGTCTTCGGCTAGTTTTTCCAACACCTCTTCGTCGGTGCTGCGTGCGCCGGTGGCGGTTTTTTTGATGACGGGCAAGCCGAGTTTGTCAAAGAAGATTTCGCCCAACTGTTTGGGCGACGCCAAGTTAAACGGCTGGCCTGCAATCTCGTACGCGTCGTTTTCCAACTGCAAGATGCGCTGGCCCAGGGCGTGGCTTTGTGCGGCGAGTGTGGGCGCATCAATCAACACACCGTTGCGTTCGATGCGGTACAGCGCTTCGCTGCTGTCCATTTCCAACTGGTAGATGGATTGCAATTTTTTATCGGCTTGCAAGCGCGGCCACAACACGTGGTGCACGTCGAGCGTCATGTCGGAGTCTTCGCACGAATATTCGGTGGCACGCGCCACGTCGACTTGCGAGAACGGAATTTGGTGCGCGCCTTTGCCGCACAGATCTTCGTAGCTCAGGCCCTTGCGCCCCACGTGGCGCTCGGCCAAGCTGGCGAGGCCGTGGGGCTTGTGCACTTCCAGCACATAGCTTTGCAGCATGGTGTCGTGCGCGTAGCCCTTCACCTCGATGCCGTGGTTGGCCATGACATGGCGGTCGTACTTAATGTGTTGGCCCAACTTTTTGGCGTTGGGGTTTTCAAACCACGGTTTGAGTTTAGCCAGCACCTCGTTCAGCGGCAGTTGGTCTGGGGCATCCGCGTAGCTATGCGCGAGCGGGATGTAGCAAGCCTCGCCGGGCTTGACTGAAAAGCTCAGGCCTACCACCTCGGCACGCATTTCGTCGAGTGACGAGGTTTCGGTGTCAAACGCCACCAGCTCGGCGGCTTGCAGTTTGGCGTGCCAGGCGTCAAACGTTTCCCACGTGAGCACACAGTCGTAATGCTTGTCAGTGACGGTAGAGATGGTTGGCGATGGCTCGTCAAACAACCCGAGGTTCGGTTCAAACTTCGCTTTGGCGGCGGTGGGGGCAGCACTATCTGTGCCCTCGCTGATGGCGCGGGCCAAACCTTTAAAGCCATAGGTTTCGTAAAAGTTTTTCAACTCGGGCTTGTTGGGCTCGGCCAAGTGCAGCGCGTCAAGCGCGGGCAAGCCCGCCACGTAGGCCGACAAATCGCAATCGGTTTTCATGGTGACGAGCTGGCGGCCTGTGGGCAACCATTCCACAGCTTGACGCAAGTTCTCGCCCGCCACGCCTTTGATGGCGCTGGCGTTTTGCAGCAAGTTGTCGAGTGAGCCGTATTCCATCAACCACTTGGCCGCGGTCTTGGGGCCGACCTTGGCCACGCCGGGCACGTTGTCTACCGTGTCGCCCACCAAGGTTTGGTAGTCGATCATCAAATGCGGCGGTACACCAAACTCGGCGGTCACGCCGGCCACGTCGCGCTTCTTTCCATTCATGGTGTCCATGATGGTGATGTGCTCGTTGACGAGTTGGCTCAAATCTTTGTCGCCGCTCGACACCACCACCGTCACGCCTTGTTTGGCAGCGGTCACGGCCAAGGTGGCAATGACGTCGTCGGCTTCGACGCCGGGCACATCGAGCACGGTCCAGCCGAGCATGCGCACCATGGCGTGGATGGGTTCGATTTGCGAGCGCAAGTCGTCGGGCATGGGCGATCGGTTGGCTTTGTACGCGGGATACATCTCGTCGCGAAAGGTGGGGCCTTTGGCATCAAATACGCAAGCGGCGTAGTCGGTGGGCACCTCTTTGCGCAGGGCTTGCATCATGTTGATCATGCCGCGAATGGCGCCTGTGGCTGCGCTCGTTGGGTCGCCAGGCACGGCACGCAAATCGGGCATGGCGTGGAAGGCGCGGTAGAGGTAGCTGGAGCCGTCGACCAGCAGCAATGTTTTGGATTCACTCATAGGTTGTGATTGTGCCTTGTGTGTTTTTTGTGCTGGGCTCGCTGGACGCGACTGGTGGGCGTCGCTGCTTCATGCGGGAGTACCAGAAATCATGGCGACGCCCACCAGCTACGCCCAGTCTGCAGCATAGGTTTTGGTACGTCTACGGCAGAGTCACACAAACGCGGGCCGCAGTCTTGGGGGTTGAGGGATGAGCGGGTGACGATTTCTGGTACCCCAGCATGAGGAACCCGCTCATCCCTCAGCCCCCAAGCGAGCTCAGTCAGAAACTCCGAAGAGGCACATACACGCCAACTACAATGCTGACAACTTTTAATACCTTGGCAGTCATGGCAGTTTTCACCGAAGTTTCCGAATCCTCCGCGCAAGAACTGCTCACCCAACTCAAGCTTGGCGAGTTGCTCGAACTCAAAGGCATCCAAGGCGGTATTGAGAACACCAACTACTTCCTCACCAGCAGCACTGGCCATTACGTGCTCACGCTGTTTGAGCGCCTCACCCACGAGCAACTGCCGTTTTATCTGTACCTGATGAAGCACTTGGCGCAAGGCGGCATTCCAGTGCCTGACCCGATGTCTAACCAAGACGGCGACATCTTGCTCACGGTCGAAGGCAAGCCTGCTGCCGTGGTCAACCGCTTGCGTGGCAAAAGCGAACTCGCCCCCACGCCCGCACATTGCGCCGCGGTGGGCGACATGCTGGCCCGCATGCACATCGTGGGGCGTGACTACAACCGCCAGCAGCCCAACTTGCGTGGCCTGCCTTGGTGGAACGAGACTGTGCCTGTGGTGCTGCCGCATTTGAACGAAGCACAAAGCACGCTCATCCAAACCGAGCTGGCTTATCAAAACCACATCGCGGCCTCGTCGGCGTACACCGCGCTGCCACGAGGCCCCATTCACGCCGACTTGTTCCGCGACAACGTGATGTTTGATGGCACGCCCGATGCGCCCGAGCTGACAGGCTTCTTCGACTTTTACTTTGCCGGCGTCGACACTTGGCTGTTTGACGTGGCCGTGTGTTTGAACGACTGGTGCATCACCCATGCCGATGGCACGCACGATGCGGCCAAGG
>Ga0213920_1000499_pt1 | contig 30396 bp, 24 predicted proteins | sample McNCre1117MG_FD_161054 | JGI IMG/M metagenome (GOLD analysis project Ga0213920, IMG submission 161054) | Freshwater microbial communities from McNutts Creek, Athens, Georgia, United States - 11-17 MG | ecosystem: Environmental > Aquatic > Freshwater > Creek | place: USA: Georgia | collected...
TGCGCACGGGCATCGGTGAGCGCAAGGTCGCCCAGTTTTTCGATCGCCTGCCCATCAAGGATGACCGAGCCGCTGGTTGGTCGGTCTAGTCCGCCCAGCATCTGCAGCAGGGTCGACTTGCCGCCACCGGTTGGCCCCTGAATGGAAACCAGATCGCCGGCCGCAATTGTCACCGAGACATCGTTTAGTGCGGTCACCAAACCGCGCTTGGTTTTGTAGCTCTTAACTACGTTCTTGAGTTCATACATGATTTTCTCGTTTTCGAGTCTCTAGTTGAGGCTTCTAAGGGCCTGGGCTGGGGAAAGTCTGGCGGCACGGAGCCCGCCGAAAGCGCCTGCCAAAAGGCCGCCGAGGATCGCAAAACCAATGGCCGCGATGATCACCCAAGGATCGATGCTTGAATGCAGGGCCAGGTTCATGCTGTTTTGAGCGTGCTGCCCAAACATGCCACTGCCGCTGCCGCCACCAAACGATGGTTGCTGACCACTTTGCCCCTGGCTCATTTGGCCGTTTGGCCCACCCATGCCCGGACCACCGAAGAAGCTGCCGTTCGAAACGCTTGCCGAGACGGTTGGCCCGACGGCGTTGATTACCGCGATGGCGCCGGCACCGAGTGCGATACCCGCGATACCTCCGATGAGGCCGGTGATGATCGACTCACCCATCACCTGGGCAACAATTCGACGCGAGCGCCAACCGATTGCCTTGAGGGTGCCGAACTCGCGAACGCGACGGTTCACACCGGAGGTTGTGAAGAGAATGGATGTTGCGAAGGCCGCCAGAAGCACGATCAGCGCAAGCCAACTTCCCATCTGATTAATTAGGTTGGAGGCGGTTGCAAGCGAGCCCGAAACCTGCGATGCCAGATCGGCTTCGGTGCTAACAGTTGCCTTAGGCAGAACCTTTGCGATGGCCGCCTTGGCGCCCGCGATATCGCTCGAACTCTTAGCAGCGACATACATGGTTGTGTATGCCTTGCTGTTTGAGGAAGCCTTCTGCGCCATGGCGATTGGAATGTATACGTTTGATGGAGTGGTTGCACTGGCCGATGCCGAGGCAACGATACCGATCACCTTGTATTTTGCACCGCCGATGCTGATGCCCTTGCCCACCTTCAGGGAGGCCGACTTCGCATAGGCGGAGTCGATTACCGCAACTGCATTAGAGCTATCTGCAGCGGTGAAGGTGCGGCCCGAAGTTACAGAGGTACCTGCAAGTGGGCCAACCTTGGAAACCACTGTTGGTACTCCCTCTATCGAGAAGCTACTGATGCTGAACGAGCTACCGCCCTTGCCGTCGAAGCCACCGGTTGGCGAAGTAGAGGTTCCGGAAGAGCTGGAACTTCCGGTAGTACTTCCACTTGTGGTGCCGGTAGTACTGCCGCCCGCGCTAGGGGTTGCCGTGGCATTCGGAGTCCACTGGCCACCCTGCTGGCTGCCCTGGGATGTGCCAGTGCTCTGCCCCGAGCTGTTACCGAAGTTGAATGCTGGCAGCGTGCCGTTGAAGGTGGTGGAGTTCAGCTTCAGAGTTGCAACGGCCTGGGAAACACCGGCGGCGCTGGCCACCTTGGCAACCTGCGCGGCCGTGAGGGTTGCACTGCCGCGTGCCACCTCTAGGCGGTTCTTGTTGAAGGTTTGTTTAGAACCGGAGGTGGATCCGGCACCCCCGGTAGCGCCAAACTGGAAATGCTGCCCCATTTGCCCAGGGGTGAAGGTCTGCGTTTGCGAAACCGTAATGTCGGTTCCAATGCCGTACAGGCCCGATAGTGCCTGCGCCTGCGCGGTTTTGATTCCGTTGGAAACACCTGCAACCACAACAACCAGTGCGATGGCAACGCCAAGCCCGGTTGCAATCAGCGATGTTTGCTTGCGGCGCTTACCGAGCTCGCGCCAGAGGTATTTATAGAACATTGACCAGCCGTTTCTTAAGGTTGTTTGAATAAACCTTTCAGCCTTGTCTGAGCCTTGCCCGAATGCTTCTTGTGAGAATCCTGTGAAAATCGCTAGGCGGTAAGCCGCCGCGTCGGGCGTCGTCTTCCGCTGAGCCAGAGGCCGATGATGCTGTTTCTCACGATTAGCTGATAGGTTCCGAGGCTAAAAATCAGCGATGAAACCACGCACAAAGCCACAAACCAAAATGGCGCAATCCGCACTCTAGCCAAAAGGGCTGCCGCAGCCAACATGGGGATTGCGTGCCATAGATAGACCCAGTAGCTGGCGTCATCCAGGTAACGAAGAATCCGGCTAGGCCGATTTCCCACTGCAAATGCCAAGCCGATCACCGTAGCCGTTGCAAACCATCCCAGCCCCGAACCCATGATCTGACCAACCAAGCCCGAGGTGGCCTGCGGTGGCAGGAGCGCAATTGCCATCGCAAAGGCGCAGGCAATAGTAGAGTTCCATACCAGGTTTGCCCGGAATGCGCCCCAGGCTCCGCCAATAAACACGAGCCAACCGAGACCGAAATAAATCGCGTAAACGGCAAACAGCCCGCCGTTTGGCAGCAGGCCTTCGCCCAAAATCAGCACGTGATCCCGGTTGAAGATTCCAGGGACAAGCGCGGTCAAAATCGCTCCCACCACGGTGGTGGCGGGGCCAAACTTCAACCGAGCAACCGCAGCGGTCACCAATGCGCTCGCCCGCGGCGCGAGCGTCTGGGCCAACCAGATCACCAGCACAAAGCCGTGCGAAATGAGAACCAGGTAGTAGAGGAACCAGAGATAGAGCCAGGCGTTTGCCCACCAACCACCACCACCGGCAACCTCGCAAACGGTGCAACCAACCAGGGCAAAGGTTGCGGCTATTGCCACCTGCGCCACAATAAGCACCGATGTCAGCCGCTTAAACCGACTCACCACAAATCCACGCAGGCCATCGCGGGAATAGAGCCAAGCCGCAAAGAAACCGGCAATCACAAAGTAAACCGGTAGCCGAAAAACGTGGATTGCGTTATAGATGGAGGCGGCAAATTGCGCCTCGCTCCGGCTGAGCTTGGGAAACCAAAACGGCAGGATGAGCAGGGCGTGCGCCACAACTCCCAGAATCATTAGGCTCGCGCGCAGCGCTTCAAGAGCATGGATTCGGTACGGGTTTGCCACCTGCGCGGCGGTTACCCGGCTGCGTCCGCGGGCGGGCAAGTTGATGCGGGCCTAGAAGTTGTTGAAACTACTAAGGAACATCGGCCCGATAAAGAGACCCAGCACGAGGATGGTTGGCACAGCGATGATCCAGGCAACCACGGTTCCGGCCTTCGCCCGGCGCAGAATCTTGGCCTGTAGTGGCGATGGAACACCAACCGACTTCGCAAACTGCGCATAGAAAACGCTTTGGACGATTGTGGTTACCACCCCGACCGGAGCGAGGTAGAACAAAACCAAGCCGAGCCCCGTGGTGGCCAAGGCCAGACACGATGCCGCTGTGATCCAGAGCACACGGTTAATTGTGAGGATTGCCACCAAGCGTTTTTGCTTTGGACTTGCAGGCGCTTCTTCAATCTCGAGAACGGCCTGAGCAGTTTCGGCAGCCCCCAGCTCGGCCATTTCTGCTGCTTCTTGTTCCGATACCTCTGCGGGTGCTTGGTAGTTGGACTCGTTGTTTCCGTCAGACATTTTTCCCCCTGTTTTGATGGATAACCAATTTCTACCTTATTGCGTGGAACCAGCCAAGTCAGATTGCGCTGAGCACTCCCAGCGACACAGAGCCGCCCATAGAGTGAACCGCAAGGCGCTCTAGCAGCCGCTCGTTGACCTCGTCCGAAACCAAACCAGCATCGTGCAGCAGCTTTAGGGCAACCAGCGGAGCGGCGCGTAGCGAACCGTCGGCAATCTTCACTGCAACGCCGTGGCCATCGGCAAGACCAGCCACAAATACGCCCTCGGCGCCTAGCTTGGCCGCAATTCCTTCGCCCATGAAAATGGCGTCCGGAGTTGAGATATCCCCAATCACCCACGGGTACTCGAGCATCTCGGCAACGATATCGGGGTGGTTGGCAACAAATCGGCCCATCGCGGTTGCAATGCCAGAGACGGTCATGAGGTGGAGAGGTGCACCGCAGCCGTCAACCGTGGTTTTGAGGATTCGCTCGCCCGAGTATTCCTCGAGCAGGGTCTTGGTGAGCTGCTGAATGGGGTGGTCTAGCTGTAGATAGGTTGCAGTGTCCCAGCCGGCAGCAACGGTTGCCGCCAAAAAACCCGCGTGCTTGCCCGAGCAGTTAAACGCAACTCGAGTTTGGCCGGCCGCACCGGCGCGAGCATCGAAGTTTCCTGGCCAGGCAACGGGGCACTGCAGGGCGTCTGGGTTCAACCCCACCGATGCCAATACCTGCTCAACCAGCAGTTGATGCGCCGGTGTTGCCTGGTGGCTAGCGGCTGTGATCACTAGCTGGGCACCGGTTAGCTTCATACCAGCACGTTGCATGGCAACAACCTGGATTGGCTTGATTGCACTGCGCGGATACACGAGGCGCTTGGCCGAGCCGCGGTGCGCGATTACCTTGCCATCGGGGCCAACCAGGGCGGCGATGCCACGGTGTCTTGATTCCACGATTCCATCGCGCTCGAGCACCGCCACCTCGACGAAGTCGGTTGCAGTGGGAGTCAGCAGTCGCAGGGTCTGTTCATCGTTGGTCATATTCAAAGAGTCTGCCACAGCCTATGGTTGAGAAATGACCGAAAAAGTTCAAGGCCCAGCAAGTTACTTCCCTTCGATTGAAAAGAAGTACGGCCACCCGATGGATCATTGGTTTACGCTGCTCGAAAGCGTAAAGGACCTGAAGCATATGGAACAGGTTGCCTGGTTAAAGAGCGACCACGGCATGGGCCATGGGCATGCCAATGCCGTGGTCGCGTATTACCGCGCCAAGAACGGCCTCTAAACCATAGGGTCTAGAGGCCCCGCTTGGACTAGAGCTTTACCGGTGCACCTGCGGCGCTCGAAGCCAAGGCTGCGTGTACAACCTTCATCATTGCCTCTGCGGTTGCGAAGTTGGTGTCCATCTCGGTGCCTGCGGCAACCGAGCGAAGGAACTCCTGCACCTCTGCGGTGAAGGCCTCGGCGTAACCGGTGCCAACTCCGCCGCCAGGCATCGCTGCTACATCGGCGAAATACGGGTGGGCTGGGCCGGTGATTACGCGGCGAGCGCCGTTGAACACCTGGTCTGCCTCGTCGTTGATGAACAGGTGGAATTCACCCGAAGACATCGAGTCGAACGATCCCGAACCCTTGGTGCCGTGCACCTCAACGCCGAGCGAGTTTGGAATGCCGTAGGCGATGCGGCTGAGGGCAACCTGACCCACAGCACCGTTTGCCAGTTCAACGGCAAGCAGAGCGATGTCGTCGTTGGTAACAGGACCGAAGTCGGTGGAGTCGGATCCGCCGTGGCCGATTGCGCCAGCGGCTGGCTTTGGACGCTCGGTGATTACGGTCTTCAAGTTTGCGCTGGTGACAGCCGCAACCTCGCCGGCAACAAAGTGCAGTGCGTCAATGGCGTGGGCACCGATGTCGAGGAGCGCTCCGGCACCGGCCTGCTCACCCGAGTAGCGCCAGCTAAGGGCACCCTTTGGGTTGGCTGCGTAGTCTGCGTTGTACCAGGCACGCACGGTGTGAATCTCGCCGAGCATGCCCTCGTGAACAGCCTTTGCAAAGGCAGCCAGACCAGGTAGGCGGCGGAACGAGAAACCAACACCGGTGACCGCAGGCGAGGCGTCGGCCAGGGCCTTGAGGCTGCTGGCTTCCTCGAGGGTACGGCCGATTGGCTTCTCTGCAAACACGTGCTTGCCCGAGGCCAAAACCTTAGGCAGAACCTCGGCGTGCAGGAAGTTTGGTAGCGCCACCGAGATTACGTCGATGTTTGGGTCGTTGATGACGTCATCGATGTTGCCAACCGCGTTTGCGAAGCCGTAGCGGGCTGCCACCTTCTCCGCCAGAGGCAGGTTTGGGTCGGCGATTGCCACCAGTTCAACCGCGATGTTGCTCGATACTGCCATCGATGCGTTGCGGTAGCCGAAGGCGTGAGCCTGTCCTGCCATGCCCGCACCGATTACTGCGACTCTGAGTGCTTTACTCATGATTCGCTCCTTTTCTAACTAGTAATTAGGGAATTTGCTTTGTTACTTGGATTCGGCGTGGGCCTAGCGGAACAGCACCGGGGTACCGCAACGCTCGATGTATTCGCGGGTTCGCTTTGCAATCTGTAGCGGCTTGGAGAAGTCTCCAACCGGGTACATGTCCTGCTCGATGATCGCGAAGATTCCTGGGTTCGCCTCCTGGGCGGCGGCGAGGATTGGGCCGTAGGCTGGCACACCGTACGGTGGCTCAACCATGAGACCCTGCTGGACTGCCTCAACGAACGAGATGTCGTTCTTGAGTACATGCGCCATAAGCACTGGCTCGACCTGCTTCAGGTGTAAGTAGCCGATGCGGTCCGGGTACTTCTTGATCAAGTCATAGCTGTCGCCGAAGTAGTAGGCGTAGTGGCCGGTGTCGAGGCAGAGGTTCAGGTACTGAGGGTCGGTTCCCTCTAGAAGACGAACGATTTCCTTCTCGTCACCAACCTGGGTCTCGGCGTGCGCGTGGAACTGCTGCTTAAGGCCAAACTCCTCGAGTAGGCGCTTGCCAATCTCGTTCTGGCCCGCGAGGAAGTTGGTCCACTCCTGGGCTGAGAATTCGCGGTCACTCGAGATGTGCCCGTGCTCATCGCGGGCCCACATTTCAGGCAGGGTGATGACGTGCTCGGCACCCAGCTTGCTAACCAGCGCAGCAACCTCCGAAACGGCCTTCCAAGCGGTTTCGATTTCGCTTGCCCCGCGGTGAAGACCGGTGAAAACGGTGCCTGCCGAAACGGAAAGGTCGTGCTTGGCTAAGTCGTCCGCAAGCTGCGAGGCATCGGTGCCCAGGTAGCCGTAAGGGCCAATCTCGGTCCAGTGGTAGCCGGCCTCTCCAACCTCGCGGAGGTACTGGTCTGGCCCTGGCTGTGCCGCGTCTACCGCGTTCCAGACACCCCAGGAATCTGGTGCGATGCCAACGATCGGTGCGGCCTTGCTGCGTTCGCTCATGAATGTTCCCTTTTTCGAAAAACTCTGCTCCAAATCTAGAGCGCTCTAGATTGTAATGTCAATAATAGTCTTCGGAGGAATAAATGCAAACGGTAACCATGGAGGATGTCGCTCGCGCCGCCGGCGTATCCCGCGCTCTGGTGTCACTGGCATACCGCGATGCCTACGGAGTAAGTGCCGAAACCCGCGATCACATTCTGGCCGCAGGCAAGAAACTGGGTTACCGGCCCAACCGAGTGGCGGCCCAACTGGCTGGCAAGCAGCAGCTAACAATCGGTGTTTTCTTGCAGGATCTCCACAACTCGCTTTTTGCCGACATCCACGACGGCATCCGTTCGGTGACCGATGCCCAGGGCAAACACACGGTACTGGCGGTTGGCAAAATCGATGGCTCTAAGGACATTGAGGCGCTCGAAACCCTGCTCGAAAACCGGGTGGACATCGTGATTGCGGCCGGACTCACTCTGGCCGACCGCGACCTAAAGCGCTACGTCTCGCGCCTGAAATTGGTTTCGGTTACCCGCGTTGTTGCTGGGGCCGACTCAATCTTTAGCGACAACCAACTAGGCGCCCGCCTTGCCACAGAACACCTCATTTCGCTGGGCCACCGCAAGATTGTGTTCATCGCAAACCCTCCCTCCGATGGCCACCTCGACCGCCGATTGGGATACGAAACCACAATGCTCGAACACAACCTGGTTCCCAGCGTGGTTGCCGGAAGCTACTCGCGCCAAGAAACCGAAGTCATAACCCGCGACATCCTCCAAGTGGAAAATCGGCCAACCGCGATTTTCGCGCACAACGACCAAGCGGCTCTAGGTGTGATGGATGCCGCCTTCGCTCTGGGCCTCACCCCTGGCAAAGACCTCGCCGTGGTTGGCTACGACAACTCCACAGCGTCTAAAACTCCGAGCATTGGCCTTACCTCGGTTGACGTGCATGGTTTTGAACTTGGCCGGTTGGCGGCCGAGGCGGCGATGGCGCGACTCGACGACCCAGAGGCCAACCCGAGGGTTGAGAACCTGGAGCCGACTCTGGTGATTCGCCGCTCCAGCAGCGGACTCTAGCGTAACCAGAAGCAACCTCGCGGAATTGCAAAATGGGGCTCGCGAGGAGCCCCATTTTGCTTTGAATAATTGTGGCTAGTTGTGGGCCTGAGGGTTGCGAGGCTTGGCGCCAACCGGGGTGAGTGCTGCAAACGCCGCGTCTCGGGCGGCCTTAGCGGCGTTTACCGCCGCGGTGTAGACATCGCCCGCTGCTGCAACTGCTGCTGCGTAGGCATCGTTTGCGGCCTGCTTGGCGGCGTCATCGGCAGCAACAGCCAATGCGGCATCGCGCACGGTTGCGGCTGCGGACACTGCTGCACTGCGGGCAGCCTTGGCAGCCTCAACGGCCTTGGAATAGGTGGACTTGATCTTGCCCTGAGCCTTTGCGTAAGCAACCTTCGCGGCGTTCCAGGCCGCTAGGTCGGCCTTGTACTTAGCCTGAGCAGCCTTCTTGGCAGCGGCTGCAGCAGCAGCGGCCGCCTTCTTCGCGGCCTCGGCAGCCTTCTTGGCATCCTTTGCGCTGGTTGGCGCAGGGCTCTGGCTTGGGTCGGCGGTCTGGGTGGCGGTTACGCTCGGGGTTGGCGTTGGCTTGTGCTGGCTGGCTGCGTTTGCAACTACCGAAGTACTTAAAACCAGCAGGCTGGCTGCGGCAACTGCAGCGATGGTTTTCTTCATCATTTGAATCACTCCTTTTAGTGCTGATTCAAGTTTGCCTCATCGGAGCCTTCGCTACTTTGTGAAAATCCTTTGGAAGTTCACTAGCCTTTAGCCATGGAAGCGCTACTTATCGAAACCAGCCCGGGAATCATCAATCAGGTTTGGTTCGCCAACCAAGGCGGCAAGCTGGCGGTCTTCCATCACGGCGTTCCAAAGCCGCAACCCCTTTCGCCCGGCATGCTCGCAGTGTTTGAGGCGGCCGGGTACTCGGTTGCCTGCATTGTGCGCCGCGGCTACCTTGGGTCTACAGTCACAGACCCCGCACCGATGATCGCGGACGCCAGGGTCACCGACGCAGTGGTGCGCCACCTCGGTTTCGACTCGTTCATTAGCCTGGGCTTCTCCGGTGGTGGGCCTCGCGCGCTGGCGGATGCGGCAGCGCTTGAAAATTGCACGGCTGCAATCGCATTTGGAAGCGTTGCACCGGTGGATCAGGGCTTCGACGCCATCGGTGAAATGGGCGAGGAGGACCGCGAGTTTGTTGGCATGATTCAGCAGGCGCAAATGCAGTTACTTCCGCAGTTTGAGCAGTGGAAGCAGGGCTTCATCGACACACCGTTTGAGAAGACCCTGCCTAGCGAAGACCCAGCGGTGGCCGCCTGGTTGCAAACCCCCGATGCGCGCTTCCGCTGCGAACTTCCAACCGACCTGCCATTCCAAAACGGAGCCGCCGGTTGGCTTCTGGACGAAATCTCGATGGTTAGCCCCTGGGGATTCACACCCGACCAAATCTCGAAGCCGACGCAGTTCATCACCGGCGACGCCGACAAAAATGTGGCGCCTAGCAACTCAAAGTGGCTGGCATCACAGGTGGCTTCATCGCAGCTGATTGTTGTACCCGGCTACGAGCACAACCGCATTTTCTGCATTGAGCAGGTAACGGCTGCACTGAAGCGCCTGGTTTAGCCCCTGTTCACCCAAAGGCAACCAAACAATGGCAGGGTTTTGCCCTGTTTGGAAAGTAAAATTCATACTTAGGCGAAACTACGCCTGAAGCACACTAAATCTTCGGCCAGAGGAGGGCAGCATGCCAACTCCGCAACAAGCCAAAACGGCAAAGTCGAACCGCCGCTCCCTGGTGCCAGCCGAGCTCCCCTTCATGGACCCCGCGCGTAAGGCGCTCGCCCAAACTCTGGTTAGCGCGTCGGGCCTCATAACCCGCCCGGTCAAATCCTCGGATGGTCACCTCGTGGGCCGAGTTGCCGACATTGTGATCCGTTGGGATTCTGGTGACTACCCCAAGGTGGCCGGCCTCATCGTGCGCATCGGCCTGCGCCGCTCATTCCTTCCCGTTCAGAACGTTTCGAACCTGGATTCCAACGGTGTGACGCTGGCCTCCACCAAGTTTGATCTCCGCGATTACCAGCGCCGTGACGGCGAATTCCTCGCCAACGACGACATGATTGACCACCAGCTGTTGGACGTCGACGGCGCCCGCGTGGTTCGCGCGTCTGATCTCTACCTAACCAAGATGGCTCGCTCCTACTTCGTGGTTGCGGTTGATGTCTCGTTCTCAAGCTTCCTGCGCCGCGTGCTTCCAGGTTCGGCCGGCCGCACCGCAACCCCCGGCAAGGTGATTGACTGGGGTGGCATTCAGTCGTTTGGCCGCCCCGGCGAGCCAACCCGCCTGCGCAAACAGAACACCGCACTAACCAAGTTGCGCGCCTCCGAGCTCGCAGACCTCCTCGAGGACCTCGGCCGCCACGAGCGCCAGGTTTTGCTCGAAATCCTCGATCCCGAAGTTGCGGCCGATGCAATGGAGGAGATGGACGCGGACGACCTTGAAGACCTGCTGCTCCACGCACCGGTTGACCAGGCTGCCGACCTCCTGGCTCGAATGGAACCGGACGAAGCTGTTGACGCACTTCGCGAACTTCCCGAGGAAGACCGCGAGGCGATGCTCGATGCAATGGACGAAGAAACCTCAACTACCCTCATCGGCTTGCTCACCTACGACGACGACATAGCCGGTGGCTTCATGACATCGGAGCTTGTGGTTTTGAAGGAAACCGACACCGTTGCCGATGCCCGCAAAATTCTCCTCGAACTGGACAACAACGACGTCCAGTGCATCGTCGTGGTTGACTCCGATGGCAGGCTGCTGGATGACCTCCACCTGATCGACCTCTTCCAAGCCAATCCGCGCTCGCTGGTTGGCAACGTGAAAAATGAGTCAGTGCCCGAGACCGTAAAGCCTGAAGCCGACCTCGAAGAGGTGATCGAGAAGCTAACCGCTAACCGCGGTGGCTCGCTGGTTGTGGTTGACGACGAAAACCGCCCTATTGGCCGAATCATGTCGGACGACGTGGTGGACGCCCTGGTTCAGGAGCGTTCTAGCCGCAGCTGGCCATGGCAGGAAGGCCGCAGCTAATGGCCACAAACACCAAGAGCATCAAGACCACCGAGGCCGGAAAGGCTACCCGCCGCCTAACCAGCGCGCGTTTCGTGGCGCTGCTGGGCGTTCTAGGCCCAGGTCTTCTGGCTGGCCTCTCCGATGATGACCCCGCCGGCATCACAACATATTCGCAGCTAGGCGCGGGTTTCGGTTACCAGTTGCTTTGGGTGCTCACGATCTCAACCGTCGCACTCATCCTGTTCCAGCAATTGGGCGCTCGCATCGGCGTGGTTACCGGTCAGGGCCTTGCGGGCCTCATTCGCCAGCGCTACGGCGCACGTGCGGCATCCCTCGCCATCATCGCCCTGCTCGGCGCCAACATCGGCACTACCGCGGCCGAATTCGCGGGCATTGCGGCCGGTGCAGAACTCTTCGGCCTCTCGCGATACATCGCCGTGCCGCTTGCCGCTCTAGCAGTTTCGTTCCTTGTGCTTCGCGGTAACTTCCGCAACGTGGAGCGAGTCCTGCTCGTACTCTCGGCAGTTTTCATCTGCTACATCGCAGCAGCTTTCTGGGCAAAACCGGATTGGGGCATGGCCTTTAGCGGTTCGGTGCTGCCATCGATGCCTTTCAACAAGGACGCAATGCTCATTGCGACGGCAACTCTCGGAACAACGCTCGCACCGTGGGGCCTTTCGTTCATCCAGTCTTACGTTGTAGACAAACGCCTCACCATCAAAGACATGCCTTACCTTCGCCTAGATGTCTGGATCGGCGCACTGCTCACCGGCATCATCGGCTTCTTCGTTGTGGTCACCTGCGCCTCAACCCTCAATGCAGCCGGTGTTCACAACATCACCGATGCCGCCCAGGCAGCCAAGGCCCTCGAGCCAATGGCGGGTTCGTTCGCCACAGCACTGTTTGCGATCGGCCTCATCGGTGCAGCTCTTTTGGCCGCCTCGATTCTGCCACTTTCAACCGCATACGCAGTTACAGACCTCACAGGTCAGCCGGCTGCTCTAGACGACAGCATCAAGGAGGCCCCGCTGTTCTACGGCACCTTCGCCTTCGTAACCGTTCTGGCAATGAGTTTGGTGCTCATTCCTGGCGCACCGATGGTTCCGATTCTGGTGCTCACCCAGGTGCTCAATGCAATCCTGCTGCTGCCGCTGCTGGCCTTTATGTACGGCATCGCCCGCGACCCAAAGCTCATGGGCAAGCACGCCGCGAGCAAGGGCATGGCGGCCACCTATATTGTTGCGATTGTGCTGATCGCCGCCTGCATCATTGCCCTCGGCTACTTCAGCTTTAGTTAGACTTAAACTAAGTCCACTGGCGTACTTATCGCATTTTTCAATTTCATTCCAAACCCGAAATTCGAGGGATTTTCATGACCGAATCCAACGCCGGTAAGGCAAACATCGGAGTTGTAGGCCTAGCCGTAATGGGCTCCAACCTGGCCCGCAACCTGGCAAGCCGCGAGGGCAACACCGTTGCCGTCTACAACCGCTCGTTCGAGCGCACCGCACTTCTCACCAGCGAGCACCCAGAGGCCGGCTTCATCGCTTCGGAAACCATCGATGACTTCGTAGCTTCGTTGGCCAAGCCTCGCACCGCAATCATCATGGTTCAGGCCGGTAAGGGCACCGATGCCGTTATCGCCCAGTTGGCAGAGCGCTTCGAGCCAGGCGACATCATCGTTGACGGCGGAAACGCTTTGTTCACCGACACCATCCGTCGCGAGGCCGATGTCCGCGCCAAGGGCATCAACTTCGTTGGCGCCGGTATCTCCGGTGGTGAGGAAGGCGCTCTCAAGGGTCCTTCGATCATGCCTGGTGGTTCCGAAGAGGCCTACAAGACCCTCGGCCCAATCCTGGCTTCAATCGCGGCTGTTGCCGAAGGCGAGCCTTGCGTTACCCACGTTGGCACCGATGGCGCCGGCCACTTTGTGAAGATGATTCACAACGGCATTGAATACGCAGACATGCAGCTGATTGCCGAGGCATACGACATCCTGCGTCAGGCTGGCGGCTTCACCCCAGCCGATGTAGCCGAGATCTTTGCAGAATGGAACAAGGGCGACCTCGAGAGCTTCCTGATCGAGATCACCGCTGAGGTTCTGAAGCAGGTTGATGCCAAGACCGGCAAGCCATTCGTCGACATCGTTCTGGACCAGGCCGGTTCTAAGGGAACTGGCGTCTGGACCGTGCAGACCGCGCTGAACCTTGGCACCCCGGTTTCGGGCATCGCCGAGGCAGTGTTTGCTCGCTCGCTTTCATCGCAGGCTTCGCAGCGCGCCGCCGTTGATGGCCTGCCTGCTGACGCCACCGCTTGGAGCATCGAGGACAAGGCTGCCTTCGTCGAGGACGTTCGTCGCGCACTCTACGCATCCAAGCTGGTTGCTTACTCGCAGGGCTTCGACGCAATTCGCGCCGGCGCTAAGGAGTACGGCTGGAACATCAACCTCGGTGCAGTGAGCAAGATCTGGCGCGGTGGTTGCATCATCCGAGCCCAGTTCCTGAACCGCATCGCCGATGCCTACGAAGCTAACGCGGAGTTGGAGAGCCTCATCTTCGACCCATACTTCAAGCAGGCTGTTGCCGAGAGCGTGAAGTCGTGGCGCAACGTTGTTGCCAGCGCATCCCTTGCCGGCATCCCTGTTCCAGCTTTCGCATCGTCGCTTTCGTACTACGACGGCCTGCGCTCGCCTCGTCTGCCAGCGGCCCTGGTTCAGGGTCAGCGCGACTTCTTTGGCGCTCACACCTACAAGCGCGTTGACGCCGAAGGCACCTTCCACACCCTCTGGAGCGGCGACCGCACCGAGGTGGAACAGGCACCTAGCACGCACTAAGTTTCAAGCAAAGATTCAGGGTTCGGCATCGTTTTTCGGTGCCGAACCCTTTATTTTCTTAAGGTTTGGGGCTGTTTTGCCACCGCAAATTTGGGTATTGGAATTTTGTAGTGCTGGCACTATGTTTTGCCTTAAGCAGTTCTGTAACAAAGGCGGCGCAAAAACTAGACTTTTAGTTAAGGTGCGATGAAGTGTGTCGTCACCAAACTGAATTCAAAAAGGGAAACCAGTGGCAGCGTTCCAAGCCATTAGGCAACTCTCGAAACAGGGGTTACAAATGAAGAAGGCACTCGTCGGCCTACTAGGTCTGATCATTGCGATCAGTGGTGTTTCCGCACCATCGTTCGCCTATTCCAACACCACCTGGTGGCAGGGCAATGGCGCCAGCACCGATGGCAACGGAAACTTCCAGCTGGGCACTGAAGACTGTGGCCCGGATGCCGAATACAACGGCAACTACATTCTTTGGGTGCTAACCGCTTCGGCGGCTTCCAACGCCACCATCGACCTCGATGGCAATGGCCCACTGGCCCCAATTCAGATGATGAAGCGCGGTGGAGGCTCGTTCCACTTCGTTCAGACCTTCGATGGCCCGCTTATCGCACCTGGCGCCACCTCTGCCAGCTTCGATGGCCGCAGCAAGAAGGCCAACCTGGTAATCAGCCACGGCTGTGACACCCACGAGCAGCAGCACCCTGGCATGACCATCACCAAGGCGCTCATTGGCCCAGCCCCAACCAAGGTTGGCGACGTAATCACCTACAGCATCACCGTCACCAACTCGGGCGACGAACCACTGCACCACGTAAACGTGGTAGACGCCAACGCAACCATCCAGAGCTGCTCGGAGAACGCAACCCCAAGCCTCACCGCGCACGATGGCACCCACGAGGACGACGACCTCGGCGTTAGCTACACCTACACCTGTATTGCCACTCACGTTGTTACCGATGCCGACTTCTGGGCCGGCAAGGTGCTAAACACCGCGGATGTCTACTCGGACGAGGACGACCACGAGACTTCGAACACTGTTGAGGTTCCGCTAACCCCAAACCCAACTCTGTCGGTTCTCAAGACCCTAACCAGCGATGCACCTGCCAAGGTTGGCGACACCGTGACCTACAACGTCAACGTAGCCAACACCGGTAACGTCACTCTGCACAACGTTTCGCTCACCGATGCAAACGGAACCATCGACAGCTGCTCGACCGATCTTGCCACCACCCTGGCGGTTGGCGAGAGCTTCGACTGCACCATTAGCCGTGTTGTCACCGATGCCGACTTCGCGGCCGGAATCCTTACCAACGTGGCCAGCGCCTCGAGCGATGAAACCAGCAAGGACTCCAACGAGGTAGACCTCAACCTCTACCCAGCCCCTGCTATGTCGGTTACCAAGACCATCACCAGCGACCCTGTCTCGCAGGTTGGTGACTCGATCACCTACAGCATCGTGGTTTCCAACACCGGCAACGTCACCCTGCACAATGTCTCGATCACCGATGACAACGCTGTTCTTGACACCTGCCCAGCAAGCGACCTCGCAGTTGGTGCTTCGTTCACCTGCACCGCAACCCACGTTGTAACTGATGCCGACTTCGCTGCCGGCCAGGTTGTAAACGTTGCAGTTGCACACGACACCACCGACGAAATCTCGGACGTCAACTCCAACGAGGCCAAGGTAACCCTTACCGCAGCTCCGGCGCTAACGATCACCAAGACCCAGAAGAGCTCGGTGCCTGCAAACATCGGAGACTCCCTGGTCTACGAGATCGTTGTAACCAACACCGGTAACGTAACCCTGCACAACGTAGACGTCACCGATGCCAACGCGACCATCTCTAACTGCGACATCCCGGCTGCAACTCTTTCGGTAGGTGCAAGCATCACCTGCACCGCAACCCACGTTGCTACCGAGGCCGACTTCAACGCTGGCAAGATCGTCAACGTTGCACACGCCGCCAGCGACGAGACCGACGGCAACTCCAACGAGGTTGAAAGCTCGCTCACCAGCGACCCTTCGATGTCCGTAACCAAGAGCATCACCAGCGGCAGCCCAGCTCAGGTTGGCGATGTAATCACCTACAGCATTACCCTCACCAACACCGGCAACGTAACCCTGCACAACGTTTACCTCAGCGATGCAAACGCAACCCTGGGTGACTGCACCGTTGCCGCACCGGTGACCCTGGAGTCAGGTCAGAGCCTAACCTGCGTTGCCAGCCACGTAACCACCGATGCCGACTTCGCAGCCGGCCAGGTGCTGAACACCGCGGTTGGTAACTCGGACGAAACCACCAGCAACTCCAACGAGGTTCAAACCACCCTGGTCTCCTCGCCGTCGCTCTCGGTTGCCAAGACCCAGACCGGTGATCTGCCTGCCAAGGTTGGCGATGTCATCCACTACAGCATCGTTGTTAGCAACACCGGCAACGTAACCCTGCACAATGTTGTTGTCACCGACGCCAACGCAGTGCTGGACGCACCTTGCGTGGCCGACTCGCTTGCTGTGGGAGCAACCCTCACCTGCACCGCTAGCCACACCACCACCGATGCCGACTTCACCGCCGGCCAGGTGCTGAACACCGCAGTTGCTGGCTCCACCGAGGCCAACGGCAACTCCAACGAGGTTCGCACTGGCCTCACCGCAAGCCCTGCGCTTTCGGTAGTGAAGTCCAGCACCGGCGCTGCACCGGTTAAGTCGGGCGACGTAATCCACTACAACATCGTTGTAACCAACACCGGTAACGTCACCCTCACCAACGTGTTCGTAAGCGACGCCAACGCAACCCTCGGCGCCTGCACCGCAACTCTGCCAGCAACCCTGGCCGTGGGTGCAAGCTTCAGCTGCGTAGCAACCCACGTAACCACCGATGCCGACTTCATCTCCGGCAACGTTGAGAACATCGCGGTTGCAGGTGGCGACGGCCTGCCAAACACCAACTCCAACCCAGTTGAAACCCAGCTCACCGCCGCACCTGGCCTGAGCATCAGCAAGGTTGTATTCGGTGCCGCACCAACCAAGGTTGGCCAGAACATCAACTACCACGTGATTTACACCAACACCGGCAACATCACCCTTCACAACGTCACCGTGAACGACGCCAACGGTACCTTCGTAGATTGCAACGTCCAGGACGTTGCCATCCTCGACCGCCACCAGGCAGTTCTCACCAAGCTTGGCGTTGGCAACACCATCTCGTGCCACGTGATCCACACCGTTACCATCGCGGATGCACAGGCCGGCAAGGTTATCAACGTTGCCATTGCCACCGCAGACGAGAAGGTAACCGCTAGTTCGTCGAGCGGCACCAACAACCTGAACTCCAACCAGGTTGTTACCCGTCTGCGTTACACCGGCGGTGCTGGCGTGCGCGTAATCAACGGCAGCGGATTCACCGGCGGCAGCCTTGCCTTCACCGGTGGCGAAGAGCCGCTAACCAACGACGGCATGCTGTTCTTCGGAATGCTCGCCGCGATTGCCCTGGCATTCGCAGTGCGCCGCCGCATGGTGAAGTAACTAACCTGAAATAGGGAAATCCCGGTTGGCTTTCGAGCCAACCGGGATTTCTTTTTAAGTGTTTGAAGCGGCTAGTTCTTAGCCTTCTTGAGTGCGGCCACCAGATCTGCCGGCTTGCCGTTTGCGTGAGGGAAACGCTGCACCAGCGAGAACCAGGCAACGATTCGCTTGTTGTTGATGTGCGGCGGGGTGCAGCTAGTAAACGTCATGTAGTGGCCGGTATCAACTGCGCCCTTGAGCCCAACCGGAACTGGGTCGATCACGGAAACATTGGTTGGCGGCACAATCTTGGTTGCAAGATAGCTGTACTCAAACCACCAGTTCTTGGTTTCCACAAAAGCAATATCGCCCTTGCGGAGTTTGTCGATGTTCTTCATCGGTCCGCGGTTAGCGAGACGGTGCCCCGCGATCGCAAAGTTTCCGATGTCACCGGGCATATCGGTGCCAATGTAGTGGCCAATGCCAGGGCCGTAGAGAACATCTGATGAAGTTCCCTCAGCGATTGTGCGCGCGTAGCTCTTGCCATAGCGAGGCACATAGAGCTTGCCGATGTACGCGCCAGGGTTGCGAGAACCCAGACGAGCAGTGGACGTGCCCGAAGCCGATGCGACCTGGCCTGTAATGCAGGTTGCGGAAAAGGCAATAGCAAGCCCAACCGAGAGTGCGCGGACGGCCTTTTTACTAATTTGTGGCATAGGTTAAGGGTAAACGACCACGTGACTTCATTCAAGGTTTGTTCTTTTCGTGAGGCAACCTTAAGTAATATTTTCAGGTGGCTATCTCGCTGTTGCAAGCGCGAGGCGTCTACTGATCATCGGAGCAAAATGAGCGACTACACCTTCCTAAAAGGCGATGCCCACTGGTGGCGCCAGGCCGTTATTTACCAGATCTACCCGCGCTCGTTTGCAGATGCAAACGCAGACGGCATCGGTGACCTAAAGGGCATCATTGCCAAGGTTCCGTACCTGAAGCAGCTTGGTGTGGACGCAGTTTGGCTAAGCCCGTTTTACCCTTCGGCCCTTGCCGATGGTGGTTACGACGTAGACGACTACCGTGACATCGACTCTCGAATCGGCACCCTAGCCGAATTCGACGAAATGATTGACGCACTGCACGCCAACGGCATTCGCCTCATCGCGGACATTGTGCCAAACCACTCGGGCTCCGGCCACAAGTGGTTCCAGGAGGCCCTCAAGGCGGCCCCGGGTTCGCCTGAGCGCGACCGCTACATTTTCCGCGATGGCAAGGGCGAGAACGGCGAGATCCGCCCATCGGAGCTGGCAAGCCACTTTGGCCCAACCGCCTGGACTCGCATCACCGAACCGGATGGCACCCCAGGCCAGTGGTACATGCACCTCTTTGCCTCGGAGCAGCCGGACTGGAACTGGGACAACGAAGAGGTTCGCGCCGACTTCCGAAAGACCGTTAAGTTCTGGTGTGACCGCGGCGTTGACGGCTTCCGTGTGGATGTAGCGCACGCGCTGGTGAAGGACCTAACTAACGGGCACCTGCCGGAGCGCCAGAGCTACGACGTCTCGGTTATGAAGAACGACGGCAGCGACGACCTCTTCGACCGCGACGAAGTTCATAACATTTACGCTTCGTGGCGCGAGATCTTCAACGAGTACAACCCGCCTCGAATGGCCGTTGCTGAGGCCTGGGTCCACTCCAACCGCCTTCCGGCCTATGCCAGCGAGAAGGGCCTCGGCCAGAGCTTCTCGTTCGATATGCTCGGCGCTGGCTGGGATGCCGCCCGCGTTCAGGAGTTGGCGTCCAACGCACTGGCTCGCGCCAAGGCCAACGGCAGCAGCAACACCTGGGTGCTCAGCAACCACGACATTGTTCGTCACGCTACCCGTTTCGGTGTTGATGGCAACTTCGACGCCGGCAAGTGGTTCAAGGCCAACCGTTTCACCCCAAAGGTAAACGTTGCCCAGGGCCTGGAGCGCGCAACCGCAATGACCATGCTTCTGCTTGCTCTTCCCGGCTCCACCTACCTTTACCAGGGCGAGGAACTTGGTCTTCAAGAGGTTATGGATATCCCCGACGAACTGATGCAAGACCCACAGTTCTTCCGCAACCCAGACCTAGGTCTTAGCCGAGATGGCTGCCGCGTTCCGCTGCCGTGGGTGTCCAACCACGAGTGGTTCGGCTTCGGCGAGGGTGGCGCACACCTGCCACAGCCGGCCTGGTTCAAGGACTACGCCGTCGACATCCAGGATGGCAACCCAAACTCCACCCTCAGCCTCTACCGCACCGCCCTCGGTCTTCGTCGCGGTTTGGAGACCACCGAGGAACTGGTTTGGGTAAAGCACCTGTTCAACAAGAACGTTCTGCACTTCAAGCGTCCAAACGGTTGGCACAGCATCACCAACTTCGGCACCAAGGCAGTGAAGTTGCCAAAGGGCAAGGTGCTACTCAGCAACCTGCCGCTTGTAAATGGCAAGCTGCCGGCAAACGCCACCGCCTGGGTTCAGGCCTAGTTAAGCCAAGAATGCCCCAGCAACTGACACAAGTTGCTGGGGCATTCTTTTGTGCAGACTACTTGAGCGAAACAGAAACTCCGTCACTGTACATGGAATCATGCAGCTCAATGTGGTCCAAAGTAATGCCCTCGGGAACGTCAAAGAGCAAAATGCCCTTGAGCGTATTGCCAGGGTTGATGTCTGTAAGCCAAGGCGAATTCTCCTCTGGCAAGTAGATCATGGCACCACTGTCTGGGCTGAACTTGCGTCCCTTGTCGTCAAACACCGTCTGGTTATCGGTGAACATGGTTGCCGCTTCGTTGCCAATGTTGGTCACGGTAACAGCAATTTCGCAGTACTGCCCCTGAGCTTTCTTGCCCAAGGTCGAATCTCCAACTTGCCCGATGCCGCATTTTGCGCTCTTGACTGTGAACTCGAAATTGCCATCCGATACTTTGTCACCAAAACCGGGGGTCTTCACATCAGAAGAACTAGTCGGCGATTGAGACTGAGACTGGCCCTGACTCGACGAGTTATCGGATTCACTTGAAACACCGCGACTTCCAATCGCAAGGGCAACAAGCACAATCGGAATGATGAAACGCTTTTTCTTGAACCACGGGCGCAATGCCTTTTCGCGTGCCTTTTCTGCCTTGGCATTCGCTCGCAATTCTTGGCTGGTGGGTTTTTCGTCAGTCACCCTTCCCCCTCTTTCTAAATTAGGGGGCACTCAGAATCCCCCGCATTCGCAAATAGGCTACCCCCCCCCCGCGATTGTCAACTCTTTGCGCAAGTGCAACCCACGCTAGGCTGGCAGGATGAACTCGCAACGAAGCAACTGGCTCGGCTACTACCTCCTCGTGGGGTCGGTTTGGGGCTGCTCGTTCCTGTTCATCGCGCTCGGCAACCAGTTCCTCACCCCCGTCGGCGTTGCGTTCTGGCGCCAACTCCTCGGTGGCGTGCCGATGCTCGCTTTCGCCCTTATGCAGCGCAAGGCATTCCCCAGAGAACCAAAGACCTGGTTCTTCGTGTTCCTGGTTTCGCTCTGCATGAACTCAGTGCCATCGGTGCTGTTTGCCTTCGCTGAGCGCCACGTCACCAGCGCATTTGCCGGCATCATGAACGCAACCACCCCAATCGCCACCTTGCTCATGATTTTGGCCTTCTTCCGCGATGAAAAACCCGCGCGCCAGGTGCTCCTTGGCCTGACGGTTGGCCTGCTCGGCGTAGCAACCGTGCTCGAGGTCTGGGGCGGTTTGGGCAACAATGACCCGCTCGCCATCGCAGCCCTGTGCGCTGCAGCGCTGCTCTACGGCATCGGTGGGCCACTTGCCAAGAAGTATGTCACCAACCTCAACATCGAACCCTCGGTGCAGGTGCCAATGCAGATTCTCATGGCGGCGGCAACGCTCGCACCGTTCTACCTAACGGGTACCCTGTTTACGGCAGCGCCAACCATCGCGGGCATTGGTGGCATGCTAGTGCTTGGCGTTCTGGGCACGGGCTTTGCCTACATTTGGTACTACCGCCTCATGGCTCTTGCCGGCAGCGCAATTGCCAACGCAGTTACCTTTATGTCACCGGTGGTTGCCGTGCTTGCCGGCGCTGCATTCCTTGGCGAGTCCGTCACCTGGAACCAGCTGGTTGGCGGCGTAATCGTGATTCTCGGTGCCGCAATCAGCCAAGGCCGCCTCAACGGCGTCTGGAACAAACTGCGCGGCAACCGATGAGGCTCAAGTTCAACCTGGGCGACTTACTGCTGCTGCTGGTTGCGGCAACCTGGGGAGGCAGCTACCTGGCAATCAAGCAGCTGGGCCTGGTTAGCACACCTGCCGAACTCATGGCCATTCGCTTCGTTCCATCGGCGCTGTTCCTCTGGATTTTCTGGCTGAAGTCACGCACTCCCTTTAGCCGTCAAGAACTCTGGATCGGGTTCTATTTCGGCATCTCTCAGGTTGTAGTTTTGGCCCTCGAGGCCAACTCGGTTCACCTCACTTCGGCAACTAACGGCGGGCTAATCGTGAGCATGGCAATTGTGCTCACGCCGATCTTCGAGGGCTGGCTCAGCCGAAACTGGCTTCCGCCAAAGTTCTTCCTCGCGGCGGCGGCAACCATCGGTGGGGTTGGAATGCTCATTGCCGGCAACGGCTTTGTAACGCCAAATCTGGGAGACCTTCTCATGGTCTTTGCGGCCCTTCTGCGCGGCCTCCACTTCGCCTTTGCGGGCAAACTCACCCAGGGCAAGCCGTATTCGGCACTAAACCTCACTGTGCTCCAGGTAACCGTGGCGGCTGTCCTCACCACCGCATATAACCCCACCGATGCCTTCGCCGCAGCCCTTCGCTACAGCGCTTACGACTGGTGGCTGGTGCTTTTCCTTTCGCTGTTCTGCACATCGCTGGCCTTCGTCGGCATGACCTGGGGCATCAAGCACACGTCGGCTAGCCGCACGAGCCTGCTGCTCGGCACCGAGCCAATCTGGGCAACCGCGATTGCCGCCGTAGTTGGTGGCGAGAGCATCGGCCCGGTTGGCATGGTTGGCGCGGCTGTGATTGTGGGTTCAACCTACTGGGGCCAGGCTATCGAGGCTAAACACCGGCTCTCAAGTGAAACCGTGGTTGGTTCGGGCGCCTAGAGGATAGGCAAACGAAGCGCTGCCGGCGCGCTACTAGGCACCAATGGCATCCGCGGAGCCACCGGCGCAAGTTGCACGTAGGCATCGCCTAGCGCTGGTCTGCCATCGTCCTCGCCAACATTTGGCCAGTGTGCGCAGGCCCACTCGGCCTGGGCTGCACTACTGAGGCTCGGGTTAACTCCTGGGTTGGCACTGAGCGTGCTGCCATCAAAGATGTGCAGCCCTGGCTCGCCAAACACCCGCAGGTACGCATCTACCACGCCGTCTTCGGCAGATGCACCGATGGTTGCACCGCCCAGGAAGTGCGCGGTCATGGGAATGCCGAACGACTCGGTGGTAACTGCCCCGGGAATGCCGTCAATCTGAGCCGCTAACAACCGAGCGAAGCGATGTCCCGCGGGAACCCAGCTCGGGTTGGCTTCGCCGTGCCCCTGCCGGCTGGTGAGTTTCCAGCCACCGAGGGCGGTGCGCTTCAGGTAGGTGGTTAGCGAGTTGTCGCGAGCCTGCATAACCAGCAGGATCAGCGTCCGCTCGCTCCAGTGACGCAGATTATATAGCTTGGGAAGCTTGCCCAGGTTTCGTAGCGTCACCCAGAGCAGTCGCAGTGGCGTTGGGCTCTGGCCCTTAGGCCCCGATGCCATGAGCGACTGCAGGCCCGCCATGAGGTTGCTACCCCGGCCGTACCTCACCGGCTCGATGTGGGTGTCCGGACTGGGGTAAACGCTTGAGGTGATGGCGCTGCCGAGCGAGAAGTCCCGGTTGGAGTCAGTGGAAACCACACCCAGCAGGCTCTCACTGTTGGTGCGCGTATTCACGCCTAGGCGCTGGCTAATGCCTGGCAGGTTGCCCCGTTCACGCACTCGTTGTAGCAGTTTGGCGGTGCCGAGCGCACCGGCAGCCACAATAATCTGGCTTGCGGAAACTTCTGCCCTGCACCCACCCTTGGCCGTTGCCTCGGTAGTGAGAGTCCAGCCCAAGCCATCGCGGCGGAAGTTAGCCACCGTGCTGAGCGGCCACACCTCTACGCCTGCCTTTTCGGCCAGGTAAAGGTAGTTTTTCACCAGGGTGTTCTTCGCCCCGTGTCTGCAGCCGGTCATGCATTCGCCGCAGTTGGTGCAGCCTGCCCGCTCCGGCCCAACTCCGCCAAAGAAAGGATCCTTGGCCTTGGCCCCTGCGCCTTCGCCAAAATAAACCCCGATGGGAGTGTGCCTGAAGGTGTCGCCGTAGCCTTCCGCCTCGGCAACCGCACGTATGGCGCGGTCACTCGGGCTGTCGTAAGGGTTTGTCACCACGCCGAGCATGGCCTCAGCCTGCCGATAATAGGGCTCGAGCGCGGCGCGCCAATCGGTGATTCCGGCCCAACTGCCGGTTGTGAAGAATGCCTCCGATGGACGATACAGCGTGTTGGCGTAAACCAGCGAGCCTCCACCAACACCCGCGCCGCTCATCACCATGACATTGCTAAGGAGGTCGATGCGCTGAATGCCGGTGCAGCCCAGTTTTGGGAAGTACAGGAACTTGCGCACATCCCACGAGGTTTTAGCAAACTCGTGGTCGGCGAAACGCCTGCCCGCCTCGATAACCAGAACTTTGTAGCCCTTTTCCGCTAGGCGTAGGGCCGCCACAGAGCCCCCAAAACCGGAGCCGATTATCGCAACATCGAAGTGGTTGGCCACTTTTAGACTTACGGGTTTCGCAGTGGCGATGCAGGCAGGCGCTCCTGCGATACCCAGCGCTGGCCATAGCCGTTGTTGGATGCCAGGAGGTCGAGGAACGGCTGCGAGTCGAAGCTGTCGGGGCCGAGTACACCCTCGCCGCGCCAGGTGCCTTCGGCCAATAGTTCAAGCGCACAAACCGGCACGAACGCGGTCTGCACAACCACGCACTGGGCGTCGTACTCGGCCATCGACCACTCGTTATCCAGCACGTGGTAAATGTAGGTGGCGCGGTCGCGACCATCCATGTCCTTGCCTGTCACCAGCACACCGGCGCAGGTCTTACCGGTCATCTGAGGGCCGATCTTGGCTGGGTCCGGAAGAACAGCTGCAACCATGTCGCGTGGGGCTACATCTACCGGGCCCTGGGCGCTGCGCACGCGGGTTAGCCTGGTGCGGTCGAGGCCCAGCTTGTGCAGAGTCTTCAGCACATCGATGAACTCGGTGCCTAGGCCGTACTTGAAGGTGACTCGCTTGGCGTTGATAGTGCGTGGCAGCATCAGAACTTCCTCGTGTTCCACGTTCACACATTCAACCGCACCGATGCCCTCCGGGAAGTCGAAGACCTCTGGCTCGCTAAAAGGCGCCGTGGTGTACCAACCCTTGTCCTGTTCGTAAATTACCGGTGGGTTGAGGCACTCCTCAATGGTGGTCCAGATGCTAAACGAAGGAGCAAAGATCTCGTTGCCTTCGGCGTCGCGAACTACCAGGTTCGCTCCGTCACGAACACCGACCTCGGTAATCTCCGAGAATAGGTTGGCTGCCGCGTGACGAGCGAAGATGTTGGAAAGGCCAGGCTCTACGCCCGCGCCAACCAGGGCCAGGCGACCGGCGCGCTCCCACTGCTCGTTCACGGCAAACTGGGCATCGCCCAGCTTGATTCCGGTCTTGTGGAATGGGTCGGTTTCGTGGGCCTCGCTTAGGCTCATCGCCATGTCAATGTAGTCGGCGCCAGCGGTGAAGGTTCCGCTAAAGATGGTTGGCACGAAGCGCGGCTCAACCGCATTTACAACGTGGGTAATCTCATACTGGCGAGCTAGTTCGGTTACGTTTGCTGCGCTAGAGGCATCGATTTTCTCAGACACGAACCGGGCCGCAACTTCGTCTCCGTGACGCGCGCGAATCCAGTCGATGGTGGCATCGCAGCGACGCTGGTCGTAGTCGGCGATGACGAGAATTTCATAGAAACTGCGGCGGGCCGCTACCTTGGCAACTGCATCGCCAACGCCACCCGCACCGATGAGGAGAATACGCATGGCTCTAGCCTAGCGAGCGGCTAGGTCCGAATTCGGGTCGTTCACCCAGTCGATCACGCCTTGCCAGTGACCCCAACCATCCTTGGCGCTCAGGTGTCCCGCTCCAGGGATAATCAAGGCGGTCAGGCCAAGTGGGTCTCCGATGGCCGCCTGCATTCCGCTGGGGCTCCAAGGATCGTTGTCAGAGCCCACCAGCACAATATTCCCGGCGCTGGCATGCAGGGCCTCGCGCAGTTCGGCGTCGCTATGCGGCACGTCGAAACTAGGAAGTTTAGAAACGCCGCCGCGTTCCGGCGGGGCAACCATGAGAAGGCGGTCAGCCACGAATCCGGCCGGCAGCAGACCCTCGGCAGCCGACTTCAGCCACAGAACGTTACCGAGCGAATGGCCGATGACAACCACCTCATCGGTGGATTCACCCCTGGTGTCCAGCAAAATTTCGAGTTCACTGTTCAGCAACCAGTTCCAGGCTTCAAAGGTTGGTTCCATTGTGTTTGGATACTGCGGGTAGAAAACCTGGTGCCCTTGGCGGCGCAGTTCCACGGCGAGCCTACGCTGCCAGTGGTCGACCGGGCGCTCGTTGGTCCATCCGTGGTTGATCAGTACATATGCCATGCTGTAAGGCTACAGCGCCGTTCTTGCCCTGGCCAAAGCCGGGCGCACAATGAGTAATACAGAGGCAAGGCCCAGCCCCCAGGCCACCAGGTACACGCCTCCCAGACCGCTAAACGAGTTGGTTGGCAGCATCGTGTACACGGGCGCTAGCAGCGTTGTGACGAGGTAGTTGAGCGTACCCATTAGCGCGGCCGCCGTTCCAGCTTCCTCGCCGTGCGGTGCCAGCGATAAGGTCTGCACCGGACCCATCGAGACGCCAAAGGCGAAGATCGACATGTAGATAAGCACCATAACCAATGGCAGAGAGCTAGCGCTCGCACCGATGGTGAGCCCACCAATACCTGCGAGAACTCCGACAGAGAGCGAACCAACCAGAGTGCGCACGTAACCGATTCGCGGCGCCACAAATGCCCCAAACTGGAACGAGATCAGCCAGGCTAGCGATACCGAGGCGGCTAGCAGCCCGTAGACATTTTGGGAAACCCCAAACTTGCCAAGGGCAAGGAACGGGAAGATATTGAGATATGCGTACACCTGCACGGTGGTGACAAGCGAAACAACCAGGAGGCCCTGGTAGGAGCGGTCGCGAAGCACATAGCCGAAGCGCTTACCCATTCCCTGGAATGCACTTCCGCGGCGGTCATCGGTGGAAAGGGTTTCTTTGAAACTTAGCGCTCCGAGCAGCAGCGTAACCACTGCAAGCACACCGAAAATCTGAAACAGGGAACGCCAACTAATAACCTGGATGAGCTGCGACCCTAGGATTGGGCCGAAAACTGGCGCAGCGCCCTGAATTAGCATCACGCGGGCCAGCAGCTTGAGCATTGCATCGCCGGTTGCGAGGTCTCGGATGATTGCGGCGGCCAGGACGGCGGCGCCGGATGCGCCCAGTGCCATAATTGCGCGCGCACCGATGAACCACCAGATGTCGGGTGCAAGGGAACTGCCAAATGCACCGATGCCGTATAGGGCGATGGCCACTAGCATTGGGCGTTTACGGCCGATTGAATCGGAGAACGGGCCGGCCAGGAGCGTGCCTAAGCCCATACCGAGGGTTACACCGGCGAGGCTGTATTGCAGAAGTGCCGTGCTAGCAGCAAAGGTCTCACCGATTTTGGGAAAGGCTGGCGCGAACGGATCAACCGTAAATGGGCCAAGTGCGTAGGCGAGACCGAGAAAAAGGAGCAACGCCGAACGGCGAGCGTTTGCGGGGGACAAAGCCACCACCAATCTGTTCAATATCTACGAGTCTAAGCAAAAACCCGCCCGGCCGAAGCCGAGCGGGTCTTAAGCGATGGGAATCGACTACTTGAGCGAAACCTTTGCGCCGGCGCCCTCAAGAGCAGCCTTTGCCTTCTCAGCGGTGTCCTTGTTGACGCCCTCGAGAACCTTTGCAGGTGCGCCGTCAACAACGGCCTTTGCCTCACCCAGACCGAGGTTGGTGAGTGCACGAACCTCCTTGATGACCTGGATCTTCTGGTCGCCAGCAGCCTCGAGAACTACGTCGAACGAGTCCTTCTCCTCGGCAGCCTCAGCTGCAGGTGCAGCGGCAGCGGCAACTGCTACTGGAGCAGCAGCGGTAACTTCGAATACCTCTTCGAACTTCTTAACGAACTCGCTGAGCTCGATGAGCGAAAGCTCCTTGAAGGCTTCGATGAGCTGGTCGGTGGTCAGCTTTGCCATTTGTATCTCCTAGATATTTTGTGTAGCTAAAAAAGGGGTGGTTAGTTGGACTGCTTCTCGCGCAGGGCGTCGACGGTGCGAACTGCCTGCGAAAGAGGAGCCTGGAATACGTAAGCTGCCTTGTAGAGCGAGGCCTGAGGACGCCTGCGGCCTTGGCCAGCAGAACTTCCTTGGACTCGAGGTCGGCGAGCTTCTTTACCTCTTCTGCCGAAAGAGCAACACCGTCAAGGTATCCGCTCTTTACGATCAGCTGAGGGTTAGCCTTAGCAAAGTCACGCAGAGCCTTAGCAACGGTCACGGCCTCGCCGTGAACGAATGCGATAGCCGATGGGCCCACGAGCTGACCGTCAAATGCGGTCACGCCAGCGTTAGCAGCGGCAATCTTAAGCAGGGTGTTCTTTGCTACGGCGTAAGTTGCGTCAGCACTGATTGAACGGCGCAGCGTCTTAAGCTGAGCCACAGTGAGACCGCGGTACTCGGTGAGCAGAATCGCAGACGAGCTACCGAACTTCTCGGTCAGCTCGGCGACGGTTGCAACCTTGTTCGCCATGGCACTCCTTGGATATTTATTTGCCGGTAGCCCGATGGACCCAGAAATCTGGCCAGACCCGGGGTTCTCCCGTGTCCGCGCAATAAAAAAGGCTCCGGCGCAAGCGCACGGAGCTTAGGCGTTTTTACACGCGAGAAACTACACACACCTGCGCGGGTTGCCGCATTCAATGCGATCCTTCGTCGTTTGCGTGCATTACCCACAACTTTCATTGGGGATTTGCGCGCGCCCGAAACCGGCGGTCTTTGGCTTCTTCCAGTTTACCCGTCAATAGACAATGGGCGCAACCCCTAAAGGTTGCGCCCATTGCCATTTGCAGCTTGATTAGTCGCGGAAACGACGCTTCTGTCCACCGTAGTTACGACGTGGACGGTCATCGCGATCATCACGACGACCACGTGGGCCACCCTGGCGATCACCGCGACCACTGCCGAAGTCGAGGACCTCGACAGCAGGAGGTGGCGCGATTGGGCCAGCAAGCTGCTCGAGCAGCTCGTGGCTTGGCCAAACATCAGTGAAGATTCCATCGCGGTCTGCGCGGTTGAGCAGGTCTTCCATGCGACGGCGGCGCTGGCGAGGAATCATGGTAACCACGGTTCCTTCCTTTCCGGCACGACCGGTGCGGCCCGAACGGTGCAGGTAGGTCTTGTATTCCAGCGGTGGGTCAACCTGAACTACCAGGGCAACGTCGTCAACGTGGATACCGCGAGCTGCTACGTCGGTTGCTACCAGCACGCGGCAGTTGCCACGGGTGAAGCGCTCGAGGTTGCGGTTTCGCTGGTTCTGGTTGAGGTCACCGTGCAGACGAGCTGCAGGAACTCCGGCCTCGGTGAGGCTTTCGCTGAGGCTCTCGGCGGTTGCCTTGGTGCGGCAGAAGATGAGCGACTTGCCCTCACCCTGAACCAGGCGCAGCAGAACTGGGCTGCGGTCCTCGTCACGCATGATGAGCACGCGGTGGGTGATGTTGGAGGTGTCTTCGTCCTCGTTTGGAACTTCGTAGACAAATGGGTCTGGCATGAACTGCTTTACCAGTGCGTCAACCTCGCGGTCGAGCGTTGCCGAGAAGAGCAGCTTCTGGCTGTCACCGGTTGCGGCCATGATTCGGCGCACACCCTCGATGAAGCCAAGGTCGCACATGTGGTCGGCCTCATCGATAACCATGGTCTCTACCTCGGAGAGGTCGACGATGCGCTGAGCGATGAGGTCTTCCAGACGACCCGGAGTGGCCACCAGGATGTCGACACCGCGGCTCATCGCGATCTCTTGCTTGCGCTGAGGAACGCCACCGTAAACGGTAGTCGTGTAGAAACCAACCGAGCGTGCCAGCTGGCTGGCGGTGCGGTCGATCTGGTCTGCAAGCTCACGAGTTGGAGCAAGAATTAGGGCGCGAGGCTTGTTTGGGTTGCGTGGACGCGAGCCTGCGGCAACCAGCTTGGCCACAACCGGAACGCTGAAGGCTACGGTCTTACCGGAACCGGTCTTACCGCGGCCAAGTACATCCTTGCCGCTGATTGCTGCCGGGATGGTGGCTGCCTGGATTGGGAATGGGCTTTCCGCACCCATCTTGGCAAGCGCTTCGATGAGGCGCGGGTGCAGACCCATGTCCTCAAAGCTGCCGGCAAGCTCAACCTCGGCGGCTGGAGCAGAAGCCAGACGCTCGAGAACTACGTCCTCGGAGAAAGCCTTCTTGTTTGGGTTGCTGTTGCGACGGTCCTCGAAGGAACGGTCACGGCTGCGGTCGCGCTCTACGCGGTCACTGCGGTCAAAGCGACGGTCGGTACCCGAGTTGTCGCGCTCGAAGCGGCCACCACGGTCTTCGCGGTTGAAGCGAGGACGGTCATCGCGCTCGAAACGGCCACCTGGGCGGCCACCGCGGTCTTCACGAGGAGCCCAGTCACGGCGACCATCTTCACGAGGAGCGCGCTCAGGGCGTGCACCACGGTCGTCACGGTCAAAGCGA
>Ga0213920_1000500_pt1 | contig 30365 bp, 31 predicted proteins | sample McNCre1117MG_FD_161054 | JGI IMG/M metagenome (GOLD analysis project Ga0213920, IMG submission 161054) | Freshwater microbial communities from McNutts Creek, Athens, Georgia, United States - 11-17 MG | ecosystem: Environmental > Aquatic > Freshwater > Creek | place: USA: Georgia | collected...
GGGACTCGAACCCGCACATCCTTGCGGACGTCAGGACCTAAACCTGGTGCGTCTACCAATTTCGCCACCCGCGCGGGTTTCTTAAATAACAACGGGTGGTCTTGGGAAGACCACCCGCTTGAAATCGGTCAACTTGACATTTTAGACGGCTTTTCGACCTTAAACCACGCTGCGTACATAGCAGGCAAGACAAGCAGCGTCAAGACGGTGGCCACAATCAACCCGCCCATAATGGCCACGGCCATCGGCCCCCAAAACACGCTGCGTGTGAGCGGGATCATGGCCAACACGGCGGCCGCAGCGGTCAACACAATGGGGCGTAAGCGACGCACGGCAGACTCCACAATGGCCTCCCAAGCGGGTACACCGCTGGCACGATCTTGCTCGATTTGGTCAATCAAGATAACCGAGTTGCGCTGAATCATGCCCATCAAGGCAATCACGCCCAATAAAGCGACGAAGCCGAATGGACGGTTGAGCGCCAGCAACGCACCTGCCACACCTGCGAGACCCAAAGGTCCCGTCAAAAACACCAACATAGCTCGGCTGAAACTGTGCAACTGCAGCATCAGCAAAGTAAAGGTGATGAACAACATCACGGGCATCCCCGCAGAGATAGAGCTAGACCCTTTGGCACTTTCTTCTACAGCACCGGCCACTTCGATGCGGTAGGGCTGCGCATCCGTCTCCATCCATTTAGCTTCTAGCTTCTTAAGCTCCGGTAAAAGCTGCTGCGTGACTGTTGCGCCTTGCAGGCCTTCAATGATGTCGCATTGCACAGTGATGGCATATTCACGGCCTTCGCGCCACATCACACCTGGCTCCCAAGAGAGCACAGGCTTGACGATTTGCGTCAACGGAATCATGCGACCCGACGAAGTCGGCACATAAGCACTGGCCAAGTCACTGATGGCATCGCGCTCATTCAGGGGTTGGCGTAACACGATATCGATGAGTTTGTTGTCTTCGCGGAACTGCTCCACCGTTGAACCCACCAGTAAGGTACGTACGGCTTGCGCCATGGACTGACTGGTCACACCCAAGTGACGGGCTTTGGCTTGGTCTACCTCTAGGCGCACGACTTTGATGGCTTCGTTCCAGTTGTCGTTCACGCCGCGTGTGGTTGTACTCGCGCGCATTTGTGCCTTCACTTCATCAGCGCGCACACGCAACACCTTGGGATCGGCCCCCACCACGCGAAATTGGACAGGGTATGGCACAGGTGGGCCGTTAGGCAGCAATTTCACACGCGCACGCGCTTCCGGAAATTCATGCGCCAGCATCGCAGGCAATGCCAGGCGCAAAGACTCGCGACGCTCCAAGCTCTCGGGAATCACAATCAGTTGTGACACGTTGGTTTGCGGAAACACCTGGTCTAACGGCAAGTAAAAACGCGGCACGCCAGAACCAATCCATGTGCTGACGGTTTGCACGCCAGACACTTTGAGCAAGCGCTGCTCCACCGCCTGCGTCACCGCTTCGTTGGTTTTAAAGGCTGTGCCCTCTGGGAACCACAAGTCAACCAACACCTCAGGACGGCTGGAGTCTGGGAAGAACTGCTGCTGCACACGCCCCATGCCCACCAAACCCAGCACAAAAATGAAGATGGTGATGCCAATCGCTTTCCAGCGGTACTCCACACACCAAGTCACTGCCGTGCGGAAGTGGCGGTAAAACGGGCCATCGAACAGCTCGTGTTCACCCACATGTTCGCCATGAGGTTTGACTTGCAACAACAACGTCCCCAAGTACGGCACAAAGTACACCGAGACCCACCAGCTCAAGACCAGCGCAATTACCGTGACGGCAAAGATGGCAAAGGTGTACTCACCCACGGTCGACTTGGCCATCCCAATGGGCAAAAACCCGGCCGCGGTGATCAGCGTGCCCGTCAACATCGGCATCGCCGTCACTTCATAGGCAAAAGTAGCCGCACGCACGCGGTCGTAGCCCTCTTCCATTTTGCGCACCATCATTTCCACGGCAATGATGGCGTCGTCTACCAGCAACCCCAAGGCAATGATGAGCGACCCCAGTGAGATTTTGTGCAGGCCGATGCCCCAATAATTCATGGCCAAAAACGTCATAGCCAACACCAACGGAATCGTGATGGCGACCACCAAACCTGGCCGCATGTCGACATACCAACCGTAGCGCCCGCCTTTGTGCAAACCCAAGGCCACGAAGCTGACCAGCAAGACAATCAACACGGCCTCAATCAGCACACGCACAAATTCACCCACCGACTTCTGCACCGCCTTGGGTTGATCTTGCACCTGCACCAAACTCACGCCGACAGGTAAGGTTTTTTCGATGCGGGTGGTCGCCATTTGCAAAGCTTGCCCCAAAGCGATGATGTCACCCCCTTTGGCCATCGATACGCCCAATGCGATCACAGGCTTACCTTGGTGATGCACCTTGACGGTCGCCGGATCTGCGTAGCCGCGAGTGACCGTTGCAATGTCACCCAATTTCATTTGCTGGCCTGAACTACCGTGGATGGGCATGGCACGCAGCTGCGCTTCTGTTTCAAATTGCCCACCGATACGAACTTGCAAAACGTCCAATGGGGCTTGCACAGTCCCTGCGTTTTCCACCGCATTCTCTTGACTGAGTTGAGCTAACACGGCCCCTACGTCAAGGCCGAGTTGGACCAACCGTTTTTGGGGAATTTCAATGAAAATTTTCTCGTCTTGCACACCAAACTGCTCAACCTTGGCCACATCTGGCACACGCAACAGTTGTTGGCGCACATCGTCGGCAAACTTCTTCACCTCTGCGGGTGTAAAGCCGGGGGCATCTAACGCGTAAATCACGCCAAACACATCGCCAAATTCATCGTTGAAGAATGGGCCTTGTACGCCCTGCGGCAAGGTGTAGCGCATGTCGCCAATCTTCTTGCGCACCGAGTACCAAACATTGGGCACATCCCCTGGCTTGGAAGAGTCTTTCAACTGAAAAATAATTTGAGATTCACCTGGTTTGGAATAGCTGCGAATCTTGTCGGCGTAGGGCACCTCTTGGAGCGTGCGCTCAATTTTGTCCGTGACTTGTTCCGCCACCTGCTGCGCCGTTGCACCCGGCCAATAGGTCCGCACCACCATGGCGCGAAAGGTGAACGGCGGGTCTTCATCTTGGCCGAGCTGGAAATAGGCCGCGACACCCAAGACCATCAACACGACCATGAGGTAACGCGTCAGCGCAGGATGGTCTAACGCCCACTTGGAGAGGTTGAACTTGTTATCCATGGTCAACTCACTTCGCCGCGCCGAAGAGTGACACCTTCTGGCCTGCAGTCAACACATGCACGCCCGACACCACCACTTGATCGCCATTTTGCAAGCCAGCGCTCACCACGGCATCGTTGCCATCGGCGGTCGTCACTTCAATGGCTTGCGCCTTCACGGTCATGGTGTTGGGGTCTAGCACCCACACCGACGTGGCACCCGCTTCTAAACGCAGCGCGCTGGTTGGCAACTTGATGGTTTTCGCCGCCTTGGCATCACCCAGAGGCAAACTGACCGTCACCGTTGAACCCAACAAAGGAGCCGCGTCTTTTGGCAGCGCCGCTTTCGCCATAAAGCTGCGTGTCACGGCATCCGCACTGGCTGACACATCACGCACCACCGCATTGAGCACTTTGCCATCCACCCACTGCCGTATTTCCACTTTCGTGCCCGTTTTGAACAGGCCGAGCTTGTCCTCTGCCACAGAGAACACCACATCACGCGGACCATCCAGCGCTAAACGCACCACGGGCTGACCGGCGGCCAGCACCTGGCCCGCACTGGCGTCCACCGAAGTGACAATGCCTGGACCATCCGCCAACAAGCGCGTGTAACCCGATTGATTGCCTTGAACTGAGCTTTGTGCCTGGGCTTGCTTCCATTGCGCTTGCGCTGAAATGTAGGCAGCTTCGCGGCGCTGCAACTCGGCCAGGCTGATAAAGCCCTGGGCATGTAAATCTTGGTAACGCTTGAAATCTGCGTCCGCCACATCCAGATTAGATTTCGCAGCCACCAATTGGGCAGCAGCGGCATCTGCCGTCACGCGGTAGTCTTGAGGGTCGAGTTGCGCCAACAACTCACCCGCCTTCACGCGCTGACCAATTTCTGCAGGGCGGCTGAGCAATTTACCAGCCACGCGAAAGCCGAGGTTAGATTCCACGCGGGCGCGGATCTCACCCGAGAACTCCAGATCTGTGGCAGAACCCGATTCCCCCACCGTCAGCACTTTGACGGCTCGCACAGGCTCTTGAGGTGCTGGGCCTTTGCCACAAGCGACCAAGGTAGAGGCAACAAAGATGGCCAGCGCGAAGCGACCTAAGGGTAAAGACTGACACATCATAAAGTACTTGTTTTGTTAATGACTGATTGGTTATTAATGTATCTCATTTGGATTCACCTTGTGTTTACAAGGGGGTACGACAATAGAACGAACTTATGTCGAGCATCAACCATTACGAGAACTTCCCCGTCGCCTCATGGCTTTGCCCTGCCCGCTTGCGCCCAGCGGTCCAAGCTCTTTATGACTTTGCGCGCACTGCCGATGACTTGGCCGATGAAGGTCTCGACCCAGCACATCACCGCTTAGACGCGCTCGGCGAATACCGTGCAGACTTACAAGCTTGCTTCAGCCAAGGCCGCTCGCCCAGCGTCCGCTGGCCAGAGGTGTTTGCAGCGTTGAAAAAAGCGTTGCAAGCGTTCGACTTGCCAACACAGCCATTGTTTGACCTGCTGGATGCATTTGAACAAGACGTGATCTACACCAGCGTAGGCCAAGGCTACCGAAACCGCGCAGAACTGTTGGACTACTGCCGTCGCTCGGCCAATCCCGTGGGGCGATTGATGCTGCACCTCTACGGCATCCATGACGCAACATCGCTCGCGCAAAGCGATGCCATCTGCACGGCTCTGCAACTGATCAACTTTTGGCAAGACCGTGGCGAAGACTTACGCCGTGGGCGAGACTATTTACCGCAAGGTCACACAATGGCTGAAGAGCTTCGCTTTGCACGCGAGCTGATGATGCAGGGTATGCCGCTGGTGCATCGTGTAAAAGGCCGTGCAGGCTGGGAACTTCGGGCCGTCGTGCAGGGTGGTTTGTGCATTTTGACGAAGCTGGATGCACGGGCTGAGACGGCAGACCCTCAGCAACTCACCCGCCCAACTCTAAAAAAGTTTGATTTCATCCGCATCTTCTGGCGCTGCATCCGTATGTGAGCATGTGTCTGTGTGCCCGATAATCGGGCGCACATGACACCTCAAGACTACGTTCAACAAAAGGCCTCTGCATCGGGCAGCAGCTTTTATTACGCCTTTCTTTTTCTGCCCCCACTGCGGCGTGCCGCCATCACTGCGTTTTACGCCTTCTGCCGCGAAGTGGACGATGTCGTGGATGAGGTCAGCGACCCAGGCGTGGCCGCCAGCAAACTGGCTTGGTGGCACAGCGAAGTGCGTCAAGCCTTTGCCGGTCAACCGGCTCACCCGGTGACCCAAGCCTTGATGCCATTGGTGGCTGAGTTCGGCATTGAGGAGGTGGCTTTGCAATCGGTCATCGAGGGTTGCGAAATGGATTTGACGCAAACCCGTTACCTGGACTACCCCAACCTCACGCGCTATTGCCATTTGGTGGCGGGCGTGGTGGGTGAGGTGTCAGCCAAGATTTTTGGCCAAACCGATGCCGCCACCACTGCTTATGCCCACAAATTAGGCCAAGCTTTTCAGCTGACCAACATCATTCGCGATGTGGGGGAAGATGCCATGCGTGGCCGCATTTACTTACCGGTCACCGAGCTACAGCAGTTCGATGTGAAGGCCCATGAGATTTTGAATCGTTTGGACTCCGACCGTTTCCAAGCCCTCATGCAGTTTCAAGCCTCACGCGCTCATGCCTTGTACGACGAGGCCCTAGCACTGCTGCCCGCAAATGATTGGAAGCATCAAAAACCAGGTTTGATGATGGCCAGCATTTACCGTACCTTGCTACGCGAAATCGAAGCGAAGAAGTTCCCCGTGCTCAGGCAGCGTGTGGCCCTGACACCGCTGCACAAACTTTGGCTAGCTTGGAAGATGCAAGCGCTAGGCCGCTTCTAAGTTTCACTGGCCGATGTCATGAAACAACTGACCATCGTCGGTGCAGGCTGGGCAGGTTTGGCCGCCGCCGTGGCTGCGACCCAAGCAGGCTGGCAGGTGCAGCTGTTTGAAGCCGCCCCGCTTGCGGGTGGCCGCGCACGCAGCCTGCAACAAAGCTTTGCGGGCAAACCTTTAGACAATGGCCAACATGTGCTGATTGGGGCGTACCGCGAGACCTTAGCACTCATGCGCACTGTGGGTTTAGACCCAAACGCTTTGCTGCAACGCTGTCCACTTGATCTGCGCTTCGCCGATGGGCAAGGCCTGCGCTTGCCCGATTGGCCACTGCCCCTCAACCTACTGGCAGGCATAGGGCATGCACAAGGCTGGCGTTTGAAAGACAAAGCAAGCCTCATTCAAGCGTCATGGCGATGGGAACGCGCCAAATTTTCGTGTGACGACACATGGACCGTCGCCCAGCTTTGCGAGGACGCGCGCGTGAGTCCTCGCGTTCTCCAGCAGTTAATTGAACCCCTGTGCTTATCCGCCCTCAACACACCCGTGCATGAAGCCAGTGCCACGGTGTTTTTGCGCGTGCTGCGCGATGCGCTGTTGGGCGGCCCTGGCAGCTCCGACCTGCTTGTACCCTGCGTTGATTTAGGCGCTTTGCTGCCAGACGCTTGTTTGCAATGGCTCAGCGCACACGGTGCCGACATTCACTTGGGCGAACGCGTCACGGCAAACGCCTTTGAAGAACTGGCACAAGCAACCTCACCCACGCAAAGCGTGCTCTTAGCCTGCCCCCCGTGGGAAGCTGCGCGGCTGACCGCTGATATTGCGCCCAAATGGGCTTACCTATGCGCGGAGCTACAACACACCGCCATTGCCACTGTTTATTTGCGTTGCACAGACGCCGGTTTTGCCGGACTGCCACGCCCCATGATGGCTTTGTATTGCGACACACAAGCCCCTGCACAGTTTGTGTTCGACCGTGGGGCACTGACCGCGCAACCTGGGTTGCTAGCCGCCGTCGTCAGTGCGTGCAAGGGTGAACGTGATGAGGTGACCGAACAGGTCTATGACCAAGTGTGCGAGCAGCTCGAGCTGACGAACTTAGAAGTGGTGCAAACCGTGGTCGAAAAACGTGCCACGCTGGCATGCCTACCAATGTTGAATCGACCTGAGCCATGGGTCTCACAAGGCGTTTGGGCATGCGGCGACTACATCCGCGGCCCCTACCCCTCCACGCTCGAAGGTGCGGTGCGTTCAGGCCAACAAGTGGTCACACAACTCAGCCAAATGGCTGACTGTCAGCGGCTGACCTGAATCATGCGGCCAAGCATGGCCTTGGGTATTCACCCAAGCGGTTTGCATGCCTGCATTCATAGCACCCATTACATCGGTCATGGTGTCATCGCCGAGATGCAGTACCGCCTCGGCTGGCAGATTCAGCTGCGCCGCTGCCGCATGAAAAATACGTGCATCGGGTTTGGCGATGCCAAAAACCCGAGCACTCACCGCAGCTTGAAAGTATGGCCCCGCCTCCGTGCGAAACACATCAGCATTGCCATTTGACAAACTGACCAACGGATAACGTGCGGCCAAACGTGCCAGCGCTTGCAGCACACCGTCATAGAGCTTGACGTTTTGACGCTCAGTAAAAAACACGTCAAAGGCGGCATCGGCCAAATGTGGCGCATCACCGGCACGCAGCAAACTCTCGCGAATGGCTTCGCGACGCAAAAAACTCAAATCATGGTGCTTGTCGAGATGGCGCTGATGGATGTCTGCGCGAATCGCCTGCTTCATGCCAGGCTGCGCACACAACAACGCCGTTTGCGGCGCATGTAGCGCCAGCCAATCTTGCAAAACCACCTCGGCACGCGCAATGGTGGGCCAGACGGGCCACAAGGTGTCGTCAAGGTCTAAGGTTATGGCTTTAATTTTGGAAAGGTTCAGCATGCTGGGCGAGAATACCGCATCATGTTCAAACCTGCCTTCAACCCCGAACCGCCCTTCGCTCACGGCCAAACACCACGCACTGCCGTGTTGTTGTGTAATTTAGGCACCCCCGACGCACCGACCGCATCAGCGGTACGACGCTACCTTGCCGAATTTTTGGGCGATCACCGCGTAGTTGAAATTCCGCGTTTGCTGTGGTTGGCTATCTTGCACGGCATCATCCTGCGCGTTCGTCCAGCCAAGTCCGCGGCTAAGTACGCCACGATTTGGAAAACCGAAGGCTCACCCCTGAAGGTTTGGACAGAGAAGCAAGCGCAAGCGCTGCAAGCGGTTTTTCAGGCCACCGGCGAAGCTGTCAGCGTGCGATATGCCATGCGGTATGGCAACCCGTCCATTGCAAGCCAGCTTGAGGCCCTGAAAGCCGAAGGCTTCACACGCATCTTGGTGTTACCCGCTTACCCACAGTACTCAGGCACCACCACCGCAAGCGTGTTTGATGCGGTGTATCACTGGGGTTTGCGCAGTCGCGTGCTGCCAGAGTTTCGCTTTATCAACCACTACCACGATCACCCAGCCTACATCCAAGCGTTGGCTGAACGCGTGCGTACACACTGGGCAGCCCATGGGCAGTCCGAGCGTTTGGTCATGAGTTTTCATGGGGTACCTGAACGCACATTGCACCTGGGCGACCCTTACCACTGCGAGTGCTACAAAACGGCACGCCTGCTGGGTGAGGCACTTGGTTTGAACAAAACGCAATACATGGTGACTTTTCAATCGCGTTTTGGTAAGGCCAAATGGTTAGAGCCCTACACCGAACCCACTCTGGTTGCACTTGCCAAACAAGGCGTCAAACGTGTTGACCTGATTTGTCCAGGCTTCACCAGCGATTGCTTAGAAACTTTAGAAGAAATCTCACAAGAAGCTCAAGAAGCCTACTTACACGCAGGGGGCGAAGTATTTCAATACATCCCATGCCTGAACGACAGCGCGATTTGGGTACAAGGCATGTATGAACTGAGCAAAACACACATGGCTGGCTGGCCGATGTTGGCGCCAAGTGCTAAGGAATTAGCCACCAGCCGCGATGAGGCTTTGGCGTTAGGAGCGCGTCATTAAGGCGCTTTGCTTGCGGCTGAAGCGGGAGCGCTCGCGACGGGTGTAGAAACCACAACCGTCGACACGGACTTCTGAGCCGAAGAAGCTGGGCCATTCTCAGCAGAGGCAGGCACGCTTGATGCAGGCACGTCTGCCGCACTCGCCGCGTCAACGGCCTCAGAGGGCACAACTTGTAAAGGCGGCGCAGGCTCTGTAGCGGGCTCCTCTTGTGGCTGCATGTAAGCAGCCACAGCCAATGCCGCCGCAAATAAGCCGACGATCACCCAGAGAGACGTTTTGGATTTTGTTTGTTCTGGCTGAGACGTGACAGACAGCTCGTCGTCTGGATGTACAGCGTGCTTCAGGGGCTCTTCAGCCACTTCGACAGTGACGACCTCAGAAGAGGCCATAGCATCTATCGAAGGCTCAACAGTGAGTAGGTCTTCCGCCACCTTTTCAGCAGGTAGTACCTCAACTTCTGCGACTTGCCCTAAAACTTCATCAGCAGAGACGCCCAGCAAGGCCCCCACTTTTTTGGCAGCCGTTGCTTTCACTGCAACGCTGTAAAAAGCACTCATTCCACCTTCTTCTAACTGACGAATTTGCTTCACCGACATGCAAGCACGCGTGGCTATATCGTTGAGAAGCCAGCCACGGGCTTCGCGGCGAAGGCGTAACAAGTCGCCGTTGATGAACAGGTCTTCTTGGCTCATAAACTAATGCGACTTGGGCAAGATTTTCGAATTACTTGACAAGCAACAGTTCGCCCTTGATAGACGCACCCTTTTGAACCGACAGAGTCTGGTAAGCGACATGGCCATCCACGGAAGCGGAAGAAGTCAGGATCAACTCATTGCAAGTAGCCGTACCAGAGAATTTGCCTTTGATGTGCAAGCTGCTGCAAGTCACAACACCTTCAACTTGGCCGCGCGCACCAATCGTGAGTTCATCCACTTGAATTTGGCCGTTCAAAGCACCCTCGACATGAATGGCACCCTTAGCGGTGATTTCGCCTCGGAACGAGAAACCCTCGCTCAAAATAGAAGGCTTAGTTGCAGTGGTTGAAATCATGTCCATCATGCTATTTCGTTGGTTAGATGTAGGGGCCGGTGTAGGGATTGGCGGTTGGGGTTCAGACACAACATCGTCTTCACCCATAAATTCCACTTGCTCGTCTTCGGCGTCAGACTCAAGCATATTTGCTTGCGACAAATTAACGTTGTTGGTTTTGGATTTGTTGAACATATTGTGCCGTCCGTATAACTTTTTGTGGATTGACTGGATAACCACCAATCAAGATTTCCAAATGCAGGTGCTTGCCTGTTGACGAAGAACCCGTGCTGCCAATGTTGCCCAACACAGATTCGTTAGTGACTTTGTCACCCAATTTCACTTCGATATTTGCCAAATGTGCGTAAAGCGACTCCACACCATTGGTATGGCGAATCACCACAGTATTGCCGTATTGCGTATGGAACTGAGCCAAAACAACAACCCCAGGCTTGACAGGATGAACCTTTTCATCGCCCGTTTGACTTAACAGGTCAAGTCCCGTATGAAAATGGGTTTGCCCAGAAATTGGATGGCGACGCACACCAAAATCCGATGTCACGCTGTAGTTCGGTACAGGCATCACGCTTGGCAATGCGTACAGAACTTCTCGCAAGCCTCGGTTGGTCGACAACTCATCAGCCACTTTGCCGCGAAGCAACGGATTGCTCTTGACATCGTCTTCTAAGTTGAAACCGCCATTCGCCGCATTTTGCTGAATGATTTTGACGATTTTTTCAGTCAAACCAGACGCATCGAGTTGAGACTTCATGGTCACGTTTTCTTGCGAAACAGCCACCATGGAGGTATCTACAAAACGACGAATGCTCATATCGCGGTCGCGAATGGTCTGAGCGAGAGACACCATTTGCTCATCGCTCATGCTTAGCTGATCCATGCCTTCCGAATCGGAAGCACTGCTGAGCAACGCGCGGTAAACCTCTTCGTGGGAACGCTCCAGCTTCGCACGACTCAGCATGAGGCTGACACTGGTCACAAACAAGACTGTGATCGCCACCAACATGGCACCCATAGCCAGAATACTGCCACGCACCAAAATGCGCTGCATCCGACCACTGATGTTGAGGTAGTGAAGATCGCCGTTTTGTTCAAGAATGATGCGCGCATCTTCATACTGGCGCACCCATCCATTGGACACAAGTCCTGGAAGTAAACGCACAGCAGAAAAAAGTCGACGCGTCATCTAAACCGTAGTCAGTTAAGCAGCCGCTGAGCCACCGACGTTTACAACAGGACCGTTTGCGTCTTGGCTCAAAGTACCTTCGATTTCGCCACCCTTTTCAATCTCAATTTCTGAGTACTGAACTTTGCCGGCGATCTTGCCAGTGGAGCGAACGATCAGACTTTTCTCTGAAATGATGGTGTTGTGGAGTTGACCACGTACATCAATCACCTTGGCCGAAACACGGCCTGTGATCTTGCCAGTTGGGCCGATCAAGACTTCTTCTGCAGTTAAATCACCTTCAATAACACCATTAATAATGGCTTTTGAGGGAACAGTGAATGTACCTTTGACGACGACGCCGTCACCGATAACAACACTTTCGAGCGAATCAGATTGATTAGACATATGGACTCCTTCTCTAAAGTTTATCAAACAAACCCTCAAAAACTACGTAAATAACCAATAAATGTTGTTTATTTGTTTAAAAAATCCATTTAATGCAACCACTTAGCGTATTTTTTGAATGTAGTACCTAACTCATGACGAATGCCGCGCTGTTTAAACTTTGATGCTCGAGCAAAGAAGGCTACGAGCAATTAGCTACCATTGATGTTCTGCCTTACTTATTCACCATGCAAAATCAATTCATCATGGCTGGCGTCATGGGCTGGCCCGTCGCTCATTCGCGCTCCCCTGCCATACATAACCATTGGATTCAACATTACGGATTGACTGGCGCTTACGGCCTATTTCCCGTGAAACCTCAGGAACTTGAAACTGCAATTCGTGGGATCCAGGCCTTAGGACTAGCAGGTTGCAACATCACCATCCCACACAAGGTTGAGGCCATGAAATTCATGGATTGGGTAGATCCTCTGGCTCAGCGCATGGGGGCGATCAACACCATTGTTCGACAACCCGATGGCTCATTGCATGGTTTCAACAACGACGGCTTTGGCTATATCCAAAGCTTGCGCGAAGAGCAACCCACTTGGCGCGCAAATACAGGCCCCATCGTGATACTTGGCGCAGGCGGCGCATCACGGGCCATTTTGGTCAGCCTAATGGATCAAGGCGCCACCGAAGTTCGGGTTCTCAACCGTACGCGAAGCAAAGCGGATGCGCTGGCAGAAGAGTTTGGCTCAGGCGTCACTGTTGTCGATTGGTCTGAACGCCAAAACGCCCTCTCAGGTGCCGCACTCTTGATCAATACAACAAGTCAAGGTATGCACGGGCAACCCTCGCTGGACATTGACCTAACGCAACTTCCAATTTCTGCCGTCGTATCAGACGCCATTTATGTTCCGCTTGAAACGCCGCTTCTGGCCAGCGCTCGCTTGCGAGGCAACCCGACGATGAATGGCTTAGGAATGCTGCTACATCAAGCACGTCCAGCATTTCAAGCTTGGTTCGGCGTTATGCCTGAAGTTACAGCCGAGCTGCGCCAAGCGATCATCGCGACGCTTTAAGAATCTATCGACGACGCACAGATGTAACTGGCAAAGATATTGGTATTTATTTTTTCCAGACAACACGGAAATGCCACGATCATAAAAATGATCGTAAAGCGTTACAGATTTTCAAAGCAACTAAAACGGGCCTTGGCATTCCCTCAAACTTGTAGACACTTTTTATAGCGCAGTCTGACGCTGTCGCTCGAACTCATGGAGCGGAGTTGATCGAGATGCTCGTGACGTCAAATTGGCCTTCTTGAAGTTGCTGCCCCATCTGTACAGCACGCTATCTGGAATTCCAAGGCGCTTGGTTACATCGACAGCTGAGTGGCCCTTATCGATGACTTGTTTGACTGCCTAGTCTTTGAACTCATGAGGGCGTATTTCGTCTGTTGCATTTGCGTTTCTCCATTTCAGTTTTGACATCATTATTTGCCTACTGATTTTTAGGGAAATGCCAAACATGCCAATCAAACTGTCGTTGGCTATGCCCATGCCCATGCCCATGCCTTTAAAAGCCTGATTCAGGTCTCTATCGAAGGTTGTACTTATTCGCAAGAATTGTCGACCTTACCAAAGGCTTAGAAACTGCACGTCATGTGATCTCTGCGCCCGTGCGCCTCTTTGACCATGACAGTCGCCTCCACTTTAAAAATACAAGCTAACGCACAACGCGGTGCATCAGCGGTCGAAATGGCACTGCTACTGCCGCTGTTGGTGCTCATGCTCGATGGGGTGTTGGAGTTTGGTTTGATCCTGCACAACCAATCGGTACTTACCAGCGCGGCGAACGTGGCTGCACGCGCAGGCATTGTGCAAGCCAGCCCTAGGCTCAGCAACGCACAAATCACCACCATTGCAACCAACTACTGCTCGGACCGTTTGATGTCATGGGGACCCCCTGACATCCCCATCGTCACAGTGGATCAGGCGGCTAATTCAAGCTACCCCTATCCCTTGCAAGTCACCGTGCGTTACACCGTCAAAGGTTTGTTTTTAGGCGGCTTACTTGCCGCCTTTCAAAGCAATCCCGTGCTTAGCGCAACCACAGTGATGTACAACGAATGAAAACATCTTCTCAAAAAGGCGCCATCACCATTTTGGTGGCTTTGCTACTCCCCATGTTGATAGGACTCATGGCCTTGGCCATTGACATGGGCTTTGTGTTCGTCAAGCGCAACCAAATGCAAGCGGCGGCCGATTCAGCGGCCTTGCTGGCCGCCAATTCCAGGCAACACGGTGAAGACATCAACATCGCCACTGATTTGGCCTACATGGCCACAGCCGCAAACGGATTTCATGACCAAGTGGAGAACGTTGCTGTCACCGTCACCATTCCGCCAGGCGGCAGTCAGAGCTTTGCATCTGACACGCACTACGTACGCGTCACGCTCACACAACCTGTACATGCATTTCTAGCGTGGATATTTGGTGTCACGAAAACCGACACATCCGCCACAGCCATTGCAGGCCCCTCGGGCGGCGGCAACCCATGCCTGCTGACATTGGGCACCACGGGTTCTGGGGCTTTGAGTGTGGTGGGCAATAGTGTGGTCACCGCCAGCACGTGTGGCATTTACGTCAACTCCAACAACCCATCCGCCTTGCAGCTCACGGGCAACGCCACGGTCACGGCACGCACCATCCAAGTTGTAGGTGGCTATACCGCCACGGGAAACACCAACGTCAGTAGCATCATCACAGGAGCTGAAGCGACCAAAGACCCTTTCGCGAATCTGCCCATGCCAGCCTTCAGTGGTTGCAACTTCACGAATTACACCCAATCAGGCGGCGGTAGTTTGACGCTGATGCCTGGTACCTATTGCGGTGGAATGAACATCAGCGGCAACCATGCGGTGACGTTCAGCCCAGGTTTGTATGTGTTGTACGGAGGAGGAATCAACTTCTCGGGCAATATCGCTCCGATCACAGGCAATGGCGTGACCTTCTATAACTCGGGCAACGGTAGCAGCTACCCTTACCAAAGTTTAAATTTAGGCAGCAATGTTTCACTGAATTTAAGCGCCCCCACCTCTGGAACTTATGCTGGCATGCTGCTCATGCAAGACCCACTGAACACCCAAGCTGCCACGGTCATCGGCAACACGGGGACCACTCTCGCCGGCAATTTGTATTTCCCAAAAAATGCACTCACCCTCAACGGCAACGCGGGTGCCGACATTCCTATCGGCTCGGTGGTGTCACAAAAAATCAGCGTGACAGGCAGCACGCAGTTCAGCATGACCAACATCTATGGCAGCTCAGGGACTGGCACAACGCGCAGCGGGTTGTACCAGTAGCGCGTTGGGCTTATTCGTTCATCCCCAGAGCGCGAGACGATATTTCAATGGGCGCGTTCACCGCACTCAATACCGAGGCGATCAACAAGCTACGGTAGGTATAAGACACCGTAACTTCTAAAGGCGTTTGAAATGTCGGGTCCGCTGTTTGATTCACAACAACGGTCGGCGTGCTGGAAGCCCCAAACGACAACAGGTAGTTGCTGCAGTAACTGAGCGCCACGGCAGAAATTTCTTCGTTGCTCAGCTTAGGCATTCGCAATACCACCCCTGCACGTACCGCCTCACGTGCCGCATGGGTGATCACAGCCTTGTCATACATCACCAAGCTGAACTCCACGATGCCATCCACCGCCAACAGCAGCAGCGGTAAGACAAGCGCGAATTCGACAGCAGTGGTCCCGCGCTGCTTAAAACGCATGGCACAACCGTCGGTAAGTACTGGGGGTGACACCCCGGTGATCACGAAAGAAACGAGAGAAATTTCCTGGCGTAGAAAAGCCCAGATCCATCGCCATGGATGTCATGTTTTCCTCACGGGCGTTCAACCGCGTCAACGCTTCTTCCACACGCATGGCATTCCAAAACACCAAGGGTGAGGTTCCTAGCTGTCTGTTAAATAACTGAAAAAATCGACTGCGAGACAAACCCACCACTTCGGCCACCTCTTCGACAACCTGAGGGTTCGCCAAGTTATCTTGCATGTGCGCAATCGCCACGCGTAAGCGGTAATCAATCATGCGGCGACGCAAGGGCATGGCTTTGAGCTGTTCAGGCGTCATGGCAGAGCAAATCGTTTCAGAAACCAAGGACACCACATCAGCCTCAAGGCATAACAACTGCTCACGCAAAGGCGACACCATATGGCTGAGCAACTGCGAACACAATGTTCGCACTCTGGGTGTGATTCCGATGTGGGGATGTGGCAGCACCATCGAGTGCGCAAGTGCGCTGCATTGCGCATCAAGCCACGCGTCGTAGAGATACACATTCAAAACAACGGCGGGTTGCCCCGTGTCATCTAAACGCAAATCATGCGAAGCGTGACTGTTCACCCCCAGCGCCAAGTCTGGCCCGAGCTGCACCGCCTGCGACCCGACACGTGCATGTGCGGTGCCACCACCCAACCAAAACGCAAATTGAGTGTAAGGATGGGCATGGGTTACCAAATTGTGATGGTGCTCGACCACTTCAACACGACCATAGTCGCCTTCAGCGACTGCAAAAAAATCGTCCATAGATACCTCTTGTCGATGCAATGTCGCAGATTGATTTACAACGTTCCGTGCGCTAAAAAACAGAAAGCCACTTTCTCTAAATCACGCGACGAAAAGAATAAAAACAAGACTCGGTGATAAGCACAGGCACGAGCAAACACTTAAATTTCAGTCGCCTCCTGTGCAATTTCGCACGTAACTTTGAAAGGGCAATCATGAACACGTTGAAGCAACTTGCAGGTAATTTTTTATCGAGCGAAGACGGTGCAACCGCTATTGAGTATGGTTTGTTAGCAGCTCTGATTTCTGTTGTCATCATCACTGCAGCAACCGCTGTAGGCACCAACCTGACGGCGATTTTTACGGCGATTTCGACCAAGCTTGCAACGGCCAAACCGGTTTAAGCGAGCACTGCAATGGGGCCACTTTCGTGCACGCTGCTGCTGCTATTGGCGGTGTGGTGGGATGTCAAAACCCACCGTATTCCGAACCAACTGGTGCTGTTGGGTTTGTTGATGGGTTTGATCTCATCACTCTTGCCCACAGGCATAGGTTGGCAAAACGCAGCACTAGGCAGTTTTACAGGACTGGCGGCCTTTTTTCCCCTGTATTTGCTTCGCATCTTTGGGGCTGGCGATGTCAAGCTGCTAGCCGCAGTCGGTGCATTTGTGGGTTACCCAGGTGTGCTGAATGTGGCTTTACTGACAGGTTTGGCAGGTGGCGTGTTGGCTTTGTTACTGGCCATCCGCCACCGTCAACTGCATCAAATGTGGCAACAGATACAGCAAGGCTTCGTGGGCTTTGTGATGCAAATCGCCAGCGGAGTAAGACCACGCCAGTGGGTAATGGTGGTTGGCCCACACCAACTGCCTTATGCCTTGGCCATCGCGCTGGGCACGTTGAGTTATGTGTATTTAAAAAACTAAAGGTTAGTAAATGCGAAAACTAAGACCCGCGCTACTTATCGCCATGTCGCTTGCTTTTGGCGCGATAGCCGTTGTGATTGCCCTAAATTGGATTACCCAGCATGCAGAAATAGCCAGCACCCGCGTAGTGGTGGCATCGCGCGACCTAGGGCTTGGCACACAGCTGCGCGAAGACATGCTGGAAGTCATTGACTGGCCAGTCACGAGTGCACTGAAAGGACAAATTGCGGAACCCAAAGATATTTACCAACGTGTCATCAACACAGCCATCGCGCAAGGCGAGCCAGTATTGAGCAGCAAGCTCGCAGCGTTGGGTGAAAAAGGTGGCTTGTCTGCGATGTTGCACGAGGGCACACGAGCGGTGACGGTGAAGGTCAACGAAATTGTGGGGGTGGCAGGCTTTGCCTTACCTGGCAACTACGTCGACGTCATGGTCAATGCCACAGACAAAAGTGGTCAAGTGATTTCCAAAATCGTGCTTGAACGGATCTTGGTGCTGGCCTTGGCGCAAGACGCCTCGACCAGCGAAACAAAGCCCCGTGTCGTCAATTCTGTGACGCTCGAAGTCATGCCTGCACAGGCAGAAAAAATTGATCTAGCACGCAGCATTGGTTCGCTCTCGTTGGTATTGCGTAGCCAAATCGACACGGGGTCCATCAACACCACGGGTTCCAGCATGGACGACTTGTTCAAACCTCCTTCGCCCAGGACAACGGGCTCTGTGCACCTGAGCAACCTGCGAGCGAGCGACAGACCAGAAATCATCCGTGGCGCAGTCAAAACTTTAAATTAAATACACATGCAAGCACTACCAATAAAACACATCGCTCTGGCCTGCTGGATATACACCTTGGCATTCAATACCCCCACATGGGCGCTTGAAAGCATCCCGCTGATGCAATTGGCATCAGGCAAGTCAACTGTTGTCACATTGCCTAACAACACTGTGCGGCTGGCAGTCGGTAACCCCGAGGTAGCCGATGTGATGCTCATCAATCCACGCGAGGTCTATGTACTTGGCAAAAAATCAGGCAACACCAATCTAACGATGTGGGCCAAAGGCGGCACCACAAGTGTGATGGACTTGACAGTCGGTGTAGACGTGCAAGCGCTGCGTGCCAGCATGCGAGAGCTGGTACCGATTGAAAAAAATGTACGCGTCGATGCCCTAGGCGACACCTTGGTGGTGAGCGGCACGGTGAGTGACCCGATGCGTTTGCAGCGCTTGGTGTCTTTGGCTGAAGTATTCAGCAATGGCAAAAAGGTCATCAACTTGCTGCACCTAGAGGGCTCTCAACAAGTGATGCTGGAGGTCAAAGTGGCAGAGGTGTCTAAAACCTTGCTGGATGAGCTGGGGTTTGAGTTCAGTGGCACACGGACCAATGGCGGGACGACATACAGTTTGTTGTCCTCGCTCCTAGTCACAGGCGCAGGCTCTGCATCAGCCAGCAATGGCAAAACTTCCATCAAGCTGGATGCCGAAATCAAAAAAGGGTTGGTCAAAATTTTAGCCGAACCTACCATCACGGCAATCAGTGGACAAGAGGGATCATTCTTGGCGGGCGGGAAAATTTTCATCCCTGTGCCGCAGTCCAGCAGTGGTGGCGCGACCACCATCGTCTTGGAAGAACGTGAGTTTGGTGTAGGTCTCAAATTCACCCCCACAGTGCTGGGCGAAGGCTTGATCAACTTGCGGGTTACACCGGAAGTGTCAGAGTTGTCACAAGCGGGCACAGCCGTCACCACCTCTACGGGCCAAGTCAGTGTGCTTCCCTCGATCACCACACGTCGTGCATCCACCACCGTGCAACTGCGCGATGGTGAGAGCTTTGCGATTGGTGGTTTGATCAAGAACAACGTCACAGAGGCCGTCAAAGCTTTTCCAATTTTGGGCGAATTGCCTGTGCTGGGCGTGCTATTTCGCAGCAGCGCGTTTCAAGCAGAACGCACCGAGTTGGTGTTTGTGGTGACGCCACATTTGGCCAAACCAAGCATCAAAAACTTACCCCTACCCACGGACAGCTTTATTGAACCTACACGTGGCGAACTGCATTGGCAAGGTCGCTTAGAAGGCGAAGCCAAAGCATCCAACGAATAGCCTAGAAAGTAACAACCATGCGTGTGATTTACCTGCTCAGTACCTGCGCTGTGATGGCTCTGTCCGCTTGCAGCCACTATCCATCCTCCATTGACGAACAATTTGGCCAATCGCAACGCAAGACCTTAGTCCTGCAAACGGCCAACCCGGATGCACCATTGTCGATAAACACTCTGGCCCCAAGCGATGGCCAATCTACCAAAGCAGCGGTGGATAGATATCAAAAATCGTTCGAAGTTTTACCGCCAACCAGCAATGTATTCAACATTGGCGTAGGCAGCGGTGTGACAGGTGCAACACGATGAAAATTGTTTTAATTTATGAGGCTGCACAGCATTTGGCATCTGTGCAACAGAGTGTGCAAGCCGAAGGTTATGAGTTGACTCATATCTTGCAACGCACGGCCGATACAACATTGCAAAGCCTGATCGAAAAAATCCAAACCGATGTGTTGATCGTCGACTCCACAGGCCCGCAAAGCACACAAGACATCGCGACGCTAGAAAGCTTTCTTAACACCCATCCTCAGGTGGGGGTGTTGATGTTGTCACAAAGCCGAGATCCCAACACCTTGGTTGCCGCCATGCAAGCTGGCGTGCGTGAGCTGTTGACATCTCCGCCCACTGCTACTGATCTGGCTGCAGCACTGCGCCGATTTGCAGTTCGCATGAAGGCCGTTTCGGAAAAAAATGCCGTACAAGCCAAGACCATTGCTTTCATGTCTTGCAAAGGAGGCAGTGGTAGCACTTTATTGGCGGTCAACTTTGCGGATATCTTGGCCAAAGATTTCAAAAAAAGGACGGCATTAATCGACTTAGATCTGCAGTCTGGGGATGCGGCATATTACTTCTCACCAGGACCTATTCCGTCAGATATCACCCTGCTCACGCAACAGATTGAACGTCTGGATATCAAGCTACTGATGGCCAGCATGTTGCACATTAGCCCTAACTTTGACCTTCTTGCTGCCCCTGAAGACCCAACGTCCAATGCAACCATCAACAGCTTGCAACTAGAGCGCTTGCTTCAGTTGGTCCAAACACAGTACGAGATGGTGGTGCTGGATGTAGACCATGTGCTTTCGCCCTTGACCATCAAAGCTTTGAACATGTGTGATGTAGTTTTTTTAGTGATGGAAAACTTGCTGCCTTTTGTTCGTGATGCTAAGCGATTGGTGCGTCAATTGCGTGCTCTGGGTTATGACGATAGCAAGATTCGAATTGTCGTGAATCGCTATGAAAAAAACGACACGATAGATATTTCAGAAATTGAAAAAGCGATCGGCTTGAAAGTCAGCCACACCATTCGCAGCAGCTTTTCAGATGTGGCACAAGCGATCAATATGGGCGCCCCTATCACTGAAGTCAACCCCAACAACGCCATCGTGCAAGTATTGCGGGACATCGCACACGGTTTTGACAGCACACATCTCAATCGAGGTAAACGTTGGATTGATCGTTTCATAGGAGCGCACAACTGATGGTCACCGCCGCACTCACACACATTGATGTCATCAAAGCCAAGACGCATCAAAAAATCTTAGAGTTGGTGGACTTACGCCGCATGGAGAGCATGTCGCCCAGCCAGCTGCGCTCCGAACTCAAACTTCTGACGGAGCGCTTGCTGGATGACGACGGCATTGCCATCAACGAGTCCGAACGTCGCTCGGTGGTGCAAAGTATTCAACACGAGATGTTGGGTTTAGGCCCTATCGAACCTCTGCTGGCTGATATCACGGTATCTGATATTTTGGTCAATGGCCCTAACCGTGTGTATGTAGAACGGCGTGGCTGCCTTGAAATCACCGACGTGAAGTTTGATAGCGACGCACATTTGTTGCGCATCATTGACAAAATTGTGTCGCACATTGGCCGTCGCGTGGACGAACTCAGCCCGATGGTGGATGCACGTATGCCCGATGGTTCACGCGTGAATGCCATCATCCCACCACTTGCACTCGATGGCCCTGTGTTGTCGATTCGCCGCTTCTCTGTGGTGCCCTTCGGCATGGATGACTTAGTGAACCATGGGACGCTCACGACAGAGATGGCGGAGCTCATCCATGGATTGGTGAAAGCCAAAGTCAATTTACTGATCTCAGGCGGTACGGGATCTGGCAAGACCACTTTGCTCAATGTGATCTCGGGGGCGATCCCACGCAATGAACGCATCGTCACCATCGAAGACGCGGCCGAATTACAGCTGCAACAACCGCATGTGGTGCGCCTTGAATCGCGCCCTCAAAACATTGAGGGTAAAGGCGAAGTCACTGAACGTGCTTTGCTGCGCAACAGTTTGCGCATGCGACCCGATCGCATCATCTTAGGTGAAATTCGTGGATCAGAAGTGCTCGACATGTTGCAAGCCATGAACACGGGCCATGAGGGCTCGATGAGCACTATCCACGCTAACACACCGCGCGACGCCCTGACCCGGCTCGAGCACATGATGAGCATGGCAGGCATGCAGGTCACCCCACGTGCTATGCGGCAACAAATCAGTGCAGCGTTGTCGGTGGTGATTCAAATTTCACGCTTATCGGATGGCAAACGAAAAATCACCAGCTTGCAAGAAATCACAGGGATCGAAGGTGACACCTTGAGCATGCAAGAAATTTTTAAATTTGACCAAACGGGGATAGATGCATCGGGCGCTGTACAGGGTCGATTTTTGGCCACCGGCATTCGTCCTAAGTTTGAACAACGCTTACACACCCGAGGCGTGAAGTTGCGAGAAACCTTGTATGACCCAACGCGTAACCGAGACTGACGCATGAATTGGAATTTCATTGCATTCGTCATCCTGGTCTTTTTGACTGTGCTGACGTTCATCGCCAGCATGCTTAAGTTTTGGAGCCACTACTGGGGCGAGGACACCACGCGCATCAAGCAGCGTCTAAACCTGCTCACAGGCAAGGTCACGGTGGACCGCCCTTTATTGGTCAAAACACGTTTACTCAGTCGCTGGCCATTGGCTCAAAAATTGCTCAAACAAGTGCCACACATTGACGACTTGGATGTTTTTTTATCTCAAGCCGGCTTGCCTTGGAATGTGAGTCAGTTTTTGGCGACTTGCTTGTTGCTGTGGTTTGGTACTTTCTTGGCAACGCTCTTGGTATTGGGCATGGGAGTAGCCTGGCTCTTGGGCGCTGTTCCCGTTGTCTTGGTCGTTCTTTTTTTACAACATAAACGACAAAGCCGTGTGCTTCAAATTGAGGTGCAGTTGCCTGACACACTCGACTTGATGGCACGTGCTATGCAAGCGGGTCATGCATTTTCAAGTGCGCTCCTCATTGTGGGAACTGAGGGAATGCAACCTATCCGTGGGGAATTTCAAACCACATTTGACGAAATCAACTTTGGTATTCCGACAGAAACCGCTTTATACCGCCTGACTCAACGCATTGCCAGCAAGGACCTGCGTTTTTTTGTGGTAGCTGTGATGATTCAGTTGGAGACCGGAGGTAACTTGACTGAAATTTTGAAGTCACTGGCCAGCCTCATTCGTGACCGTCAACGCATTGCAGGCACAGTGCGCGTGCTGACAGCAGAGGGGCGTCTGTCCGCTTGGATTTTGGGCTTACTGCCCTTTGTCATTGCTTCGATCCTGAGCGTCATCAACTTTGAATTCATTTCCAAGTTATGGACACAACCTATGGGTGTTCGCATGCTGCAAGTGTCGCTGACCTTGATGGCAATGGGTGTTTGGTGGATGTCGCGCATGGTGCGCATTCGAATTTAGGCCACGTGCATGATTAATAAAGTTTTATTTTTAATCGTCATTTTTGCAATGGCGATCATCATGGCATATGTCGTGTTGAACCAATGGTTACCCAAAGCACGTGACAAACGCATGGCAACCTTGCTATCTCCTGAGCCATCGCCCGTGGTGCAAGCCATCGCGTCATCGTTATCTTCACCTGACAAGCGGTGGATTGAACCCTTGGCCAATGCAGCCATGAATGCGGAGTCATGGCTCACCTCACCACTGCGCATTCGCTTCAGCAATGCAGGGCTGAACACCCCAAATGTGGTTAACCTGTATTTCGCCAGCAAAACGCTACTGACGTTTTTTCTCCCCCTGTTGGTGGTAGGGGCGAAGTTGTTGTTCTCATGGGACATCGGCCTGAGTTCGTACCTCACACTTTTGTTGGTGGCTGCCGCAATTGGGTATTACTTACCCAACCGTGTGCTGTTGTATTTGGTGAACCAGCGTCAAAGTGAACTTTTCAGCGCTTTCCCAGATGCCCTCGATTTGCTCCGCGTCTGCGTAGAGGCGGGTTTGGGATTGGATTCCGCCGTAGAACGTGTTGGACGCGAAATACAAATTGAGAGTGAGGCCTTGGCACAAGAGTTTTATTTGCTGGGGTTGGAGCTGCGCGCAGGTGCGACACGCGCGAACGCACTGCGTAATTTGGCGCTGCGTATTGGTCTTACAGACATTGATGCTTTGGTCGCAATGCTGATTCAAGCTGATCGTTTTGGCACCAGCGTGGCTGAGTCATTGAAAGTGCAGTCGGAGTCACTGCGAAATAAGCGCCGCCTGAGGGCGGAAGAAGCCGCAGCCAAATTGCCTGTCAAGATTTTGATGCCCTTGATTTTTTGCGTCTTCCCCGCGCTGCTCATGGTGCTACTTGGCCCCGCCATCATTAACGTATCGGAAGTTTTTATGTCGCAACTGACAAGCCCTTAACGGAGGGATTCACATCAAGTTCCAAAACTCCCTGAAAGCATACGATTTTTGATTTTTAAAAAAAGTAGCACGAAAAATACCACGACCACAGCGTTAGCTTCGCCCATTGCAACCCGCCGAAATCATACCGCCGGCGCGGTAGACGACTGGCTCCGAGCCAGCGCAAAGGGACAGCAGTCGGCCAGATACGTCATCTGATACCCAGAACTAAAATAGCCACTAACTCTCAGCGCTCGGATGATCGCCAAAATAATCCGTGTGACCTCTTGATTTTCTTATTGCACAGGAAGCGCCATGGTTATAAAGAAACCAACCAACTCAATAATAGTTGCCACCCTTATTGCAATTTTAATTTCAGCTTGCTCAGAGTCGACTTCTGAGTCTGCATCAAATCCAAACAATACAATAGCTACAACCTCCGCACCCGCTGCATCAGTGCCCTCTGAACCTTCAGTCCAATCCGTCAATGGTGCTCAAAATCCAACTACTGAGACTACGGCCAAACCTATTGATTTATCTCCCGGGAAATTACCTGGTATGGGTATGACACAACCGGGCTTGATGCCAGGCCATGTCACAGCTTTGCCAAACTAGAAACATGCTGGATTTAGAGGCCACCTAAGGCAGTACCTGGAAAAAATGGCAAGCCGCGCTTGCGAGTGGTTGCGACACCACCTACAAGCAGCCCTTCGCCGCCAATCGAGCGTATGCATTGGCAATAGCCGGCGCCACGCATGGGATTCCAATTTCACCCACGCCACCAAGCCCACCGCCTTCAATAATTTGAAGATCAATTTGCGGCATATCTTGCAGCTTGACAGGCCGATAGCGGTTGTAGTTAGTGACTTGAGGTACACCATTGACAAAGGTTTGTTGCATCCAGAGGGTCGCTGACATAGCTTGGGCTACTGCGCCTTCAATCTGGGCTTTGATGGAATCACGGTGTATAGCTTTGCCGCAATCAAGCACTGTACTGACTCGATGCACAGTGACTACTCCGGTGGTGGTATTTACTGAAATCTCGGCAACTTGCCCTACAAAACTACCAAACCCTGCCGCAATTGCCAGACCACGGGCTCGACCAGCGGCAGGTGCTGTGTTCCAACCAGAAAGTGAGCGCAGCGCCGTAAGTACAGGCCCCAAACGAGCCTCTGCCAAATTATTCATCCGGAAGTCAAACGGATCCATATTTGAAGCAGTCGCTAGTTCATCGATGGCTGACTCAACAGCGAACGTATTGAATGACATTCCAACCGAACGCCAATAACCTACAGGTATAGGCGCATCGTGTGGCACCCATTGCACTAAGGAATTGGGCACCAAGTATGGCAATCCTGCGTCTGCATACGCAGCTCGGTTAATAGCGCCATGCACAGCCTCACCATCCAGGCCAGAGCCTCCACGCTGGTATGCAATCGAGGGCGTGACGATTCGGTTATACCAAGCTGTGATTTGGCCTCCCGATGCAGTTGCCGTGATGCGTGATAGCGCCATAGGTCGGAACTGATCATTACCAAAATCTTGTTCACGGGGCCACGTTAACTTAACCAATTTTCCGGGACAGGCCATACCAACTTGAATGGCCTCGATCACGAAATCAAGCTCGAATTTCCGTCCAAATCCCCCGCCAAGTAATGTATTGACGATTTTGAGCACAGTTCCACTGGGACACATTCTTTGTGCAGTTTGCAACACAAGATCTGGCGCTTGAGTTGGCGCCCAAATTTCACAACTGGCAGGAATGCCATTCGCCGAGGGTTTGAAGCGTACGCTGCAGTTCAGTGGTTCGAGCGCGGCGTGAGCCAAATAAGGCACTTGGTAAATCGAGTTAATGGTCGGTGAAGTAAGCCCGGAAGAGACATTACCAGTACTCTGAGCCGTGATGGCATTTCCCGAGGACATCAACGTGTTCGCTCTAGCGTTGATGTAGTTTGAATCCCTAGTGCTGACATCAGACGGTAATGACCAGTTGACTGGCAAGCTTTTGGCAGCCTGCATTGCATCCCATGTAGTGCCAGCCACTACAGCAACACCCATATTGGCTGCGCTGCCACCTACTTTTATAATCGCGATAGCGCCTGCAGGTTTAGTTCCCACATTACCGACAGTGCCGCCACTGATGGGGCAATGTTTGACGGCAGCGAACAACATACCGGCCTCAAAAATGTCGATGCCAAATTTGGCTTGCCCCTTAATTTTTGCTGGGATATCGAGTCTTGGGGGCGAAACTGATGCACCAGCATAATTGGTTTTTTCAGGGGAAATTAAACTTCCAGTTGCTGCGGGTATTGAAGTACCAACAGATCCGACAACCTGGCCGTAGCTACAGACCTGTCCACCTAAATTACTATAAATTCGAGTGATCGAATCTGTGCCCAATTTTAGCGTGCAACCAGCAGCAGTAGTGCCCATCAATTGGGCCGCAGCGTTGATGAGCATTTGTCTGGCATTGGCTGCTGTTTGTTGCAGCATTTGTGCAGTTAGACGCAAGCCTAGGCTTCCACCTGTAAAACGGAACCCATACGCATTTGCGTTGGTTCCACCGTGGGCTAAGTCAATAGGAGCGTGCTCAACCTTCACTCTAGACCAAGAAACCATAAGTTGATCAGCCACTACCGCTGCCAAACCAGTCGATGTGCCTTGCCCCATCTCAGTGATGGGCACCATCACTGTGATGGACTCATCAGTACCTATCGTGATCCAGCCAGCCACGCTCAAGGAGTTGGTAGCTGCATGCGCATTTCCCTTGTTGAAATCAGGAAGGGCGAGCCCTAACATCAAGCCACCACCTGCAGCTGCTTTGACTAGCAACTGCCGACGCGTTAGATCCTGCGCCAGTTGGGAGTCGCGTTTGGGATGAAAATTTCGAGACTGCTCGCTCATCTTTGCTCCCTGTTCACAGACTTTGTATCGATTTGCGAATGCGCGAATAGGTTCCGCACATACAGATATGCCCCAAATCTGAAGCTATTTCGTTGCCATGATGTCCGGCTTTGACGGAGCCTGTGCACGCCATCATCATTCCTGGTTGGCAGTATCCGCATTGAGGCACTTGGTTGTCTGTCCAAACCTTTTGTACTTTTTGACCAACGGCATCATTAGCTAATCCTTCTACAGTCAAAATGCTTTTACCTGCGACGGAGGAAACATCAACCACACAAGAGTGCTCACGTTGGCCATTAACCAGTACGGTACATGCACCACACACCTCGATGCCACATCCATATTTGGTACCGGTTAACCCCAATATGTCACGCAGTACCCATAAAAGTGGCATGCTGGGGCTGCTAACCGTAACAGATTTACTGACTCCATTGACTATCAAGTTGTAGCTGCTGGCCATGGATATCTCCTTGCGATAAAGTGTTCAATTTGCAATATGGTGAGGCAAACCAATACCAAGTGATTCAACATCAAAAGGCTTAGTTAATCAAGCATCGGTAAATGCTACTGTTAGAAAAATGGACGAATTAATGGAGATGATGCAGGACTTACGTGGAGGCATGATTCAAATTGAGATAAGGGGCAAAAAGTTGCCGTTATTTTTACAAAATGTTCCGTTAGAGAACAAAGTCACTTACTGACATCGATTCAACACCAGTCATAGCTATCTCAAATTCCGACGCAATATCGCCATCTGTACTTCCGTACAAAACACCGTTCTTGAACCATAACGCGCCATTTGCATTTGCAAGCGTAGGTGCATTTGATCCCAAGAAGGTAAATGCATCATTCAATGTGCCACCCAGTTTTGCATCAAGGGCAGACAGGTCAATGACGTCACCTGCCGCAAAATCAGCAATCACATCACGCGCAGTTCCAATTTTTGACTCCGTCAACACATTGAACTTGAAGGTATCGTTTCCAGCACCACCGTAAAGGGTGTCTTTGCCTAGGCCACCTATCATTGTGTCGTTACCATCACCACCACGAAGGATATTTGCTCCAGCATTCCCAGTCAGCGTGTTGTCTAGAGCATTGCCTGTTGCATTTATAGCTGCAGTTCCGCTTAGAAGAACATTTTCAACATAACTGCCAATGTAGGCAGTCTTAGCATCATCTGCGAGCAAACCTGAAACTGAAACTGAGGATTGAACGGTATCAGTACCCTCGCCAGCAAGCTCAGTCACTGAATCACCAATATTGTCTAGAGTGTAGGAATCATCTCCGGTACCGCCTGATAAAGCATCAAGTCCAAGGCCTCCGATGAGCGTGTCATTACCATCACCGCCGAAAAGCAAATCATTTCCTGCCATGCCATTGATGGTGTCGTCGCCTAGCCCACCTTCAATTTTATTAATCAAGGAACTACCGGTAAGTACATCATTGAAATTACCGCTAATGATATTTTCAATAGTTGCCAATGTGTCTATGCCAATACCAGCATCTGTGAATGTGGATTTCGCGCCGCCAGTGGTTAAATTCACAGTAATGCCAGCTATTGCACTGGTGTACTTAACTGTATCAATACCCGAACCGCCTATGTATTTATCGTTGCCTGCACCGTCTCCACCAATGATCAAATCATCTCCAGCTCCGCCGTCGACAGTGTCGTCTCCTGACCCTGCATAGAGCTCATCATTTCCTGTTCCACCTGATAGGTTGTCCACGCCATCAGCTCCTACCAAATAGTCATTACCATCGCCACCATTTAGATCATCATCACCCACGCCGCCATCTAGGTCGTCGTTACCAGAACCGCCATCTAAGTTGTCTGCGCCTTCCCCGCCTTCAAGAAGGTCATCATCTTCGTTGCCATCTAGATCGTCATCACCGACACCACCAGAAAGAGCGTCAAAGCCGACACCCCCAACAAGCATGTCATTACCGTCACCACCATTTAGATCATCATCACCTTCGTCGCCATAGATGTCATCATCTCCGATGCCACCGTCGACATAGTCATCACCAGCGCCACCATGCTCTAAGTCATCGCCTTCAGTACCCTCTAGCAAATCGTTAATCGAGCCATCGCCGTCTTGATCATCCTCGATACCATCATCAACAGTGTCCCCTGCCGGATCTGAGATAACTGGGGTGCCATCCGGAAGGGTATATGTTTCACTGACTTGACTGTAGATGTCAGCAGCGTCAGTTGGATCGGTAGTAACTGCGAATGTTTCGAGCTTGTTGTAAGTGGCATAACTCTTAAAAAGAGTGACCGTATTATCAGAATTCAATGTGAGCGTTTCATTGAGTGAGGGTGTCTCTAGTTTCCAAAAACTATCATCCCATTCGTACATGGAAATCGGGCTTGAAGTCAAATCAAATTTATACAGTGAACTCATTTAATGCTCTCCTCAGTTAAGGCATGAGATCACTGTATGTTTTGAAGATTAAGGTTTTCTTAAGTTAAGTCACGCCATAAAGTAGCGGTCTAATTCGTATGATTTTTCATGGGGGAGGCTAGACCGTGTCACTACCAAGACTCACCACAGATTTCAAAAATGAGGCTGTTCGTCAGATGGACGGATACCGTAAGGTTACGAGCAAGCCGCCCAAATCTTGCGACTTGCTTAGTTCCACCTCAATGCGCTGCAAAGTGGCAATGTGACGGACGATGGACCAACCCAAGCCGCTCCCTGTGGCCGATGTACCCAGCACGCGGAAAAACCGTTCGCCCAAACGTGCCATGTCTGCTGGCGACATGCCTGCGCCGCTGTCTTGCACCGTCACTTGCACCTGATCGCCTTCCATGCGCTTGGCTTGAATGCGCACCGTGGCCCCATCGGGGCTGTAGCGTAAGGCGTTGTCGATCAGATTACGCAGCAAGATGTGCCACAGCGCTCTTTGGCCGTTCACCTGTAAGGCCTCAGGTGCCAACAGTTCTAGGGATTGGCCACGTCGCAGCGCTTCGGGCGTGATGTCGGCCAAAATTTGCTGGGCTAGCTGGTCTAGGTGAAATGCCTCGGAAGCCAAATCTTGTGGTCCGTCTACACGGGCCAAGGTAAGAAGTTGCTCAACCATACGCGATGCACGATCGCAACCGGTCAATGTGTCTTGCAAGGCTTGCTCACGAACTTGGTTGTTCGCCGCCGAAGTTAAGGCCACTTGAGCTTGAGCGCGAATGGCAGCAATGGGTGTACGCAACTCATGGGCCGCATCAGCGGTGAAGCGCCGTTCGGTTTCCATGCGCAGGGCTAGGCGGTGCAGCAAGTCGTTGAGGGCATCCAGCATTGGTTGCACTTCTTGCGGCGTGTCGGGCACGCTTATAGGTGTGAGGGTTTGTGTGTCACGCTTGATCAGTGCTTGGCGCAAGCGTTGCAAAGGTTGCAATGCTGAGCGCACGTTCCACCACAAACCAATCA
>Ga0213920_1000502_pt1 | contig 30161 bp, 24 predicted proteins | sample McNCre1117MG_FD_161054 | JGI IMG/M metagenome (GOLD analysis project Ga0213920, IMG submission 161054) | Freshwater microbial communities from McNutts Creek, Athens, Georgia, United States - 11-17 MG | ecosystem: Environmental > Aquatic > Freshwater > Creek | place: USA: Georgia | collected...
TTGGATGTGTGACTCGGCCAAGTCAGCAGCTTGCTTGACGGCTTTTTGCACAGATTCCACAGCGGTGTTGCTGGCAGTCACAGCTTGCTTGAAGAAAGCCACAGCTTGCTCAGAGCCAGCAGGTGCGTTTTTCAAAGCAGATTCGATGTAGGCTTGAACAGCTTGTTGGCCTTCAGCAGCTTTGCCTTCGAGGCCTTTGGTGAATTCAGCGCCAGTGCCTTGAGCGATGTCATAGATGTGGCGGCTGTAAGCAGCAGACTTTTCAGCCAAAGGTTGGATGAAGCTGGTTTGCAAAGCGATCAGTTCTTGCGCGTCTTTCACGCCCATCACAGCTTGTGCGTGAGCAGCAGATTCGTTCAATGCGGCACGGCCAGCAGTGAGGTTGAGTTCAACCAATTTTTCAACGCCAGCGAAGGCCTTGTGTGACAAACCAAACAGGTTGTCGAGGTTGGCTTTGTTGGTCGCGGCGATTTGTTCAACGTTGATCATGGGGATACTCCAAAAGTTAAGTGAGCTTGCAAAAAATGTTGCGGTGCAGCATTAAGATGAAGTTTAGGGTTATCCCGCAGCTTTGCAAGAGGGTTTGGAGTCTTGCAGGCCTGTTTAGAGGTGGCGTTCTAAAACCTAGGGTTTTTGCAAACGGGTCACAATGCAGCCTTGTTTCATGCGGTTTCCAGGGGCTATGCGCGCTTTTTATTCCGATCAATTCGTGTTGCCCTTGCCGCAAGGCCATCGTTTCCCGATGGCCAAGTACCGCCTGTTACGTGACCGGCTGACGGCCGAATTGCCTGAAGTGACCTTAGAGGTGGCGCCCCCCGCGAGCGATGGCGAGCTGGCTTTGGTGCACGCACCGAGTTACATCCAAGCGGTGGCGCAGGGCACGCTGACTGAGGCGCAGCAAAAAGAAATTGGTTTTCCTTGGACGCCTGCCATGGTCGAGCGCTCGCGCCGCTCAGCAGGGGCGACTGTCATGGCCGCACGCACGGCCTTGTTTGGCGCTCAGGGTGTGGCGGCCAACCTCGCGGGCGGTACGCACCACGCCTATGCGGACAAAGGCAGCGGCTTTTGTGTGTTCAACGACGCAGCCGTGGCCACGCGCCTCATGCAAGCCGAGTGGGGACGCACCCATAAGCAGCCTCTGCAGGTCGCCATCATTGATTTGGATGTGCACCAAGGCAACGGCACGGCGCGCATCTTTGAGCGGGACGATCAGGTGTTCACCTTGTCCATGCATGGGGCGCGCAACTTTCCATTCGAGAAGGAAGCCAGTGATTTAGACATTGAACTGCCCGATGGCTGTGACGATGCGGCGTATTTAGAGGCACTAGAACAAGCGTTGGTCGAACTGGAGGCCCGCTTCACGCCTGGGCTGGTCATTTACTTGGCTGGCGCAGATCCGCACGAGGGGGACCGTCTAGGACGGCTCAGCCTGAGCTTTGATGGCCTAGAGGCCCGTGACCGCCGTGTGTTTGACTGGGCGTGGTCCAAACGCATGCCTTTGGCCTTCTCGATGGCAGGCGGTTATGGCCGTGAAATGGCTGACACAGTGCAGGCCCAAGTCAACACTTACCGTGTCGCCTATGCGTACTGGCGACGCTGGCAAAATCTGTCTCAATGAGTTCTGCTTCTACCTCCCGCCCTCAACCCGAATCGCGCAGCGCCTTCAAGGTGTTTCGTCGCATGGACACACGTTGGATGGACAACGATGTGTATGGCCATGTCAACAATGTTGTGTACTACAGCTGGTTTGACACCGCCGTCAACGCGCACCTGATTGAGCAGGGTGCATTGGACATCCACCACGGCGAGACCATTGGCTTGGTGATTGAAACCCAATGCAATTACTTTGCACCGTTGGCATTTCCGCAAACCATCGAAGCGGGCATTCGCGTGGCGAAGTTGGGAAGTTCAAGCGTGCGCTATGAAATAGGGTTGTTTGCGCAGGGTGAAGACCTGTGCGCTGCACGTGGGCACTTTGTGCACGTGTACGTTGACAAAGAAAACCGTCGGCCTGTGAAGGCCTTGCCTTTGAAATTAAAAACAGTCTTGGAGACACTTGTATGACCAACCCAGCCCATATCGCCGCTGTTGACCACGCGATCACTTCACGCATGTCTGCCCGTGCGTTCACTCAGCAAGAGGTGTCGCGTGAACTCATCACCGAAATTTTGCAAGTGGCGAGTCGCGCACCCTCAGGCACCAACACCCAACCATGGAAAGTCTATGTGTTGCAAGGCGCTACGCGTGATGCGTTGGTCGACAAAGTGTGTGCCGCGCACGAAGCCATTCGTGCCAACCCGGAAGTGGCCAAGCAGTACACCGAGCAATACGACTATTACCCTGCGCAATGGGTCAGCCCCTACATCGACCGTCGTCGCGAAAACGGCTGGAGCCTTTATGGTTTGTTGGGCATTGGCAAAGGCGACAAAGACCGTATGCACGAACAGCAGCAACGCAACTTCAAGTTCTTTGATGCACCTGTGGGTTTGATGTTCACCATCGACCCCATCATGGGCCGTGGCTCTTTGTTTGATTACGGCATGTTTGTGCAAAACATCATGTTGGCTGCACGTGCGCGTGGCTTGCATACCTGCCCGCAAGCGGCGTGGAATGGTTTTCACAGCATCATCCTGCCGCACATTGGTGCGGGCGAGGGCGAGATGATGGTGTGCGGCATGTCGCTGGGTTATGCCGATGAGAGCGACAGGGTCAACACATTGGTCACGCCTCGCGTTCCTGTGAATGAGTTCACCCACTGGGTGGCCTGAGTTTTATCAAGTTAGTTTGCGATGATCATCACCAGCCTGCTCGATACCGACCTGTATAAATTCACCATGATGCAGGCTGTGCTGCATCAGTTTCCGAGTGCGCAGGTGTCGTACAAGTTCAAGTGCCGCAATCCCGGCGTGGCACTGGCGCCGTACGTGCAAGAAATTCGTGATGAAATTCGCTCGCTGTGCAGCTTGCATTTTCAAGATGCCGAGTTGTCATGGCTGCGTAGCCTGCGCTTCATCAAGAGCGACTTTGTGGATTTCTTGGGGTTGTTTCGCCTGAATGAAAAATACATTGAGGTGAATGCGCTTTCAAACGGCGAGATCGACATCAGCATCCAAGGCCCTTGGTTGCACACAATTTTGTTTGAGATTCCGGTGTTGGCCATCGTCAACGAGGTGTACTTTCGCAACACGCAAAAAGTGCCAGACTTTTTAGAAGGCCGTCGCCGCTTGGATCAAAAAATCGAAGCTTTGCATGCCGAGCGTTTGAGTGATTTGAAAATTGCCGACTACGGCACACGCCGCCGCTTCTCAAGAGCGTGGCACGAAGAGCTGTTGCGGGTGTTGATTTCCAAATTGGGCACGGGTTCCAAAGGTCAATTGGCGGGGACCAGCAATGCCTTGTTTGCGATGAAGCTGGGCCTCACACCGTTGGGCACCATGGCTCATGAGTATTTGCAAGCGTGTCAGGCCTTGGGGCCACGTCTGCGTGACAGCCAAGTGTTTGGGTTCGAGACCTGGGCGCGTGAATACCGTGGCGACTTGGGCATTGCACTGAGCGATGTGTATGGCATTGAGCCGTTCTTGCGCGACTTTGACATGTACTTTTGCAAACTGTTCGATGGCGCACGTCACGACAGTGGTGACCCTTTTACATGGGGCGAGCGCATGATTGCGCATTACCGCAACAACCGCGTGGATCCACTCACCAAGACGCTGATTTTTTCAGACGGTTTGACAGTTGAAAAAACCATTGCGCTGTACCAGCAGTTCCGTGGCCGATGCCAACTCGCGTTTGGCATTGGTACCAACTTGACCAATGACTTGGGCTACGAGCCTTTGCAAATCGTCATCAAGATGACGCAGTGCAACGGTCAGCCAGTCGCTAAGTTGTCAGATACACCCGGTAAGGGCATGTGCGACGACGAAAACTATTTGGCCTATTTGCGCCAAGTGTTTGATATTGCGCAGCCTACATAAGTGACGGCATGAAATACTTCCAAGTTGCTGCTGTGTTTGCGATGGCCTTTGTGGTCAATTGGCTGGCGCCTGATGTGTTGACGCACATCGCCAAGCTCGACAGCACAGAAGCAGCCATTGCGTCAACGCTCTGGTGCTTAGGTTTGTTTTTGGTATTGGGTTGGTTTTGCAGCAAAGTCGCTGAGGGCACCATATTTCCAAGCTTCACGTTGCAGCTCTTGGTGGGCATCGTGTTGCACGATGCGCTGGCGCCTTTGTCGTTGCAGCTGATGTTGGCTGTGGTGGTGTGTACCGCATTGGCTGCCATCATCTTGAAGTCTGGCGGGGATGAGATTGAACGCAAAGATTTTTTGAAGATTGCGTTTCCAACTTTGCTGATTGCCACGGTGGGTTATTTGGTGACTTTCTTCATCATGTTCCCTGTGCTGCTTTGGTTGGGCTTGGATAACAAAACAGCAGCGCTGTTGTCGGCCATCATTGGTTCGACGGATCCTGCTGCGCTCATTCCCACTCTCAAAACCTTGCTGTTCAAGCCCCAATACAAACAAGTGTCTAACTTATCGGTGGCAGAGAGTGCGCTGAACGATGCAGTGGGTGCCATCTTCACCGGCGCGATTGCCACCATGGTTTTGGGTGGTGTGAACATGGATAACGTGGGTGCGTTGGCCGCAGGGCTGTTCAGCGCTGACAACTTACGTTTGTTGGCTGCACAGTTTGGTTTTGGTGTTGTGGCTGGTGTCGTGGGTTGGTTAGGTATGTACGCGTTTGAACGCTACAAATCCAAAAGTAACGAAGCTGGCAAGCTCGATGTGCCGTATGACTTTGCGTTGGTGTTGGCTGTGCCTTTGGTCACGTTTGTGCTGGCGCAGATGATTCACGGCAATGGTTTCTTAGCTGCTTTCGTCGCAGGGTTGCTGGCTAACTTCAACCATGGGACTGCGTATTTCCATGGCCTGTTGCACACCCACGAAGTCAAAATCGAAAGCATCGCAAAGCCCACCATCTTCATGATGATGGGGCCCTTTGTGTCGCTGCAGCAGTTGGCAGATAGCGCGTTGTTAGGGCTCATGGTTTCGTTGGCTTTCATGGTGCTGGCTCGACCTGTGGCGGTGTTTGTTTCGCTTTTCCCCACATCAATCAGCCGACAAGAAAAATTCTTTCTCTGCGCAGTGCGCGAGACTGGAGTAATTCCTGTCGTGCTGGCTGTTGTCACCGTGGCTCAGTTTCCAGATATGACGCAACTCATGCCTTTGACCGCTTGGGTGGTGATTTGGACACTCACGCTTCTTCCCGCAATCACCCCTTGGTGGGCTAAAAAATTAAACATGATTGAGTAAACACATGAAACCCAAAATCATCATCGCCCGTCCTATTTTTGAAGAAACCTTGGCACGCTTGCGTGAACACTTTGATGTGACCGATAACCAAGCCGATGTGGCGTGGACCAAAGCCTCGTGGACACAAGCGCTGTCCCAACATGTGGGTGCGCTCACCACAGGTTCTGACCCTGTAGACGCCGACGTGCTCAAAGCTTGTCCTCAACTCAAAGCCGTGGCCAACATGGCGGTGGGCTACAACAACTTTGACGTGCCCGCCATGACCGAACACGGCGTGCAAGCCAGCAACACCCCCGATGTGTTGACTGAAACCACAGCCGATTTTGGTTTTGCCCTGCTGATGGCCACGGCACGCCGCATCACTGAGAGCGAACACTACCTGCGCCGTGGCGAGTGGACGCAATGGCGCTACGACATGTTTGCAGGCGCTGAAGTGCATGGCAGCACCATTGGTATTTTGGGCATGGGCCGCATTGGTCAAGGCATTGCGCGCCGCGCCGCGCACGGCTTTGGCATGAAGGTGATTTATCACAACCGTTCACGCCTGAGTGCCGAGGCTGAAGCCGAATGCAAAGCCACGTATGTGAGCAAAGAAGAACTGCTCAAAACCGCAGACCATGTGGTGTTGGTGGTGCCGTACAGCGCCGCATCACACCACACCATTGGCGCGTCAGAGTTGGCGCAAATGAAGCCCACAGCCACGCTCATCAACATCGCACGCGGCGGCATTGTGGATGATGCTGCTTTGGCATTGGCTTTGCGTCACAAACAAATTGCCGCCGCAGGTTTGGATGTGTTTGAGGGCGAGCCCAAAGTGCATCCTGATTTGTTGACCGTGCCCAACGTGGTGCTGACGCCGCACATTGCCAGCGCCTCTGTTTCCACCCGTATGGCGATGGCCAATTTGGCAGCGGATAACCTGATCAGCTACTTCACCCAAAGCAAATCATTGACGCCTTTGAACACGGTCGCCGCATGATGGAGATTTGGATGGCGGTTGGCGTTGGTGTCATCAACGCATTGCTGTTGGTGGTGTTGTTACGTCGTTCCAGTGGCAGCAATGACGCCGCTGGCTTGGCTTTGCAGCAGAGCCTGCAAAGCATGCATGAAAAGTTGGAACGCATCGAGCGTGAGCTGCGCACCGAAATTACCGAGTCATCCCGTGGTGGCCGTCAAGAGCTGACGCAAAACCTCGCGTTGTTTCAACAAAGCCAAGTGCAGCAACTCACGCTCATGCAAAAGAGCATTGGCGATACGTTGAACCAACAGTTGCAGCAGTTGCAAAAAAGCAATGCCGACAAACTGGATGAAATGCGCCGCACGGTCGATGAGAAGCTGCAAACCACGCTGGAAAAACGTTTATCTGAGAGTTTCAAACAAGTCGCGGAGCGCTTAGAGCAAGTGCACAACGGACTAGGCCAAATGCAAAAGCTCGCCGATGGTGTGGGCAGCTTGCAGCGCGTGCTGACCAACGTCAAAACACGCGGCATGTTTGGTGAGGTGCAACTCGAAGCCTTGCTGGAGCAAGTGCTGACGATTGAGCAATACGCCAAGCAAGTGGAAACCAAACCACGCAGCAACCAGCGCGTGGACTTTGCGATTCGCTTCCCCGGTCGAGGTGGTGCAGATGGTGAGCCTGTGTGGCTGCCGATCGATGCCAAGTTTCCCCGCGAAGACTACGAGCGCTTGCTGGATGCGCAAGACCGCGCTGATGCGGTTGCCGCCGAGGTCGCTGCTAAAGCGTTGGAGGTGCGCATCCGCACCGAAGCCAAGAGCATTGCCGAGAGCTACTTGGCGCCACCGCACACCACCGACTTTGCGATTTTGTTTTTGCCCACCGAAGGCTTGTATGCCGAGGTGCTGCGCCGCCCTGGTTTGATGGACAGCTTGCAACGCGACTACCGCGTCACACTCGCAGGCCCCACCACGTTGTTGGCCATGCTCAACAGCTTGCACATGGGCTTTCGCACCCTCGCGCTGGAGCAACAAGCTTCAGAGGTGTGGAAAGTATTGGGCGCCGTCAAAACTGAATTTGAACGTTATGGTGATTGGGTCGAGAAGGTGCGCGAGCAAGTGCAAAAAGCGGCTGACACCTTGGACCGTGCCGACACGCGCAGCCGTCAAATGCGCCGTGCGTTGAAGAATGTGGAGGCCTTGCCCGAGGGAGAGGCGCAAGCCTTGTTGCCCAAGTTTGACGACGCCTTGGATGACACGGACGCCAAAGTTTGAAACGTGAACTTGCTAAGTTGATCGCAGGCCAAGTGTGCTTGCACGCCTGCATGGCAGGCATGCGCATGGCCGCACCGTTGATGGCCTTGCGCAGTGGTCAGAGCGAAGCCGCAGTGGGCTTCTTGCTGGCCATGTTTGCGTTGACCCAAGTGTTTCTCGCGTTGCCAGCTGGTCGCTATGCAGATCTGCATGGGTTGAAGCGCCCTGTGTTGTGCAGCGTACTCATGGGCGCATGTGGCGCAGGCGCTGCAGCTTTGTGGCCCATTTTTCCTGTGTTGTGTTTCAGTGGTTTGATGACGGGCGGCGCCACAGGCATTGCCATCATCGCTTTGCAGCGTCATGTGGGTCGTGCCGCGCAAGGTTTGACGCAGATGAAGCAGGCGTTCAGCTGGTTGTCGATTGCACCGGCTTTTTCGAACTTCATCGGTCCGTTTGTGGCGGGCTTGTTGATTGACCATGCGGGTTTTCAATGGGCGTTTGCAGCCATGGCGGCTTTGCCTTTGATTGCATGGGCTTGGGTCCGACAAGCGCATGAATTGCCTAAGGTTGTGAAGCCTGAAGGCCATGAGAACAACAGTGCGTGGGATTTACTCAACGAGCCCATGTTTCGCCGCTTGCTGATGGTCAATTGGTTTTTGTCGGCCTGTTGGGATGTGCACACCTTTGTCGTGCCCATCTTGGGTCATGAGAGAGGCTTGAGCGCTTCGGCCATTGGTTCGATCTTGGGTGCCTTTGCGCTGGCCGCCGCATTCATTCGCATGATGATGCCGTTCATTGCCGCGCGCTTGCATGAGTGGCAAGTGGTCACCGGTGCGATGCTGATCACCTCGTTTATGCTGGCGGTGTACCCGTTCACCGAAACCGCTTGGTTGATGGGTGCTTGCTCTGTCTTGGTGGGCTTGTCACTCGGCGGTGTTCAGCCCATGATCATGAGCACATTGCATCAAATCACGCCGGAACATCGGCATGGTGAGGCCTTAGGCTTGCGCTTGATGGGCATCAACGCATCAAGCGTGCTGATGCCCATGGTGTTTGGTGCGGCGGGCACCGTCATTGGCATCAGTGGCGTGTTTTGGTGCGTGTCGGCGATGGTGGGCTTGGGCTCACGCAGCGCGTATCAGCTCAGAGTTCATAAAAAGCACGAATGAACTGCCATGCGTCGTCCACGCTGTCGACGTATTTGAACAAGTCCAAGTCTTCTTCTGAGATCACGCCTTCTTCCACCAGTACGTGCGGATTGAACAAGCGTTTCCAATAATCACTGCCGTACAGCACGATAGGCACGGGCTTGGATTTTTTGCATTGCACCAGGGTGAGTGTTTCAAACAGCTCGTCTAACGTGCCAAAGCCGCCAGGAAAGGCAACCAAAGCTTTGGCACGCATCATGAAGTGCATTTTGCGCAGCGCAAAGTAATGAAACTTAAAGCTCAGGTCGGGTGTGATGTAGGGGTTGGGTGTTTGCTCGTGGGGCAGGGCGATGTTAAGGCCTACGCTGATGCCACCCGCTTCTTGTGCGCCACGATTGGCAGCTTCCATGATGCCGGGGCCGCCGCCTGTGCAAATGAAAAATTTATTGTCTGCGTGTTGTAGCGCGCTGAATTTGGTGATGGTGTGGGCCAGCGCGCGAGACTGTTCGTAGTACTTGGCGTTGCGCACCAAAATTTCAGCTTTGGCAATTGCCGCCTCATCGCCGCTGGCACGCGCTTGCATGAGTTGCAGGTGTGAAACTTCTTCGCTACGGAAACGCGCGCTGCCAAAAATGACCACGGTGTGTTCGATCCCGCGCTCGATTTGCGCCAAGTCGGGTTTGAGCATTTCGAGTTGAATGCGCAAGCCGCGTGTTTCGCGGCGCAACAAAAACTCGGGGTCGGCAAACGCCAAACGATTGGATTCGGGGGTGATGGAATCGCCGTTGTCGTAATGCGCTTTGAGGGTTTCCCAAGCTTCGGCAAGGCGTCTGTCGTGAGGGTCTAGCGGTGCATACATGCGGCGATGTTACATGGCCGAAACACCTGGTGATTGGACACAAAAAAGGCTCCCGAAGGAGCCTTGATTGCTTAAGTCTGTGAAGACTTAGACGCGCTTGCGGTATTCGCCGGTGCGTGTGTCGACTTCGACCTTGTCGCCTTGCGCCACGAACAATGGCACAGCCACTTCGAAACCTGTTGCGAGTTTGGCAGGCTTCAACACTTTGCCTGAGGTGTCGCCTTTGACGGCTGGCTCAGTCCAAGTGATTTCGCGCACGACGTTGGTTGGCAATTCCACAGAGATGGCTTTCTCTTCGTAGAACACCACTTCGAGTTCCATGCCGTCTTCGAGGTAGTTCAGGGCGTCGCCCATGTTGCTGGCTTCGACTTCGTATTGGTTGAAGTCAGCGTCCATGCACACGTACATGGGGTCAGCAAAGTAAGAGTAGGTGCAATCTTTCTTGTCCAAGATGACCTGATCCATCTTGTCGTCGGCCTTGAACACGACTTCGGTACCGAAGTTGGCGATCAAGCTTTTCAATTTCATGCGAACGGTGGAAGAGCCACGGCCGCCACGTTGGTATTCGGTGCGCAGGACAACCATAGGGTCCTTGCCGTGCATGATGACGTTGCCAACGCGGATTTCTTGAGCGGTTTTCATAGTGTGAGGTTTTCTTAGAGGTATGTGGCCCATGCAGCTCAAGCTGCGACGGGGTTCGCAAAGCCGCTTATTTTAGCGTTTTTGCGCCACAAAACTGAGCAACTGGCTCGTCTGGTCGGTTTGAGCCACCAAACGCTGCTGCGTTTGGTGGCTCCAATCACGCCAATCGTCAATGGCGGTGCGGGATAGCGCAGGAAGTGGCCCTGTTTCTAAGCCGTTCCATACGGCGTGAAATTTTCTTAAATCGACGGGCATGTCCAGGGTGGATCCAAAGGCGTGCAGCTTGTCGTGGTGGGCCAAATCATCTTGTGGGTAGATGTGCCATGCAAACGGTTGGCCTGCCCATAAAGCGCGCACCAGCGAGTCTTCGCCACGCACAAAGTTGAAGTCACAAGCCCACAGCAAATGGTCAAAGTCCGTTTGGCTGAGGTAGGGGAGTTGGCTGATGTGTAACTGGTCTGAGCCGCTGCTGGGCATGTGCAAGGCGTGCGTGGCGGCTGCAACTGCGTTGCTTGGGCGCCCTTGGGTCACCAACAAGCGGGTGGGTGCGTCGGCTTGGCTGAGTTGCTTCAGTAAATCGGGCAAGGCTGCGGGTTCGTAGCAAAACAGGCTAATGAGGCGCTCGTTGGCTACCATGGGTTTGTCGAGTGGCAGGGCCGCGAGCCAGGTGGTACGGTCAAATCTGGATTGCCTAGTTGGGCTTGTGGTGATGTTGCTGGGGGTGTGGCTATCAGGCGTTGGTGGTTTAAGCAAATTCGGCTCGCGCAACAAGCCGCCTGTGTCGGGCGTGAAGCCCGGAAAGAAAAACCATTTCGTCAGGCCCCGCGCAGGCCCGCTCATCACCGGTGAAGCCAAGCCGTGCGAGCGTGCCACGTAGCCTTCGGCGCTCAGGTATTCGAGGTTGACCCAGACGGGGGTTGGGCCTTGTGACATCAGTACTTGGAACGCTTCGGGGAGTTCGCACCCGAATGCTTCAACCACCACATCGCCTATGTTGAATGTGGTGTTGTGAGTCAAAGCTTGCAGCGCTGCATCATCGGGCCATGCATGAACAGTGACCCCCGCACAACCTTGCGGCGCCATCCAAGCGAGTGCCGATGCATCGTCCACCCACAAGCGCACAGTGTGGCCGCGCTGCGCGAGATCAGCGCACAGCCGCCAACACACGCCGAGGTCGCCGTGGTTGTCGATGACGCGACAAAAAATATCCCAAAGTAGGCTGGGTGATGAAGGGGGATCGAATTTCACGCTTCAGATTGTCCACAATACGGCCATGTCCAAAACTTCTTCAGATGCCACGCCAGAAAACGCTGCGCCGCGCCACCCACCCGAGCTGTTAGAGCTGGTGGCCAGCTTGCCTGCGTTGCCCGGTGTGTACCGCTACTTTGATGCGCAAGAGCAGGTGCTGTATGTGGGCAAGGCCATCAACCTGAAGAAGCGGGTGTCGAGCTATTTTCAAAAAGACCACGGCGGCACACGGATTGGCCACATGGTCAGCAAGATTGTGCGCATGGAAACCACGGTGGTGCGCTCGGAGGCCGAGGCGCTGCTTCTGGAAAACAACCTCATCAAAACGCTCAAGCCTAAATACAACATCTTGTTTCGTGATGACAAGAGCTACCCGTATTTGAAGATGACGCGTGGCGTGCCAGCCAAAACCAATGACGGTGCAAAGCCCGCTGCATCCCCTGTAGGCTTGCCCACCCCCGACACTGCCAACCCTCTGAGCGTGAACCCACAACAAGTGCCCCGCGTGGTGTATTACCGAGGTGCGGTAGACAAACGTCACGATTACTTTGGCCCATACCCCAGCGTGTGGGCGGTGCGCGAAGCCATTCAGCTCTTGCAAAAAGTGTTTCGCTTGCGCACCTGTGAAGACACGGTGTTCAACAACCGCACGCGTCCGTGTTTGCTGTTTCAAATTAAGCGTTGTTCGGGGCCGTGTGTGGGGCTGATTTCTGTGCCCGATTACCAGCGCGATGTAGACAGCGCCATGCGCTTGTTGCGCGGTGAAACCCAAGAGGTGATGGGCAGCATTGAAGCGCGCATGATGGCGCATGCTGAGAAGCTGGAGTTTGAACAAGCTGCTGAGCTGCGCAACCAAATGAGTGCGCTCTCCAAGGTGCTGCACCAACAAGCGGTGGACACGGTGGGCGACCAAGACGTGGACATCCTGGCCGTCAAAGTGCAGGGCGGCAAAGCCTGTGTCAACTTGGCCATGGTGCGCGGTGGCCGCCATTTGGGTGATCGACCTTATTTCCCAGTGCATGTGGACGATGCCGAACCTGCTGAAGTGCTGGAAGCGTTTTTGAGCCAACACTACTTGGATGTGCCTGTGCCGCCCGCGCTCATCACCAGCCACGCGGTGGACAAAGAGCTGCTGCAAGCGTTGATCGAACAAACCGGTGTCAAGATCACCGCGGTGCACAACCCACGCGAGCAACGCCGCGTGTGGTTAGAGATGGCGCAACAAAACGCAGACATTCAGCTGGCCCGTTTGTTGGCTGAAGAAGGTTCGCAACAAGCACGTACACGTGCGTTGGTGGATGCACTCGATTTGGCGCCAGAAGATTTAGAGCAGTTCCGTGTGGAGTGCTTTGACATTTCGCACACCTCGGGCGAGTCCACCCAAGCCTCGTGTGTGGTGTTTCATCACCACAAAATGCAAAGTGCGGAATACCGCCGCTACAACATCGATGGCATCACGGGCGGTGACGACTACGCTGCCATGCGCCAAGTGCTGGTGCGTCGCTACAGCAAGCTGGCCGAGGCCGTGCGTGCGGGCGAGGGCAAGCTGCCCGACCTTGTGCTGATTGACGGCGGCAAAGGCCAAGTGTCGATGGCGCGTGAGGTGTTTGAATCGCTCGGGCTCGACCTGTCGCGCATCGTGGGCGTGGAAAAAGGTGAGGGCCGCAAGGTGGGCCTGGAAGAGCTGGTGTTCGCCGATGGGCGCGAAAAGGTGTACCTCGGTCGTGACTCGGCTGCCTTGATGTTGGTGGCACAAATTCGCGACGAGGCCCACCGCTTTGCCATCACCGGCATGCGCGCCGCACGCGCCAAAGTGCGCGTGGGTGGCAGCAAGCTCGAAGAAATTCCGGGTGTGGGGCCGAAGAAACGTGCCAAGTTACTGCAGCGCTTTGGTGGTGCTCGTGGCGTGGGTGATGCCAGCGTGGCAGACCTGTGTACCGTGGAAGGTATCTCGGAGGAATTGGCGCAAACGATTTACAACGCGTTGCGCTAAGGCGGTCAAGCCTTGTGTGCTGCCAAGTAGCACGCAGTCAGAGGTCTGTCATGTGCGGCTGTGGGTTTGGCTTTGCCCCTCAGGCCTTCACCACTTCAAGCAGGCGATCTAAGCCACCCTCGTTGATAGCCACCATCGCTTGCTCGCGCACCTTGGGTTTGGCGTGGTAGGCCACCGACAAACCAGCTTCGCCCATCATCAACAAATCGTTCGCGCCATCGCCCATGGCAATGGCTTGTTTGGGACTGATGCCCATTTGTGAGCAGATGTGCAGCAGCATCTTGCGCTTTTCTGCTCCATCACAAATATCGCCCCAGTCTTGCGTGACCACGTCACCCGTGAGATGGCCGTTGTCAATCGCCAGCACGTTGCTACGGGCGTAGTCGATGTTGAGCATCTCGCACACGCGGTCGGCGAAGAAGGTAAACCCGCCGCTGACCAGCAGCACTTTCATGCCGTGGGCTTTGCAGGTGTCTACCAGTGTTTTTGCGCCGGGGTTCAATCGCAGGCGCTGTTCAAACACCTCGTGCAAGGCGGCTTCGGGCACACCTTTGAGCAGTGCCACACGGCGGCGCAAGCTGTCTTTGAAATCGGTGATCTCACCGCGCATTGCCGCCTCGGTGATGGCCGCTACCTCGGCCTTGCGGCCTGCGGCATCGGCGATCTCGTCAATGCATTCGATGTTGATGAGCGTCGAGTCCATGTCAAACGCGATGAGTTTGAAGTCTTGGAGGTTCAGGGGGTCGGTGAAGCCTTGGATGGCAAGGCCGGGGGCGAATTCGGTAGCGGTAGTCATAAGAAAATTATCGTCTGGGTCTGTGCGTTATGGCTGGGTCTCAGCTGCTTTAGCGATGGGCGCAGTGGGTGTGCCAAGTGAGCGCAATACATCGCGCACCATTTGTGCCCGGGCTTGTGGCTCGGGCATTTCGCGTTCGATGCGTAGGCGGTCGTTGCCAGCCAGTTTGATGTGCTTGTTTTTTTGCACCAGCTCGATGATGCGCATGGCGTCAAACGGTGGGTTGGGTTTGAAGCTGATGTGGGTCACGCCGGGGGCAGCATCCACCTTGGTCACGCCATAGCTGCGGGCTTGCACGCGCAGGCGGTGCACATCGATGAGGGTTTGTGCTTGCGCAGGCAGTTTGCCAAAGCGGTCCACAATTTCTTCGAGCAGCGCGTCAATTTGGTCGCCTGTTTTGGCAGTGGCCAATTTCTTGTAGAACGACAACCGCAGGTGTACATCGCCGCAGTAGTCGTCGGGCAACAAGGCGGGGGCGTGTAGGTTGATTTCGGTGGTGGCGCTCAAGGGGCTGAGCAAGTCTGGCTCTTCACCGTTTTTGAGGGCACGCACAGCCTCAGACAGCATTTCGTTGTAGAGCTGAAAGCCCACCTCCAGCATGTTGCCGCTTTGGTTTTCGCCCAGCACTTCGCCCGCACCGCGAATTTCAAGGTCGTGCATGGCGAGGTAAAAGCCTGATCCGAGCTCTTCCATTTGTTGAATGGCGTCCAAGCGTTGCGAGGCTTGCTTGGTCAGGCCCTGTGTGTCGGGCACCATGAGGTAGGCATAGGCTTGGTGATGGCTGCGGCCCACGCGGCCGCGCAGCTGGTGCAGCTGGGCCAAACCAAATTTGTCGGCGCGGCTCATGATGATGGTGTTGGCGCTGGGCACGTCAATACCGGTCTCGATGATGGTGGAACACAGCAGCATGTTGTAGCGCTGAGCCACAAAGTCGCGCATGACGCGTTCGAGCTCTCGCTCAGGCATTTGGCCGTGGGCTACGGCAATGCGTGCTTCGGGCAGCAGCTCTTCAAGTTGGGCGCGGCGGTTCTCGATGGTGGCCACATCGTTGTGCAAGAAATAGCACTGGCCGCCACGTTTGAGTTCACGCAGCACGGCTTCACGAATCACACCATTGCCTTCGTTGCGCACAAAGGTTTTGATGGCGAGGCGGCGTTGTGGTGCGGTTGCAATGACGCTCAAATCGCGCAGGCCTTCGAGCGCCATACCCAGTGTGCGGGGAATGGGTGTGGCGGTGAGCGTGAGCACATCTACCTCGGCGCGCATGGCTTTCATGGCTTCTTTGTGGCGCACACCAAAGCGGTGTTCTTCGTCGATGATGAGCAGGCCAAGGTCTTTGAACTTGACCGACTCACTCAGCAGCTTGTGCGTGCCCACCACGATGTCCACTTGGCCTTCAGCCAAACCTTTGGCGGCAGCGGTGATTTCTTTGGCCGAGCGAAAGCGGCTCATCTCAGCAATCTTGATCGGCCATTTGCTGAAGCGGTCCACCAAGGTTTGGTAATGCTGCTCGGCCAACAACGTAGTAGGTGCCAAGAAGGCCACTTGTTTGCCACCGGTCACGGCTACAAATGCAGCGCGCAAGGCCACCTCTGTTTTGCCAAAGCCCACATCGCCACACACCAAGCGGTCCATGGGGCGTGGGCTGATCATGTCTTGCATGACGGCGTGGATAGCGGCGCGTTGGTCTGCGGTTTCTTCAAAGCCAAAGTCGTTGGCAAAGGTTTCGTAGTCTTGCGGCGAGTAGCGGAAGGGGTGACCCTGGCGCGCAGCGCGGCGGGCATAGATGTTCAGCAACTCGGCGGCGGCATCGCGCACTTGTTCGGCAGCGCGGCGTTTGGCTTTGTCCCACTGGGCGGAGCCGAGCTTGTGCAGCGGTGCTTCGTCGGCGCTCACGCCGGTGTAGCGGCCAATCAGATGCAGCTGGCTCACTGGCACATAGAGCACGGCGTTGTCGGCGTATTCGAGGTGCAAGAACTCTTGTAGCGCGGGTGTGCCGTCGGCGTTTTTCTCGCCTAAGTCCATGTTGATGAGGCCGCGGTAGCGGCCAATGCCGTGGGCGTTGTGCACCACGGGGTCGCCCAAGTTGAGCTCGGACAAGTCTTTGATGAGCGCTTCGACATCGCTGACTTGTTCTTGCTTCTTGCGGCGGCGTGTGGTGGCTCCGACAGCGAATAGCTCGGTCTCAGTGATGAGGTCTAAGCCTGCCTCGGTCCAGCTAAAGCCGACTTGCAATGCAGCGGTGGCGATGCCTATTTTTTCGGCGCTGCCTTCGAACTCTGCCAGTGAATCAAACGCAGGCGGGCTGACGTTGGATGAGCGCAAGAAGTCGAGCAAGCTTTCACGGCGGCCATCGCTCTCGGCCAAGATGAGTAAGCGGTTGGCGGTTTTGCCTGCGTGCGCTTGCAGCTTTTGCAGTGGGTCTGCCGCACCGCGCACCACGGTGAGGTCGGGCAGGGTTTGGGCAAAAGTGTTGTCGATCACGTCGGTGACGTGCGGGCGCAGCGCAAATTGCGCGTAGCTGTTGGCCGAGGCATAGAACTGCTCGGCACTCAAAAACAAATTGGCAGGTGGCAAGGCAGGGCGCTCGGGGTCGCCTTGCACCAAACGATAGCGGTCTTGCGTGTCTTGCCAAAAGCGTTGGAACACGGGCTCTAAGTCGCCGTGCAGCACCACAGTGGCCGAAGTGCCAAGGTAGTCAAACACCGTGGCGGTTTCTTCGAAGAACAAAGGTAGGTAGTACTCAATGCCAGCAGTTGCCACGCCGTTGCCAATGTCTTTGTAGATGCGGCTCTTGGTCGGATCGCCATCGAGCATTTCGCGCCAACGGTTGCGAAACAGCGCACGCGCGGCATCGTCCATGGGGAACTCGCGGCCTGGCAACAGGCGCACTTCGGGCACGGGGTAGAGGCTACGTTGGCTGTCAGGATCGAAGGTGCGGATGGAGTCGATTTCGTTGTCAAACAAATCGACACGGTAGGGCACGAGTGAGCCCATGGGGAACAGGTCAATCAAGCCGCCGCGCACCGCGTATTCGCCGGGGCTGACCACTTGCGTGACGTGGGTGTAGCCCGCCAGCGTGAGCTGTGACTTGAGCTTGGCTTCGTCCAGCGCCTGCTTGACTTTGAAGTGGAAGGTGTACCCGGCCAAAAACGCAGGCGGTGCCAAGCGGTACAGCGCCGTGGTGGCTGGGATGAGCACCACATCGGCATCGCCCTGCGAGATGCGCCACAAGGTGGCCAAGCGTTCGCTGATGAGGTCTTGGTGGGGCGAAAAGCTGTCGTAGGGCAGTGTTTCCCAATCGGGGAAGAGTACGCAGCGCAAGTCGGGAGCGAAGAACGCCATTTCGTCTTGCAGCCGCTGGGCATCGACCGCATCGGCGGTGATGATGGCGACGCGTTGTTGTTTGGCTTTTTCGCGTGCGCCCAGCTGTGCGAGCAGCAATGCGTCCGCAGAGCCGACAGGGCGGGGCATGGCAAATCGTTTGCCGGGACTCAATGAGGGCAGGTGCATTGGGGTAATTCTAGAATGGGGGCTGAGCTTTCTATTTGCTGAGGCTCAAACCTATTCAATGCCCTTACACACCCAAAGCCCTCTTCGTTTTTTTGCCGTCATTCCTTGCGCTGGCTTTGGCAGCCGCGCCGGCACGGCTGTGCCCAAGCAATACCAAACCATTGCAGGCTTACCCATGGTGGTGCACACGCTCAAAGCTTTTGCAGGGGTGCAGCGTATGGGCAAAGGTGTGCTGGTGTTGGCCCCTGATGATGTGCACATGGATGGCGTGCTGGCCGCGCATCCACAGCCTTTGTTTGAGACATCACTCACGGGTGGAGCAACTCGCGCAGAGAGCGTGTTGGCGGGATTGCGTGAACTGGTGAAGCAGGGCGCACACGACCCCGATTGGGTGTTGGTGCATGACGCGGCGCGTTGCTTGGTGACGCCCGCGCAAATCAACGTCTTGATAGACGCTTGCCAAGACGATGCTGTGGGTGGTTTGTTAGCTCACAAATTGGCTGACACTTTGAAAGTTGAAACCCATGGCCGTGTTGCTCAAACGGTAGACCGTTCTGACAAGTGGTTGGCGCAGACCCCGCAAATGTTTCGCATAGGGGTGTTGTTGCAGGCCTTAGAGCAAGCAGATGCTGCCGTGACGGATGAAGCCAGTGCCATCGAAGCAATGGGCTTGAGTCCGCTGCTCGTGCCTGGCAATGCGCAAAACTTCAAGGTGACCTACCCCGAAGACTTTGCGCTGGCCGCCGCTATTTTGAATTCGCGTCACTGACGCATTGATCGATTGAAAGAACACACGATGACCGTACCCTCATTTCGAATTGGTGAAGGCTGGGATGTACATGCTTTGGTAGAAGGTCGCCCTCTGATGTTGGGTGGTGTGCGTATTGAACACACGCATGGTTTGCTAGGTCACTCAGACGCCGATGTGCTGCTGCACGCCATTACCGATGCGTTGCTGGGCGCGGCGGCATTGGGTGATATTGGGCGACATTTCTCAGACACCGATGCTGCCTACAAAGGCGCCGATTCGTGGATGTTGTTACAAAAGACGGCTGAGATGGTGCGCGCCGCAGGATTTCAGATTGGCAACATCGACAGCACAGTGATCGCGCAAGCGCCAAAGTTGGCAGCGCACATGCCCGCCATGTGTCAACGCATTGCTGATGCGCTAGAGATGGATGTGTCGCGCGTGAATGTGAAGGCGAAGACAGCCGAAAAAATAGGCCCTGTGGGACAGGGCCTAAGTATGGAAGCTCGCGCGGTAGCGTTGATTTATTGATTGCTAGGAGGCTTAGGTCCTAAGGCAGCTAAACCCTCCACCACTTCCCGCACCACACGGCGGTGTTCGGGCTGTAAAGCGAAGTAGCGAGAAATCAGCTGTTGGTCTACCAAATTGATGCGTTCGTCGGTCAAGGCTTCATCTGCAGGGCGGGGTGGCGGGGTGCCGAATAGCAAGCCTTCAGGTGAAATCTTGAGCCATTTTGACAAGACAAGGAGTTTGTCTTGCTTGGGGATAGACACACCCATGAGCCAGTTGCGTGCAGCGTGAGAGGAGATTCCCTCGCCCCAATATCGCAAGTTGAATTCGTTAGCGACGACTGTTGCAGAGACTCGTACCCCAGCATCTTTGAGCGCTGCACGAAAACGATCTGCAAATTTGCTGGTTTCTTTTGGGTAGATTTGTGTCATACCTCAAGGGTAAGCGAGATTTGGCTAATATGATTCAATTATAAGTAAAAAATTGTTTATTTTTACTATTTAAGTTATACAAAATAGGCCAAATCTTCACTGGTGTTTTACTGAGCAGTCCAACCTCCATCCATATTCCAAGCAACGCCACGCACGTTGTTACCAGCTTTAGAGCAGAAGAAAACAGCCAATTCGCCTAACTCTTCGGGTGTGGTGAATTGCATGGACGGTTCTTTTTCTCCCAAGAGCAACTTGATGGCTTCATCATTACTGATGTTCAAAGCAGCGGCTTTGGCATCCACTTGTTTTTGAACCAACGGTGTCAACACCCAGCCAGGACAGATCGCGTTGCAGGTCACGCCAGTGGTGGCGTTCTCAAGTGCCGTCACTTTGGTCAAACCAACGATGCCGTGTTTGGCCGCCACATAAGCAGACTTTTGTGCAGAGGCGACCAAGCCATGAATCGAAGCCACGTTGATGATGCGGCCCCAGTTTTGTTTTTGCATATAGGGCAAAGCCAAGCGTGAGGTGTGAAAAGCGCTGCTGAGGTTGATCGCGATGATGGCGTCCCAGCGCTCGACGGGGAAATCTTCGACAGTAGCCACATGTTGAATGCCCGCGTTGTTCACCAAGATGTCCACGCCACCAAAGGTGTCGGCTGAAAACTTCATCATGGCCTCAATGTCAGCTGCTTTGCTCATGTCTGCGCCGTGGTAAGCCACTTGGACGCCCAAGGCTGTCACTTCGGCTTTGGGGCCTTCCACGTCACCAAATCCGTTGAGAATGATGTTGGCGCCTTGACGAGCCAAGGCCTTGGCAATACCCAAACCAATGCCACTGGTGGAACCGGTGACCAAAGCTGTTTTACCGATGAGTGTGCGTTCTGACATTTTTGAAAACTCCATGCATTACGATGAGAAACCTATAGACATTATGCGGTTTTGCGGCTTACATGAAACATAACGGAGAAACGCAGCGCAGCTCGCTCTTGAGCGCCACGTTGCAAGATTTGCCAGATCAGCCTGAGGCGCTGACGCGGGCGCGTGCTTTCGCGCAGCCATTGCTGATGGGCGCGGCGTTGGATACGGGCGAAGACGTGTTGGCACACGCAGATGCGACGGCTCAGATTTTGGGTGTGATTGGCGGCTCTGAGGCCATGCAAGCTGCGTGCTACTTGGTTTATGCCGCAGAGTATTTGCAAAAGCCAGAAGAGGTGATTGCGAAAGCGTTTGGTCCAAGCTATGCCGAGTTGTCGGTTGAAACATCGCGTTTGATCCGTGTGCAGCGCATGGCACGCGCTACTGCCGCTGATGCACAAATGGCAGCAATGCAAACCGAAAACGTGCGCAAGATGCTGCTGGCGTTTTCCCGTGATTTGCGCGTGGTGCTGTTGCGCTTGGCGTCGCGCTTGCAAACCTTGCGTCACTACGCAGCGAGCAAGCTGCCTGTGCCTCACAGCTTGGCGTATGAGTCTTTGCATGTGTTTGCGCCATTGGCTAACCGTTTGGGGATTTGGCAAATCAAATGGGAAATGGAAGATTTGTCTTTCCGTTTTCTGGAGCCCGAGACCTACCGTGAAATTGCCAAGTTCCTCGATGAAAAACGTGTGGAGCGCGAGAACTACATGGTGCAGTTGCGCGAGCGTCTTGAGGCTGACTTGAAAGCCCAAGGCATCACAGCGCAAGTGGCGGGGCGCCCTAAGCACATCTACAGCATCGTGAAAAAAATGCGCGGCAAGTCGCTCGATTTTTCTCGCGTGTTTGATGTACGTGCGCTGCGTGTGGTCGTGCCTTCTGTGCCTGATTGCTACGCCACGCTGAGCTTGGTGCACACCCAGTTTTCCCCCATCGATTCAGAGTTTGACGATTACATCGCCAAGCCCAAATCGAACGGCTACCAGTCTTTGCACACGGTAGTGCGCGACGCGCAAGGCCGCCCGATTGAAATTCAAATCCGCACGCAAGAGATGCACGACCACGCCGAGCACGGTGTGGCTGCGCATTGGGCTTACAAAGAAGCCGGTACCAAAGGCTATGCGGGGGTAAGTGCCTCTGGCGACTACGATGCAAAGATTGCGGTGTTGCGTCAGCTCTTAGCATGGGAACGCGAATTGTCGGCCGATGCACAAAGCCAAGCCACCACCGATGCTTTGAGTGATCGTATTTATGTGCTCACGCCAGACGCTGCGGTGGTTGAGCTACCCCAAGGTGGCACACCGATTGACTTTGCCTACACCTTACACACCAACCTGGGCCATCGCTGCCGTGGCGCACGTGTGGATGGCGCGATGGTGCCGCTGAATACGCAGCTGAAAAACGGTCAGACGGTGGAGGTGACGGCCATCAAAGAAGGGGGGCCTTCGCGTGATTGGTTGAATCCTGAGCTGGGTTTTTTGGCCAGCTCACGTGCGCGCTCGAAGGTGAGGGCATGGTTCAACGCACAAGCCATGCAAGAAACAGCAGCCAAAGGTCGAGAGGCCGTGGAAAAGCTGTTGCAGCGCGAAGGCAAAACAGCGATGAAGCTGGATGACTTGGCGTCGCAGTTGGGCTTCAAGTCGGCCGAGGCTTTGTTTGAGGTTGTGGGTAAGGACGAGTTTTCGCTGCGCAACATCGAAACGCTGTTGAATCCACCCACCACGGTGATGGTGGCGGATGACTATGTGCGCTTGAAGAAAGCCAAGCCCAACGACAAAGCCTCTAAGAGTGGCGTGTTGGTGGTGGGCATTGATTCTTTGCTCACGCAACTCAGCAAATGCTGCAAGCCTGCACCGCCCGATGAGATTCGTGGTTTTGTCACACGTGGCAAAGGCGTGAGCATTCACCGGGCCGATTGCGGCAATTTCCGTCAAATGGCGTTGCGCAATGGTGACCGTGTGATTGAGGTGGACTGGGGGCAATCCGCTTCGGCGCAAGCCTTGGTCTATCCAGTGGATGTGAACATCGAAGCCTTGGACCGTCAGGGCTTGTTGCGTGACATCTCGGAAGTGTTTGCCAAAGAAAAGATGAATGTGATTGGTGTGCAAACCCAGTCCGTCAAAGACTTGGCGTGGATGACCTTCACGGTGGAAGTGGGTGATTCACGCCGTTTGCAAAAGGTGTTGGGCTTGGTGAAAGAGGTGCGTGGGGTGCGGACCGCGAAACGCCGCTGAAGTCTGCTATACTTTCCGCTTCGAACAATGTAGGCGCGTAGCTCAGTTGGTTAGAGCACCACCTTGACATGGTGGGGGTCGTTGGTTCGATTCCAATCGCGCCTACCATATTGTTCCCCGTCAAGCCCGGCACTGTTTGAACAGTACTGGGCTTTTCTCTTTCAACGGGAGCTGACTTCATGAGCAGCAAAAAATCAAACACTTCCGACGACACGCAAGACCGCGTGATCAAGAAGTACCCCAATCGCCGCTTGTATGACACCGCGTCATCCAGCTATGTGGCTTTGGCAGATATCAAACAACTGGTGATGCATAACACCCCGTTTCGGGTTGTGGATGCCAAGTCGGGTGAAGACCTGACGCGTAGCATCTTGCTGCAAATCATCTTGGAGCATGAGTCGGAAGGCTCGCCCATCTTGACCGAGCAGGTCTTGGCCAACATCATTCGCTTTTATGGGCATTCGATGCAAGGCTTCATGGGCTCTTACCTTGAGAAGAACGTGCAAACGTTCATGGACAACGTGCCGCAACTGCCCATCGTGCCGACACTGGTGAGCAGTTATGCCGAACAATTGCAAAAACAAACCGAACACATGATGGATGTGATGGGACTGAAACGTAAATGACTGAAGTAATGAACGCACCTAAAGTTGGCTTTGTGAGCTTGGGCTGTCCCAAGGCTTTGACCGACTCTGAATTGATCTTGACGCAACTCAGCGCCGAGGGCTATCAAACCTCTAAAACTTTTGCTGGCGCCGACTTGGTCATCGTCAACACCTGCGGCTTCATTGATGACGCCGCCAAAGAAAGCTTGGACACCATTGGCGAAGCCTTGGCCGAAAACGGCAAGGTCATCGTGACTGGCTGCTTAGGCGCACGTCAAGCCGAAGGCGGTGCCAACTTGGTGATGGAAATGCACCCCAGCGTGTTGGCCGTCACAGGCCCCCATGCCACGCAAGAGGTGATGGACGCTGTACACGCGCATTTACCCAAGCCACACGACCCATTCATCGACTTGGTGCCCAACAGCTTTGGTGAAGCGGGCGTCAAGCTCACGCCCAAGCACTATGCATATTTGAAAATCAGTGAAGGCTGTAACCACCGTTGCACGTTTTGCATCATCCCGTCCATGCGTGGTGACTTGGTGAGCCGTCCGATTGGTGATGTGCTCAAGGAAGCGCGCGCTTTGTTTGAAGGTGGTGTGAAAGAGCTGTTGGTCATCAGCCAAGACACATCAGCCTATGGCGTGGATGTGAAGTACGTCACCGGCTTCTTTGATGGCCAGCCCATCAAAACACGTACTTTAGAGCTGGCGCAAGCTTTGGCCAAGTTGGCTCAAACCTATGGCGCTTGGGTGCGTTTGCACTATGTGTATCCATACCCCAGTGTGGATGACATCATCCCCTTGATGGCCACGGGTCATGTGTTGCCGTATTTGGATGTGCCGTTTCAGCACAGCCACCCCGATGTGTTGAAGCGTATGAAGCGCCCAGCCAGCGGTGAGAAAAACTTAGAGCGTATTGCCCGTTGGCGTGAGCTGTGCCCGCAAATCGTGATTCGCAGCACCTTCATTGCAGGTTTTCCAGGTGAGACCGAAGAGGAGTTTGAGCACTTGCTCAACTTCGTGCGCGAAGCCGAGATTGACCGTGCGGGTTGCTTTGCCTACAGCCCTGTTGATGGTGCGGCTGCCAACGACATTCCTGGCATGCTGCCAAAAGAAGTGCGTGACGAGCGCCAAGCGCGTTTCATGGCTGTGGCAGAAGAAGTGTCGATTGCTAAGCTCAAGCGCCGCATCGGTTCCACCATTCAAGTGTTGGTGGATTCAGCGCCTGCCGGTGGCCGCAAAGGCGGTGTGGGCCGCAGTTACGCGGATGCACCTGAGATTGATGGCGTGGTGAAGTTGTTGCCGCCAGAAAAACTCAGCAAAGTGCTCAAGGTGGGTGAGTTCACCCGCGCCAAAGTGGTGGCGACAGAGGGTCATGACCTTGTCGCATTACCGATTTAAATTCACAAAAAACAAAAGCCACCTCAAAGGTGGCTTTCATTTAACTTATATTGGTGCCCAGGAAGGGACTCGAACCCCCACGATGTTACTCGCTAGTACCTGAAACTAGTGCGTCTACCAATTCCGCCACCTGGGCATTTCAGGAAAGAGAGGCATTGTATCAAGAATTCCGCACACACCAGTGGTTTACTGGAAGAGTTTGTCGGCACCGTCTCGGGTCACCGTGATGGGCATGGGTTTGTGCAACGAGATGATGGTGCGCCAGACATCTTTTTGCCCCCCAATGAAATGCGCGCGGTGTTGCACCGTGACCGTGTCAAAGCACGTATTGTTCGCTTAGACCGCAAAGGTCGCCCAGAGGGGCGCGTGGTTGAAATTTTGGAGCGCTCTAAGCAACCCATCATTGGACGTTTGTTGCAAGAGAGCGGTGTATGGCTGGTGGCGCCTGAAGACAAACGCTACGGTCAAGATGTGTTGATCAACAAAGGTGCGACTGCCAAAGCGATGGTCGGCCAAGTGGTGGTGGTTGAACTGACCGAGCCACCCAGCTTGTATGGGCAGCCTGTAGGCCGCATCAAAGAAGTGCTGGGCGAGGTGGATGACCCCGGCATGGAAATCGAAATTGCCGTGCGCAAATATGGTGTGCCGCATGAATTTTCCGACGCTTGTTTGGCCATGGCGCGAAGCCTGCCCGACAAAGTGCGACCCGAAGATAAAAAAGACCGTGTCGATTTAACCGACGTGCCCTTGGTCACCATTGACGGTGAAGACGCACGTGACTTTGACGATGCCGTGTATTGTGAACCCGCCAAAGTCGGCAAGGGCCAAGGCTGGCGTTTGTTGGTGGCCATTGCCGATGTGAGCAACTATGTAGAGACCGGCAGTGCGATTGACGTGGATGCGTATGACCGTGCCACCAGCGTGTATTTCCCTCGCCGTGTGATCCCGATGCTGCCCGAGAAACTCTCGAATGGGTTGTGTTCATTGAACCCAGACGTTGAGCGTTTGTGCATGGTGTGCGACATGATGATCAACGCATCCGGTGATGTGGAGGCGTACCAGTTTTACCCAGCGGTGATGTTCAGCCATGCGCGCTTTACCTACACCGAAGTGGCGGCGATTTTGTCGAACACACGCGGGCCAGAAGCTGCCAAACGCAAAGACCGCATTGAAGATTTGATCAACTTGCACGATGTGTATGGTGCATTGCTTAAAGCCCGTCATCTGCGTGGCGCAGTTGACTTTGAAACCACTGAAACACAAATCGTGTGCGATGAAAGTGGCCGCATTGACAAAATCATTCCGCGCGTACGCAACGATGCGCACAAGCTGATTGAAGAGGCCATGTTGGCTGCCAACGTCTGTAGTGCAGATTTCATCTTGCAAAGCAAGCACCCCGGTTTGTTCCGTGTTCATGAAGGTCCGACGCCCGAGAAAATTGATGTGCTGCGTGGCTACCTCAAAGCCACTGGTGTTGGTTTGACCGTGGGTGACAAGCCCAAGCCCTCCGAGTTTCAAGCGATTGCCGAGGCCACAAAAGAGCGACCAGACGCACAGCAAATTCATTCGATGTTGCTGCGTTCGATGTCGCAAGCGGTGTACACGCCCGATAACAACGGCCACTTTGGTTTGGCGTTTGAGGCCTATACCCACTTCACCAGCCCGATTCGTCGTTACCCCGATTTGTTGGTGCATCGCGTCATCAAAGCCATTTTGACCAAGCGCAAGTACACCTTACCAGCCTTGCCTACGCCGGGTGAAGCGCATGCCAAATTGGCTCGCCGCTTGGCTTCGCGCGTGCGTGAGCCAGAGGGTAAGTTGGCCGTCAAAACCAAACCGACGCCAGACCAGCAAGCCTGGGAAGCCGCTGGTTTGCATTGCAGTGCCAACGAACGCCGTGCCGATGAAGCCAGCCGCGATGTGGAAGCATGGCTCAAGTGCAAATACATGCGCGAGCATTTGGGTGAGGAATACAGCGGTGTTGTGACGTCAGCAACTGGCTTTGGCTTGTTTGTGACCTTGGATGCCATGTATGTCGAAGGCTTGGTGCACATCACTGAACTCGGCGGTGAATATTTCCGCTTCGACGAAATGCGCCAAGAGTTGCGCGGCGAGCGCACTGGCATTCGTTATGGCATTGGTTCTCGCGTGCGCATTCAAGTGAGTCGTGTGGATTTGGATGGTCGCAAGATTGATTTCCGCTTGGTGCGTGAAGCTGATGAGCTGTTGCCACGCAACGGCAAAGATGCTTCGGGTTCACCCATGCAGAATTTCAAAACCGCGGTGAAAAAAGCCTTCACCAAAATCAGTGGCAAGGGCGGGCGTGGTGAACCTAAACCATCGTCAGGTCGTTCAGGTAAAGCCTCCGATAAAAAAGCCGCAGCCAAGAGCCGACGCTCGCGCAAGTAAATCGCGCTTTCGCGATTGAGCTTCAACGCACCGATGCGGCAAGTTGTGCCGCATCGAGTGCTGGTCCAGTGCTGGACCAGTCGTTTGCCACTTTCCCGTGTGCAAACACAGCGTGGCAAGTGGCTTCAAATACATCTTCATGGCGTGCGATGCATGCGCCAATCAAACCAGCCAGTACATCGCCTGTGCCTGCTGTGGCAAGCAAAGCATTGCCTGAGCCGTTGATGACGGGGGGCTGATGTGGGCTGGCAATGATGCTGCCGGAGCCCTTGAGTACCACCACGCATTGGTACATATTGGCCAATTGTTGTGCGGCATGCAATCGATTGTGTTGCACATCTTGGGTTGTGCAGTTCAGCAGTCGTGCAGCTTCCAGAGGGTGTGGCGTGAGCACAGTGGGCTTACTGCGTGTGCTGCGTTTTTTGAGCAAGCTTTGCAGCGAGGTATCGCTTGCAATCGCGTTCAATGCATCGGCATCGAGTACCAGTTGTTTTGAAGATGAGATGACATGGGGTAGCAAGGCGTGAATGTCAGCGCCGCCGCCACAGCCACAAACTACGGTGGATGTTTGTGGCTCCACGTCTTCAGGTGCGCGCACCATCAGGGGTGGATGTGCTGCTGTGATGGCATGACGGGCTGATGCATCCATGACGCCAACAAACACGCGACCTGCGCCGCCATGCAAAGCGGCCACCGCAGCCAGTGCCGCAGCGCCAGACATGCCTGGTGCGCCACCAATGACACTCACATCGCCAAAGCTGCCTTTGTGGCTGCTGTGCGGCCTGTTGCTTCGCGTGTTGATGCTTTGCTGCAGCCAAGCCGAGGGAGCTTGCACAGTTTCAACGCCGAGTTGGTTGAACCAAACGTGGCCCGAAGCATCACGGCCTTCAGCGGTGAACAGGCCGGGCTTCAGAGTGAGCAGGCTCAAGGTGTGGCGTTGGGCATTGGCGTGACGCGATGTGCTTTTGCCGAGCCATTCGCCGGTGTTGGCATTCAAGCCTGTCGGCATGTCCACGCACAGCACAGGCATGTCGGTGGTGTGCAAAGCTTCTAGCCATTGCGCCATCGTGCCTTCTGGTGTGCGTTGTGCGCCTATGCCAAGAAGTGCATCAATGGCGAGGTCAAATTGTTCTGGGATTTGCTGTGCAAACGCCACACCTGCTGCTTTGGCGCGTTGCCACGCATGTTGAGCGTCAGCAGGGCCGGTGCCGTCTTTGCCTAGCCAGGTGACGACGGGCTGCTTGCTCCATGTCTGCAAATGGACGGCGGCTTCAAGGCCATCGCCGCCGTTGTTGCCAGGTCCGCAGGCAATCCAAATTTTTTGTGCATGCGGTGCAATGGCCAACGCCAGTTGCGCCGTGGCCAAACCCGCACGCTGCATCAGCGTGTAAGCGGGCAGGGTGGCTTGTGCTTGGATTTCTATGCTTCGGGTCTGCGCCACGCTGTGCAGCGGCCATTTGGCTTGGTTGTCGATGCGCTGCGTCAGGCCGAGGGTCTTCATCGTTGGAGGTGTAAGCGCTCAAGGCCTAAGCCTTGCAAATCAATGTCTGGGCTTTTGCCATTGATGCTGTCAGCCACCACGCGGGCGCTGCCGCAAGCCATGGTCCAGCCGCTTGCGCCGTGTCCTAGGTTGAGCCATACACCAGAGATGCCACTGGCGCCGACGATGGGCGGACCATCGGGCAACATGGGGCGCGAGCCCTTCCACACTTGCACACTGTCTTGTGTGCGCGCAGCCCCCGGAAACCAGTTGTCGAGCACGCGGTACAGCGTTTTGACGCTGGCTGGGTCGTGGCGCTTAGCGTTGCCGCCAATTTCAGAGCCACCCGACACCCGAACGCGATGTCCTAAACGGCTGATGGCTACTTTGTATTGTTCATCGATGACGCCGCTGCGAGGCGCATCTAAAGGTTCACGCACGGCGGCACTGATGGCGTAGCCGTGCACTGCTGCTAATGGAATACGCAGCCCTAATGGGCGCACGATTTGCGCACTGGCCAAACCTGCGCACACGACCACCGCATCAAACTTTTCACCCATGTCTTGTGCAGAGGTGCGAATCGTTTTGGGTTGCGCATTCGAGAGCGGCTGCACGGGTGTGTTGAAGTGAAATTTGACGCCTAAAGTTTCGGCTTCGCTCTTGAGCAGCAGCGTGAACTGGCGGCAGTTGCCGACTTCGTCATCCGGGAATTGAATGGCTTGTGCCAGAGCTGTTTCAGGGTTGAGTGCTGGCTCAATGCTGCGTGCTTCTTCGGCGTTCAGTGTTTTGAAGCTCAGGCCTGCATCGCGCATGACTTGCAAGCTGTCTTGCATGAGCTGAATCTCTCGCTCGGTTCGCAAGAGCACCATGAAGCCTTGGCTGTGCTCGTGTTCCAAATTTAGGGTATCGGTGAGCGTACGCATGCGGTGATGGCTGTATTCAGCCAAGCGCAGCATGCTGGCACGGTTGCGTGCGAAGGTGGCGGGCTTGCTGGCTTTACGCATTTGCCACAGCCAGCGCCAATCGGCCATGCTGGGGTTAGAAATACGCAGCGGCGTGTCACGTTGCCACAGGTGCGACAGGATGTGCTTGACCACGCCTGGGCGTGCCCAGGGCGCGGCATAGCCCGCAGATGCAACGCCTGTGTTGGCAAAGCTGCATTCTTCGGCTGCAGCGCCGTTGCGCTCGAACACTCTCACTTGGTGGCCTTGGGTGGCCAATTCGTAGGCGGTGGTGATGCCAATCACGCCTGCGCCAATCACGGCGACCTTCATGGGCGAATCCTTGCTGAAGGCGGCTGGGTGGGGAAGAAGTGCATGTATTGCTGTGCTAGAATCATTGGGTTTTTCCGAAGTTGAGGCTTTGTCTCAGATTCGGACAAACATCACTCGCAAACCAGTCCAATCAAGGTGTTGCCAAGAGTTTTTCAAGAATGAAAACTTGCGGTGATGATGGGCTGGATTTTAGACCCAACCTTTGGAGTATCTCTATGTCAGTCACTATGCGCGATATGCTGGAAGCCGGCGTCCACTTTGGTCACCAAACTCGCTTCTGGAACCCCAAGATGTCACCGTTCATCTTCGGTCACCGCAACAAAATTCACATCATCAACTTGGAAAAATCGTTGCCGATGTTCCAAGACGCCATCAAGTTCGTCAAGCAGTTGTCTGCGAACCGTGGCACTGTGTTGATGATCGGTACCAAGCGTCAAT
>Ga0213920_1000503_pt1 | contig 30111 bp, 27 predicted proteins | sample McNCre1117MG_FD_161054 | JGI IMG/M metagenome (GOLD analysis project Ga0213920, IMG submission 161054) | Freshwater microbial communities from McNutts Creek, Athens, Georgia, United States - 11-17 MG | ecosystem: Environmental > Aquatic > Freshwater > Creek | place: USA: Georgia | collected...
TGAAAAACCAATGGGATTGACAACGGATCAATGTGAGAAAGTGATTTTCAAATCCTTGCAACAATCAAAAAACGTGTTCTGTGTAATGCAAAACCGATATTCTCCTCCAAGCGAATGGATAAAAGATGTGGTTGAACGCAATGTGTTGGGCGAAATATTCATGGTACAGTTGAATTGTTATTGGAACCGTGATGACCGTTATTACAAAGCAGATGGTTGGAAAGGCAAACAAGATTTAGATGGTGGAACATTGTTTACGCAATTTTCACATTTCATCGATATCATGTATTGGCTTTTTGGTGATATAGATCGTATACAAGGAAAATTTGCTGACTTTACACACAAAGACACTACGGATTTTGAAGATTCAGGGTTTGTGAGTTTTGATTTTGTCAATGGTGGAATGGGTTGTATCAATTACTCTACAGCTGTTGCCGATCAAAATTTAGAAAGTTCCATGACCATTATTGGGAAAAATGGAAGCATAAAAATAGGCGGGCAATACATGAATGAAGTAGAGGTGTGCAACATTCAAGGATACGAAATGCCAGTATTAGCTCCAACTAATCCTGGAAACGATTATGGTGCTTACAAAGGTTCAGCAGCCAATCATCATTATGTGATTGCAAATGTAATCGACACCTTAAAAGGTAGAACTTCTGCAACAACAAATGCTTTAGAAGGATTGAAAGTAGTCGATATTATTGAACGAATTTATAAAGTTAGAAATGAGCAATTCAATTTACAAGCAACTCATTCATAAAGAAACAAAACTAGCTGTAATTGGGCTTGGCTATGTAGGTTTGCCCATTGCATTAGAATTTGCGCGCACTATAAAGGTTGTTGGATTTGATATCAATCAAGCGCGTGTGGACTTAATGCGCAACAACATCGATCCAAGTAATGAATTGTCAGCGTCTGATTTTGATGGTTGCGACATTCATTTTACAGCAGACATCGAAGATTTAAAAGACGTTACTTTCTATATTGTTGCCGTTCCAACTCCTATTGATGATGCAAATTTACCCGACTTAAAACCGTTATTGGGGGCAAGTACATCAGTTGGAAAAGTATTGAAAAAAGGAGATTATGTTGTGTTTGAATCGACTGTTTATCCAGGATGTACCGAGGAAGATTGTATTCCAGTATTGGAAAAGGAATCGGGTTTAACGTTTCAAACTGATTTTAAAGTAGGGTATTCTCCAGAACGCATTAATCCAGGAGATAAAGAACACACCTTGAAGTCAGTGGTGAAAGTTGTTTCAGGATGTTGTACTGAATCGTTAGAAGAAATCGCGAAAACGTACGAATTGGTAGTAACAGCTGGTGTTCATCGCGCAGCATCAATTAAAGTGGCAGAAGCCGCTAAAATCATTGAAAACACACAACGTGATGTCAATATTGCACTCATTAACGAATTGTCAATCATCTTTAATAAGTTGGGAATCAATACATATGATGTGTTGGAAGCTGCTGGAACAAAATGGAATTTCTTGCGTTTTTCTCCAGGATTAGTAGGTGGACATTGTATTGGTGTTGACCCCTATTATTTGACGCACAAAGCGCAACAAGCTGGTTATCATGCTAAAATAATCAATAGTGGAAGATATGTTAATGATTCCATGGGATTTTACATTGGAAAACAAACCGTTAAAAAAATCATTATCCAAGGAAAAAGCATTCAAGATGCACGCGTTTTGGTTATGGGAGCGACTTTCAAAGAAGATGTTTCTGATATCCGCAATTCCAAAGTAATCGATGTGGTTACCGAATTGAAATCATTTCAAGTTAATGTTGATTTGGTTGATCCACATGCTTCATCTGACGAAATGCAGCACGAATATGGTGTTGGTTTAGTCCCAATCGGAAAAGACTACGACGCTATCATTTTGGCGGTCAATCACAAAGAATACAAAGGATTAAACGAGGATTATTTCAAATCGTTATTGAAAGATGGCAAAGGCGTATTTGTCGATATAAAAGGAATGTACAAAGGTAAAATCCAAGATCTGGAATACTGGAGTTTATAAAAAATAGTAAAAAAAATGAATATCTTAATCACTGGAGCAGCTGGTTTTATTGGCTCACACCTTGTTCGATTATTGGTTAAAAAATACCCGAACTACAACATCGTCTCGTTTGATGCCTTAACGTATGCAGGGAATTTAGCTAATTTAAAAGAAGTAGCTAACGCAACTAATCATGCCTTTGTAAAAGGTGATATTACTTCCGAAAGTGATGTGATGGACGCTTTAAAATCCCACCAAATTACTGATATCATTCATTTAGCGGCAGAATCACATGTCGACCGATCGATAGAAGGGCCAATGGAATTTGTGCATACAAATGTTGTTGGAACAGTTAATTTGATGAACCAAGCACGTGCTTTTTGGGGTTCAAACGAAGGTCATGTTTTTTACCATGTTTCAACAGATGAGGTTTTTGGATCATTGGGGGATGAAGGATTTTTTACAGAAACGACTTCGTACGACCCGCGTAGTCCTTATTCTGCATCAAAAGCAGCATCAGATCATTTTGTCTCTGCTTATTTTCATACCTACGGGTTTCCAGTAAAACGCTCGAATTGTTCCAATAATTACGGAAGTCACCATCACCCAGAAAAGTTGATTCCGTTAATGATTACCAATATTTTGAATAAAAAACCTCTTCCAGTTTATGGAAACGGAACAAATGTGCGTGATTGGTTGTGGGTTGAGGATCATGCTCGTGCTATTGATGTTATTTTTCACAAGGGAGCAATTGGTTGCAATTACAATATTGGCGGTTGGAACGAATGGAAAAACATTGATTTGATTCACGAATTGTGTTCTATTATGGACGAAGCACTTAATCGCACAGCAGGTGAAAGTGCTGCATTAATTACATATGTAACAGATCGTGCAGGTCATGACATGCGCTATGCAATTGATGCAACAAAATTGGACAACGAATTAGGCTGGAAACCATCAATTACTTTTGAAGAAGGTTTGCGACAAACAGTGCAATGGTATTTGAATCATCAAGACTGGGTGAATGAAGTGATATCTGGCGATTATAAGGAATATTACTCAGCGATGTACGGAAATAAATAAGTTGCCATGGGATTTTTTAGTAACATCTTTCGTGAAAAAAAGCCCAAAAAATCTTTTGCTAATTTATTAGTAGACGTTCATAGTCACTTGCTTCCAGGTATTGATGATGGTGCAAAATCTATGGACGAAAGCCTTGCGATGATTCGTATGATGATTGATATGGGGTATCAAAAATTAATCATTACACCACATGTTATGGCGCATATGTATCCCAATTCGTCACTGCATATTCAACAGGTGTTTCAAACGTTAAAAAAAGAAGTGATGAAACAGCAACTTCCAATAACGTTGGAAATTTCTGCGGAATATTATTTGGATGAAACGCTTTTTGAACGCATAAAGAACAGCGATTTACTACCTTTTGCAGGAAACCATATTCTATTTGAATGTTCATTTAGGAACGAACCATTGAGTTTATTTGACCTTGTTTTTCAATTAAAAGCAGCAGGTTATCAGCCAGTGATAGCTCACTTTGAACGCTACATTTATTTCCATAATCGGATTGAAATTGCTCAAGAATTGAAATCAATGGGCTGTCTTATTCAAGTAAATTTGTTGTCGTTTACTGGATATTATGGCAAATCAATTCAACGTCAAGCAGCGGTGCTCTTAACCAATAACTACATCGATTTATTTGGAACTGATTGTCACAAAATTAATCATTTAGAAAATTTAATGGATTCAAAAAACACTAAATATATTTCTAAATGTTTTGATTATCAATCGATTAATCGCAAACTGTTATAAATAATCTTTTTTATTTACCATGGTAAATAAAATAATGTACATTTGTAAAAAATAAAAACAATGGAAATCACTTACAGTATTTTTTTACTTGCAATTGGACTTGTAGCCTTACTTTTACAAAACAATCAACTCGTTCAGCGAATCAGTATATCGCTTGGCGCAATTGGTGTGTCTTGTTTTTTACTTAGAGGTTTTGGAACGGATGCTTCGGCACCATTGATTCATTTGAGTTTGATAGCACTTGTTTTGAGTGCATTCTTGTTTAGTTTTTTTCATTCAAAATGGTTCAAATACACAGGTATGGTTGCAGCATTAGTTGCGCTTCTTCCAATTGGTGCACGTGTGAACTATTTTGATTTTGAAATTTCTTGGACAATTAATATTGCCTTGTTACCTTTTTTAGGAGCATTGATTCCTTTTTTATCAAAATTAAAAGCACATTATGCCGAAAAATGGTTTGCAGGAAATGGAGCACAATTTGAAATAGCTGTTCAATTACTTTATACTGGTTTGATGGTATTTGCAGCAACATTTAGTGCTGGATATTTTGGTGTTTTTTTAGTTGGTCTCGGATGGTTAGCTAGTGGACTTGTTTTAAAAGATAACCGAGAAATGAATGGGGGGCTTGTATTCCTTTCACTTGCTTGGGTCTTTTATTTGGTGAAATCAACCGAATTAGCTCCAGATGCCTTGTTACGTAGTAATTTATTTTTAGGAATGTTCGCTGGTGCAAGTATTATTCCATGGATGCATTCGTATACTTCCAAAACCACCCGTACTTTGTTAGGTATTTTATTACCCATACTAGTTCTTGTAGGCTTAATAAGTTTGGGGATATTGAATCAAAATTTTGGAGGAATTCCTGTAATCGTTGGGGCATTAATTGGGAGCTCGATCGCTTTATTGGTAACGAATTCAAGTGTATTTTCCTTTGTTGGTTTGCCGTTCGTTCTTATAGGACTATCTCATCCATTTGAACATTTATTGACCCCTGAAAAATTAGAGTCAAAATCTATGTTGTCTGTTGATGTTGCTGAAACAACTGTTCCAAAAGAGTCGTTTTTTTCAACAGCAAAAGCCATTCCGTTGTCGGATGCACAAGCAGGTAAATGGAAAAGTAAATTAGCTAATTCGAAACTCACTTTTGAATTGGGACCAGATGGAAACAAAACTGAAGGTGCCTTTACAGATTATGATGTCACATTAGCTATTGATGAAAAAGGTAATCCTACTGCTATTTCAGTTAAACTCAAGTTAGCATCGTTGACAACATTTAATGATTTAAGAGACGAATCTGTGCATGGATCTGATTATGTCAATGTCGCGAAAAATAAAACGGCGACTTATCAATCAACAGGAATAAAAGCCGAAGGCGATCACTTTTTGGTTGATGGTACCCTGACATTTATGGGTGTCAGTGAATCTGTTCCATTAAATATTAAATTTCTAGCAGCTGGAAAAGAAACTGGAAAAGATTACCTTGTTTTCATCGGTGAATCAACTGTTGACAGATCCGCTCACGGTATGCGGTCTGATGCTAAAATTGGAGATATTGTAAAAGTATCTTTCGAAATCGCGGTAGAAAAAGAGTAAATTGAGTAATTTTCCATTGTGAAAATACTCATACCGATACTTTTAGTGCTGTGCATTCGTGCAACCGCTTTCCCTTCGGATACCGTTCCGATTTATAGGAAACAACTCGTTGCTGGATCACATGTAGTTTTAGGAGTGGGAAGTGTTTTTTCGCTGAATACCGTCTGGTATGCTGACTTTCCAAAAAGCAAATTTCACACATTTAATGATGCAAATAATTGGCTTTACATGGATAAAGTTGGGCATGCGTTCACCGCTTATTCCTTGTCGTCACTTTCGTTTCAGTCGTGGAAATGGGCTGGGGTCTCTCAAAAACGAGCGGCATATTTGTCAACAGGAAGCGCATGGACGTATCAACTAGCGATAGAATGCTTGGATGGATTTAGTTCGGAATGGGGATTTTCATTTGCTGATATTTCCGCAAATACCTTTGGAGCAGCGTTATTTTTGGTCCAACAAAATTCATTGCACGAACAACGTTTTCAATTGAAGTACGGTTATCGTTCATCCAAATACGCAGCTTTGCGTCCTACTGTATTGGGAGCAAATTTCCCAGAGAGATTGTTAAAGGATTACAATGCACAAAGTTATTGGTTGTGTTTTTCACCAGGAAGTTTTGGACATGTGAACTTTCCATCTTGGTTACAACTTGGTTTCGGATATAGTATAGATGGCCGTTTGAAAGGGGACGCATCAAGTTATTCCATTCAGAATTCAACGTATTATTCTCATCCAGAATACGCGTTTTCAGTTGATATTGACTGGAAAAAGTTACCCATTAAAAATCTTCGTTTGCAACAATTTATCCGATTATTTACCTTCATTAAAATCCCATTACCTGCACTTTATTGGCGCAATGGGGTTGCATACGTTGGGTTGTTTTAAACGAATTTCTTGAAAATTACACTTGCAATGTGTCCGCCAAACCCAAAGGTATTGCTCATCACATAATTCAATTTTTTTGGTTTTCCTTTGGTTAACGGAAAATCAAATAAATGCGCAAAGTCAGGTTCAATTTCAGTCGTATTAATTGTTGGCGGAACAATATCATTTTCAAGTGCTTTGATACAAGCAATCGCTTCAATTGCACCAGCTGCGCCAAGCAAATGCCCCGTCATTGATTTGGTACCTGAAATACTTAATGATTTGCGCTCACCAAAAACGCGTTTTGCAGCAATTAATTCACTGACATCTCCTTGAGGTGTAGACGTTGCATGCATGTTGATATAATCAATTTCATTGGCAGAAATTTCAGCTTCACGCAAAGCTTCTTCCATGCCAAGAACTGCTCCATCGCCTTCGGGATGTGTGCCTGTTAAGTGATAGGCATCTGCTGCCATTCCTCCACCGACGACTTCAGCGTATATTTTTGCACCACGTGCAACAGCATGTTCGTATTCTTCTAAAATAAGCGCTCCAGCTCCTTCGCCCATGACAAATCCATCGCGGGTCACATCAAAAGGACGAGATGCAGTTTCTATTGCATCATTTCTTTTTGACAACGCTTGAGCAGATGAAAACCCACCAATCGCCGCTTGGTTTATCGCTGCTTCTGAACCACCCGAAATAATCATGTTTGCTTTTCCCCATCGAATGTAGTTGAACGCATCTATCAATGCAGTGTTTGACGTTGCACAAGCAGAAACAGGACAATAATTCACACCTCTTAAACCATATTGCATGGAAATGACACCTGAAGCTATGTCGACAAGTATTCGTGGAATGAAGTAGGGAGTAAAGCGGGGTGTTCCATCACCGGAACAAAATTCCATCATTTGATCTTGAAATGTTTGAATTCCTCCGTTTCCAGAACCCCAGATGACACCAATGCGATCACGATTTAGTTCGGAAAAATCAATACCAGCGTCAGCAACAGCTTCTCGAACTGCAACTAGTGCATATTGGGTAAAAGGGTCGTATTTTCGAATTTCCTTGACATCGAAATGTTCTTTCGGATCAAAGTCTTTCAATTCACATGCAAAAGTGGTTTTGAATTTATCTGTATCAAATTTAGTAATGGGTGCAGCACCACTTTTTCCTTGAACAATGCTATCCCAAAAACTAGCTACATTATTTCCAATAGGTGAAAGTGCACCAAGACCAGTAACGACAACTCTTTTAATCATGTGTTGAATTTTTTGTAAAAATAAGTGTTTGGCTATATACTGAATAAATCAAACTTACTATTTACCAACACGTAAATTGGGATAAATTTAATTGATCACACCTAATTCTCTGATTTCCTGCTCAGAAAGGGTAGGAGGCATGATTCCAGCATCTAGTTTTTCGATCACTTTTTTTGCAACAAGTTCCGCATCAAAGGCACTTTTAAATCCTTGTATTCCCTGAACAACGGGTATATGAGGCTGATGTATTTTCAATACATCGTTTAAATAAATGTCATATCCCCAGCCAATTTGCGCATCAAAAAGGGTGACAAATCGATAGTTACTAGCTGGTTTTTCGTTATTTGGCGAAACAGCAGAAGGTGCAGTGGATTGTTGCGGTGCCGTTTTCAGTTCGTTTTTTTCTTTTTGACGCAGATTAATTGGTTTTTTTGTGTTCATTTCACAACCAAACAACACAACTAAAACGATGAAAATAAGTGCTTTCATTATTGTTTCACGATTGTTTCTCGAATAACTTGTTGATTGGATAATTCCATTTCAACGGTATAGAGTCCTGTAGGTAAATCACTTGTTTGAATGCTGTTTCCTGAGCCTTTTTGTTCGTAGACGACTTTTCCTTGACTATCAAGAATACGAATTCGTTCAAGTGGATGGGAAGTTGAAACGGTTAGTTGATCAACGCAGGGATTGGGGTGAATCGTTATTGATGCATTTTGATCGTCATTCATTCCTAATTGCCGAACGTAGGCGTAAAAATCATCATAAAAAACACCGTTATTGTATCCAGTACCAACATAAGCAATGTTATTGATAACAAATGCTGTTGCATGTTTCCGTGGACTTCCAGGCACATCAGCTCGTTGAAACCAAGCATTTCCATAATAATTGTATTCCCAAAGGTCATTTTTGATTGTACCTGTTGCGTCTTCACCTGTTGCTATGTATAATGTTGGAAACGTTCCCCAACCTACAGCTCCCGCTCGACCGATAACGGGCATACTCGCTTTTTGAACCCACAAATCAAAATCTGGATGGTATTGCCACAAGTCATTTTTCAATACGCCATCGTCTCCAGTAGCAAGATAGCCTTGATTCCCCATCATAAAACCAACTGCGTATTTTCGAGCTGAACCAGGAAAATCATTCATCTGTGTCCATGTATTTGATACAGGGCTGTAGCGGTAAAAATCTTTTGTTAAACCTGTTTCCGCTTGTCCAGTTCCAACATATCCGTACATGTTGTTTCCAAATGCAATTGCTCCATGACGTGCACTTCCGGCAAAATCGGCTACTTGAGTCCATACAGCAGTGGCAGGATCATATTCCCAGAAATCTTTGTAATAAAGGGCAGTATTCCCTTGTCCTAAACCGATGTATGCTTTGTTATTTATAGTGAAGCTTACTGCAGAACCCCTACTTTGTCCTGATCCGGTTTCACCTCCAATTGAAGCTTCTGTGTCCCAATCATTTTGCGTGGGATTGTAGGAATGCATTTTACGCGTAAACTCAGAATCAGTCAAACCGCCAACTACATATCCTTCATTGACAAGAACAAAACTAGTTGATACAGATTTTGGTTGTCCGTTCAACGAGTCAACGGGATACCAATAATTGGTTTGAGTAAATGATAGAATACTACCAAGCATAAACAACATTGAAAGTAACAGCTTTCTCATTAATCGATGAATTGAATAGTTGATTTTGATATTTGTGCGCCGTTGTTAAGTGCAACTAATACAGTATATGTTCCTGCTGGAAGTTGATTGCGATCGATAATAGCTACTAGTGATTCTGTATTAGCTTCATAAACTTGTTGACCAACTTGGTTGAATAAGACAACGCGATTAATAATATAATTTTTACTTGAAATCTGAATGCTATTCACCGAAGGATTAGGAAAAGTCGTCAGTTGCAACGCATTTTCTTCTAGCGCTAATGATTCCATAGGATAGTATGCATACATGGACCCTTTTTTGCCATTTACTCCAGCACCTGTACCGACATAGCCTACATTGTTTATCGCAAAAGAAATTGCTTGTTTCCGTTCATTCCCACCAAAATTTGCCCGCGGATACCAAGCGTCAATAGCTGGGACATACATATATAAGTCATCTTTTAATCCACCATTTGTACCCAAGCAAACATAACCATTCCCGAATAATTCGAAGGTAGATGCTCCAGCACGTTGTCCGCCAATAAAATGATTTTTTTGTGTCCAAAGGTTATTTCCTGGATTGTATTCCCACCAGTCGTAGCGGTAAACATTTTGATCGGTACCAAGACCAACATAAGCAATATTACCTATTGTTAAACTACTCATGTTGTACCGAATACCACCAGGAAAATTTTGTCGTTGTGTCCATTGATTTGTGACGGGTTTGTATTCCCAAAATTCATCAGAATAATTACTTGCTCCTGTTTTTCCACCACAAACATATCCTTTTCCACCAACTGAAAAACCTGTAGCATAGTATATCCCAAGACCACCGTCACCAGGAAAATTTGCTTTTTGTAACCAAGTATTTGATACGGGATCATATTCCCAAAAATCAAATAATTTAGTGCCTATCGTAGCTTCGTTATTATCAATTCCTGTACCGACATAGCCTTTACCATTTATTGCAAATCCAACTGCATTTCTTCTTGCTGATCCAGGTAAATCTGCAAGTTGTGTCCAACTATCAGCTGTCGGATTGTATTCCCACAAATCTTTTAAAACCGTTTCGCTTGTGTCAACTCCGGTTGCAACATATCCTTTGGCATTGATAACAAAACTCACGGCTTGTTCACGCTTAAATCCAGCAAAATCATTTTTTTTTACCCATGAATTAGCTGTTTGACCATGCAATGCAGCACCAACAACGAGCAACAACAAAATAAATGCGTATTTCATAATTACTTCATAATGGATGAGACATGTATAATTTTATCTGCGACTGAAATCGTCAAGAAATAAGTTCCTTTTGGTAATTCCTGCAATGGTAGAATCCATTCATTTTCACTGAAACTTATTGAGCTTATTAAATCCCCACTTGTAGTGTAAACGGTTAATGTTTTTACTTGTTGATTTAACTCATTATCAATAGAAACATGAATTTTATCAACGAATGGATTAGGGTAAACGGAACACGTAACATTTTTTTCGATTTCCTCTTGTTCTAAAAAGTTGTCATAAGCCCAGAAATCATTGAAATTGATTCCATTTGTACCCAATCCAAAATACCCGCGATTATTAATTGTGAATCCAATTGAGAAACGTCTTGCTGCTCCTGGAAAGTCTTCCATTTTTTTCCATTGATCGGTTGCAGGATTGTATTGCCAAACTTCTTTGGTAACGTTTGCAAGACCTCCAGAATAACCGCTAACAACGTATCCCTTTCCGTCAACTTCAAAACAAGAACTTCCTGCTGTGGCAACTCCTGGAAATGATGATCGGATCAGCCATTGGTTTTGTGAAGGTTTGAATTCGTACAATGCTGTTCCATTTTTCACAAAAGCACTTGAACCAATTACAAAAGAAGTTCCCCAAATATTCAAGTTGCTTGGTAAATTTGCTTTCATTGTCCAACTATTAGTAATTGGATCAAATTCAGCGCATTGATTGTTGTAAACAACATATCCTTTATCATTTACAGCAAAAGCCGTTTGATCGGTTGCATTTAAAATGGGACAATTTGTAATGGTTTGCCAACTATTTGTAGTAGGATTGTATTCAAAGAATTCATTGTTATAAGCTGTACCTCCTCCGACATAACCTTTGGTGGATGTGCCAAAAGCAATAGTTGCATATGAAGGAGCAACATAATCGGCTTTTTGTGTCCATGAATTTGATGCAGGATCGTATTGCCACCAGTCTTTGTAAACAATATTTTGTCCTGTTCCATTTACGTGACCAAGTCCAGCGTATCCTTTGTTTCCTATGGCAAAACCTGTTGCACGGTGACGACCTGTATTACCCAAATCGGCTCGTTGTAGCCAGCTCTGTCCAAGTCCCAAAGTTGTGCAAGCAAGCATTAAAGAAAGTATAACTATTCTCATTTGTTTACAATGAATTTAGCATTTAAGGTCTGATCATTCTGTGTTGCCTGCACAAAATAAATACCGTTTTTAAATGCGCTTACGTCTAAAGCAGATTCTTTGTAATGTTCCAATGTCATAATCAAATTTCCTTTGATATCTGTAAGTTGAATAGTTGCATCAATTAAACCTTTAAAAGTTACTGCATCTTTAGCTGGATTTGGAAAAACAGAAAATTGTCCAAATTGCATCTCATCGACTGCTAAATATTCGCCGTCTATTGTCATTTGAAATGTTCCCATCGCATTTCCCCAACCTTCAACAATTATAAAAGCAGTGTCGATTCCTTGAGTAGAAAAAGTTACTTGTGAAGAAGTTCCACAAGTACCATCATCATTGTATGCAATCACATTCCCTTGTGGATCAATGACACTTAAAAAAGTGTCGAAACTTGAACCACACAAAGAAACAGTTGCTTGTTTTTGTTGAGTAGTTGGTATCAATCGGTAATACATGTCTGGAGAATTATACACCAAATTTTGATTGAAATAACAATAAGCTGTATTACCTGAAGTTGTATATGGTAATGTAGTGATTGGAATGGCGTCTTGTTTTGTATCGCCAGTATATCCCGCACAATTCACTCCTCCTGTAATAATTGCACCAAAATCCATCGCTGATCCCCACGTAAAACTTTCACATGGATTAATAGGTAAAGTACCAGCTTCCCGTTGAATAACACGAATTCTTGTCGCACCGGTTAAGGCATTAATGGGTACTGTAAAATTAAAAGGTACAGGAGCTGCAGGTGGAATTCCTTGCCATGTTCCAATACTTTCATTTGAAGCGAAAACATCATCATTATTAAAATCGACCCAAACTTGACCGACTCCAGTAAAATTCCCGCCACAAGTGCCAAAGTCAACTGTGATAGTATATGTGCCGCCAGCTGAAAGGGTAACAACTTGTGTAGTGCTTAAGTTTTGTAAACCAATTACACCTGGACATCCTGTGAAATTTATAGTCCCCGACGCGCCAACTAAAAACACGGATTCAACATTCGAATCAGCATTACTTGTAGGTCCTACGGTTGTACAATATTGCGAGAAACTATTGAAAAACAAGGTGCTTGCAAATAATACAAGGTAAATTTTATTCATAGTAGTGAGCTAATTTTAGCACAATTTATGAATAATTAAGCAAAGTTTTAACAATTCCTTAATATGATTTTATTGAGGAGAAGCTTGTTACAAAAATCCAAGTTCTAATTTCGCTTCTTCACTCATCATGTCTTTGTCCCAAGGTGGGTCAAAAACAATGTGAACTTCTGCTGAATTTACACCTTCAATGCTACAAACTTTTTCTTTCACGTCATTGGGCATGGATTCAGCTACAGGACAGTTTGGAGAAGTCAATGTCATGTCAATATCAACGTGTCCAGCGTCACTAACTTTTACTTCATAGATCAAACCCAATTCAAAAATATCCACAGGAATTTCTGGATCGTAAATTGTTTTTAGCATTGCTACAATTTTATCTTCTAAGTGTTCCATAATTTATGAGAGTGCGGACAATGCCAATAATTTAATTTTTTTAACCATACTTGCCAAACCATTTGATCGGGTTGGGGAGAGGTGTTCCTGTAATCCTATTTCTTGTATAAAATGAACATCACTTTTGGCGATGTTTTCAGGTGTTTCGTTATCAAATACGCGAATCAATAAGCCAATTATTCCTTTTGTAATGATTGCATCCGAATCGGCAGTAAATCTGATTTTATCACCTACAATTGCAGCGTCTAACCAAACTTGACTTTGGCAACCTTCAATCAATCGATCGGAAGTTTTTTTCGCTGGATCAATGAGTGGGAGGTCTTTACCCAATTCAATGATGTATTCGTACTTTTCCATCCAATCGTCATAAATGGCAAAGTCGGCAACGATTTCAGCTTGTTTTTCTTGAATTGTCATCATTTTAACATCATTATACTTTTATCCACTGCTGCGATAAACGTGTCTATTTCTTCTTTCGTATTGTAAAACGCAAACGACGCACGAATTGTTCCAGGAATTTTGTAAAAATCCATTAATGGTTGCGTACAATGGTGTCCAGTTCGAACAGCAATTCCTTGTTTATCAAGTAATGTTCCAATATCAAACGGATGAATTCCATTCACATGAAAGGAAACAACACTAGTTTTTTCTTTTGCAGTTCCGATGATAGTAACCTCTTCAAAAGTGGATAATAAATCTTGTGCGTATTCCGCCAATTCACGTTCGTATCTTTCAACCTCATTTAAATCAAATTGATGAAAATACGCGAGTGCTTTTCCCAAACAAATTCCACCAGCAATATGTGGTGTTCCAGCTTCAAATTTGAACGGCAATTCGTTATAAGTTGTTTTCTCAAAAGTCACTTTTGCGATCATGTCACCACCACCTTGATACGGTGGCATTTCATTTAACAACACTTCTTTTCCATACAAAACGCCAATTCCAGTTGGTCCAAATACTTTGTGTCCTGAAAAAACAAAGAAATCGCAATTTAATTCCTGAACATCGATGCGGGTGTGTTGAATACTTTGCGCACCATCAATCAAAACTTTCGCACCAAAATGATGCGCTTTTTGAATGATTTCATCAATCGGATTGATTGTACCAAGTGTATTTGAAATATGTGTAACCGCAACCAATTTAGTTTTAGGAGATAAAAGTGCTTCGTATGCAAGCATATCTAATTCCCCTTTTTGGTTGATTGGAATAACTTTTAGCAGTGTTTTTTTGCGTTCGCAGAGTAGTTGCCAAGGAACAATGTTGGAATGGTGTTCCATTGCTGAAATGATAATTTCATCGCCAGCACTTAATAATTCACCAAACGATGATGCTACCAAATTGATGCCATCGGTTGTTCCTTTTGTGAAAATAATTTCTTCTTTTTTTGCAGCATTCAAATAATGTTGAATGGTTGAGCGGGCTGCTTCAAATTCAGTTGTTGCTTTTTGACTTAAATGGTGAACACCTCTGTGAATGTTTGCATTGTCTTTACTATAATATTGATTGATAGCATCAAGAACAAACTGAGGTTTTTGTGACGTTGCACCATTATCAAAATAAATCAGGTTCTTGCCGTAAACTTGTTGCCGTAAAGCTGGAAAATCTTGACGGATTTCACGCACACTGAATTTTCTTTTTTCCAAATTGCCCATGGCACAAAGATACGAAAAATGCTTATTTATATTTTTTCTAAATAGCTTTTTTTAGTAGAAAAAAACTTTTATTTTTTTCGTGCAACTAATAAAAACTCCTTGTTTCCGTCTCCACCTACTATCGGTGAATCAATGACTGCTACAACTTCGAAATTAGAAGCGATTGCTGCGTTTTTTATGCGTTCAATCACACTAGGATAATTACTCGCCGATTTTACAATGCCTTGTTTGTTGAGTAACTTCTTTTCTAATTCAAATTGCGGTTTTATTAACGCTACCAAAATACCATCTTGTTGAATGAAAGGTGTTGTGAATGGCAATACTTTTTCCAATGAAATGAACGAAACATCAATGACAATTCCATCTACTTTGTCAGGAATGTGCGTTGTAGTTAATTCACGAATGTGCGTTTTTTCAATGTTTACAACACGTTCGTCTGCTGCTATACGATCGTGTAATTGACCGTGACCAACATCAACACAAAACACTTGTGATGCGTTATGTTTTAATAAAACTTCTGTGAATCCGCCTGTTGAAGCGCCCAGATCGATAAACGTTTTGCCCTCAACCGAGATTTCAAAGTGCTCAATTGCTTTTAAAAGTTTTAGCGCTCCTCTTGAAACCCATGTCAATTCTTCGTTCAATAAAACTATTGTTGCATCAAGTGGAATTTTCTTGCCAGGTTTTTCAATACTCACACCATTTACCAAGACATCGCCATTTTTTATTAACTCTTCTCCGCGAGTTCGTGAACTGACCAATCCTCTTTCTACCAATATTTTATCCAAACGTTCTTCCATGTTGCAAAATTAGTGATTCTTTAACGATTCTCTTGTTTACGTAGAACTTCTTATTTTCTTTACTTTTTGATTTTTACTCTTGAGCAATCTCAAGTTACATCCTATTTTTGTTGAAATTACAGTCCTATTAATGGTACAAATTATGAAGTCACTACTCGTTGCAAGCATTCTCTTTATTTCATCAACTTTAATTGGTCAAAGCAGTATCAACTTTATTGATAGTTCTTACGAACACGCGCTTAGTCAAGCGCGTTTGGCAAAAAAGCCCTTATTTATTTTGTTGTACGACGTTCAATGTTCGCATTGCGAAAACATGCGTAAAAATGTATTGACGCAACAATCGGTTGTTGATTTCATCAATACCAATTTTGTAAGTTATCAATTAGATGGCATGAGTGAAACCGGAAGGTTGTTTGCAATTAAAAATCAAGTGCTTTCGTTTCCAACCTTTTTATTCAAAGACAGTGCCGAAGTAAATATCATAAATTTTACAGGTGAAATGCCTGCTTCTGAATTTATAGATGAAGCTAAAAACGCATTAAATCCAACCAAATACCATCCTTTTTTACGAGACAACTTTTTGAAAGACACAACTAATGGTGTCAATTGTTTGGCATATTTGAATGCAATAAAACGCAGTAACCAAAAAGGTGAAATGGATGCAGTTGCAAAAAAATATTTGGTGACTCAAACGGATGAACAATTATTATCCGTGTTGAATTGGAAAGTAATGGCGATTGGCGTCAATGAAATTCAATCGAGAGAATTTGAGTTTATATTGACGCACAAAGAAGCATTCATACAATTAACCTCTGCAAAACGCTTTGAAATTAAAGCCAAAAGCATTGCTCAAAAAGGCATGAAATACGCCGTTGACTTCAATACTCCTGAAGCATTTGCTAAAAACAGGGAATTGGTTAAACGCATCGGATTGCGTGCAACAGATAGTATTTTATTCGTTCATGAACTCATGTATTACGAAAAAAATGCGCTTTGGAAAGAGTATAAAGCGACCGTTGATAAAGGTGTGACGGATTTTGCGTGGAATACCCCTAAGTTATTAAACGAAATTGGTTCCAATTATTACAAACATTTGGCAACAAAAGAAAACTTAAACAAAGCGATTACTTACGTTAAGCGTTCAAATGAATTGGGGAACACGTACAATTCAAATTATTTGATTGCTAAATTATACAAGAAAAATAATGACTTGGTTAACGCAAAAGTATATGCTAAAAGAGCATTTGCAGTTGCCGAAGAGAAAAAAATTGACAAAACAGAAATTCTAAAATTATACAAAGAGTTGCAATTGAAATAAAGCAACTCTTTGCTTTTAGTAGTTTTATTTATTCGAATGACCAGTTAAAACGCTTGCTGATTTCATCATGAATCCAAGCGACAACATGTTCGTTTTCAATTTTCTCAAACACATCATTGATGAATGCGCCAACCATTAACTGACGCGCACTTGCTTCACTCAATCCGCGGGCACGTAAGTAAAACACTGCTTCTTCGTCCAATTGTCCGGTAGTTGATCCATGCGAACATTTCACATCATCAGCATATATTTCTAATTCAGGTTTGCTGTTTACACTAGCATCCAAACTCATCAAGACATTTCCGTTCGATTGAAAAGCGTTTATTTTTTGAGCGTCTTTGCGCACAAATACTTTTCCGTTAAATACTGCTGTTGCTTTTCCATCAATAACACCTTTGTACAACTCGTTTGAATTGCAATGTGCTACCATGTGGTCAACTACGGTATGATTATCAACGTGTTGGTTGCCAGTTAAAACATAAGCACCATTCAAGTTGGTTTCACAATTCACGCCATTCACAAAGCAATTCAAATTATTACGTACCCAACCACCGTTTAATGTAATGGTGTTGATCGTAAAAACCGAATCTTTCTGTTGGTTGATAAATTCCGTTGCGTGATGAAAAGCATGTTCGCTTTCGTTTTGCAATTTATCAATTGTCAAACGCGCATTTTCACCTACATAAACTTGGTTAATGATATTTGAAAAAGCATTCTCTCCACTATCTGTTGTGTTTTGTTGAATCATGTTCAATTCAGCAAACTTTTCCAAGTGAATGATGTGACGTAAATTTACCAATACATGGTCACCTGTTGTGATGTGTGTAATGGCTATTGTTGGTGCAATTTGAACACGAGCACTTACATGGATGTATACACCATCTGTAGCGTATGCCGTATTGATTGCACTAAATAAATCTGTTTTTTGTGCGTCAATTTCACCCAAAACATTACGTTCCGCTTCATCCATTTGGGACAAAGGAATCACTTTCATTCCAGCAGGAAAATCACTAGCTGAACGAGTAGCGTCAAAATGTCCGTTTACAAATACAAGCGAGATAGCTGCTGCGTCAATAGGTGCTAATTCAGCAATAGGTGCAGCACTTGCAATGTGAAGTGAATTGTTTTTGATTTTTGTTACACGTGTATACTTCCAAGCTTCGGTACGCGTAGTAGGAAAAGCATTTTCCGACAAATACGTCAAAGCATTCGCACGAAGTGCTTCGTTCAACACAAAATCTCCGTCAAGTTTCCAGTCAATTGAATGAGCGAAACTTTGTTCGATTACAGCTTGCTCTTTCATTATTCTGCGAATTCTGCTTTGATCCAGTCGTATCCTTTTTCTTCTAATTCCAATGCCAATTCTTTTGGACCAGATTTAACGATGCGACCGTTGTACAATACATGAACAAAATCAGGAACGATATAATCCAATAAACGTTGGTAGTGTGTGATGACGATACTTGCGTTGTTAGGTGTTTTTAATTTGTTGACGCCATTAGCAACAATGCGTAATGCATCGATGTCCAAACCAGAATCCGTTTCATCCAGAATCGCTAATTTCGGTTCCAACATGGCCATTTGGAAGATTTCATTTCGTTTTTTCTCACCTCCAGAAAAACCTTCATTCACCGAACGAGAAGCTAATTTCGCATCTAATTCAACCAATGCTGATTTTTCTTTGACCAAAGCCATGAATTCTTTTGCTGAAATCGGGTCTTCTTTTTTGTACGCACGAATTTCATTCATCGCAGTACGCAAAAAGTTGATGTTAGACACACCTGGAATTTCAATGGGGTATTGAAACGCCAAAAACAAACCTTCACGCGCTCTGTCTTCCGTTGACATTTCTAATAAATCAACACCATCAAAAATGACTTCTCCAGCAGTGATTTCGTATTCTTCTCTTCCTGCAAGGACACTTGCTAGGGTACTTTTTCCAGCACCATTTGGCCCCATGATTGCATGAACTTCACCAGCTTTCACTTCTAAGTTTAATCCTTTTAGAATTTCTTTTCCATCAATCGATGCGTGTAAGTTTTTTATTGATATCATCACTTAATTTTCTTTCGTATTTATAAATTAACCTACAGATCCTTCAAGACTGATAGATAATAATTTTTGTGCTTCAACCGCAAACTCCATTGGTAATTGGTTCAAGACTTCTTTGCAGTATCCGTTTACAATCAAGCTGATTGCTTTTTCTTCTGAAATACCGCGTTGCAAACAATAGAATATCTGGTCTTCACCAATTTTTGAAGTGGTTGCTTCGTGTTCTATTTTCGCACTTGGATTTTTACATTCGATGTACGGAAACGTATGTGCACCACATTCATCAGTCATCAACAAGGAATCACATTGCGAGAAGTTACGCGCATTTGCAGCGTTTTTGTGAATTTGAACCAATCCTCGGTAGGAATTTTGTGATTTACCCGCAGAAATTCCTTTCGAAATAATCGTGCTTTTGGTATTTTTTCCCAGGTGAATCATTTTGGTACCTGTATCAGCTTGTTGGAAATTGTTCGTCACTGCAACCGAGTAAAACTCACCAATTGAATGATCTCCTTTTAAAATGCATGATGGGTATTTCCACGTAACAGCAGATCCAGTTTCGACCTGAGTCCAAGAAATTTTCGCATTGGTTTCACAGATACCACGTTTCGTAACGAAGTTGTAAATTCCACCAACACCATCCTTGTCACCAGGATACCAGTTTTGTACAGTTGAATATTTGATTTCCGCATTGTCCAACGCAATCAATTCCACAACAGCTGCATGTAATTGATTTTCATCGCGTTGTGGCGCTGTACAACCTTCCAGATAAGAAACATAAGCACCTTCGTCTGCAACCACTAACGTGCGTTCAAATTGACCTGTGTTTGCTTCGTTGATACGGAAATAAGTCGATAATTCCATGGGGCAACGAACGCCTTTTGGAATGTAACAGAACGAACCGTCTGTAAAAACGGCGCTATTCAATGCTGCGTAGAAATTATCTGTTGCAGGAACGACACTTCCCATGTATTTGCGCACCAATTCTGGATGTTCTTGAACTGCTTCCGAAAACGAACAGAAAATGATCCCTAATTCTTTTAATTTCGATTTGAAACTTGTAGCAACTGATACCGAATCCATTACGAAGTCAACTGCAACACCTGTTAAGCGTTGTTGTTCTTCCATCGAAATACCCAACTTAGCCATTGTCGCTTTCATTTCTGGATCGACATCGTCCCAACTTTCGTATTTTTTTGATTGTTTCGGAGCTGAGTAATAAGATATTGCTTGAAAATCAGGCTTTTCGTAATGTACATGTGCCCAATTTGGTTCGGTCATTTCTGACCATATTTTGAAACAATTTAAGCGGTATTCCAACAACCATTCTGGTTCTTCTTTTTTAGCTGAAATAAAGCGAATAATCGATTCGTTCAAGCCTAAAGGCGCTTTGTCCGATTCAATATCTGTCGTAAATCCAAATTTATATTCGGAGTTTTCGAGGTCCTTCGCTAAATCATCTTCTGTATAACCCATCTTGATTTATGCTTATTTATAGTGAAAATGATTCGCCACAACCACAAGTTCTTCCAGCATTTGGATTCGAGAAAACAAATCCTTTTCCATTCAAACCACCTGAAAAATCTAAGGTAGTACCTACTAGATAAAGAAAACTCTTTTTGTCGACAACAACTTTTACGCCGTTGTTTTCAAAAACTTTATCGTCAGGACGTTCTTCGTTATCAAATGTCAGTTGATACATTAATCCGGAACAACCCCCACCTTCTACGCCTACACGAATAAAGTAACCGACTTTTCCTTCGTCTTCCATCAGACGGATCGATTGTTTTTTTGCTTGTTCTGTTACTGTAATCATAACTCGTATTATTTTCTTTATTTAGATTAATTTTAAATAAAGGTGTATTTCGGTGACAAAAATACCACTTTTATGGTATTGATGCAAATAATTAGCAAGTATTTAATTTCCGTTTTTCACAACAATTAACTTTTGTTAAAGTTCGATTCCCACGACTTTATATGTGCTGATTGCTTTGTTTATTGGTGTGATTGTTTAATTTTGTGCCATGCGTGTCATACAAGACTTATCGGCGGTTTCATTTAATCAACCCATTCTTACATTGGGAACTTATGATGGCGTTCACTTGGGACATCAAGCAATCATTGAAAACTTAGTAAAACAGGCGCGTTTATCGAATAAAGAATCGGTTTTATTTACTTTTCACCCCCATCCAAGAATGGTTTTACAGCCTGATAATCATGCTGTTAAATTAATTGACACCATCGATGAAAAACTAGACAAACTAGCAGCGCTTGGATTAGACACGGTTATACTTTTTCCATTTACTTTAGATTTTTCGCGCTTATCAGCTGAAGAATTTGTGCGACAAATTTTGGTTGATGCCATTGGAATTTCAGCAATTCATATAGGTTACGACCATCATTTTGGTAAAAACCGAGAAGGTTCTTTTCCACAATTAGTTGCATTTGGTGAAAAATATCATTTTGAAGTAGTTGAAACACCCGCTTTTGAACTCAATGGCACCGCAATAAGCTCTACCAAAATCAGAAAAGCTTTGGCTGCAGGTGATACAGAAATGGCTGCCTTGTTTTTAGGCACACCATTTGTCTTGACAGGAAAAGTTATTCATGGCAATAAACTAGGCAGAACAATTGGTTTCCCAACTGCAAATTTAGCCATCGAACAAGCCACTAAGATTTTACCTGAAATTGGAGTTTATGCAGTAAAAGTGAAAATCAATGACCTTGTTTATTCGGGAGTTATGAATGTTGGCAAAAAACCGACTGTCATGCAGACGGATGCAATTTCTGTGGAAGTTTTCATATTTGATTTTTCAGCAGATATTTACGATCAAGTCATTTCGGTTTCCGTTTATCATCGTTTGAGAGGCGAGCAACGTTTCGAATCGGTCGATTTACTCAAACAACAATTAGCGAAAGATGCAACATTGGCGCGTACTTATTTGGCTGCTCTGTCTTAACGCTAGCCTGCAAGCACAACAAGTTGTTCCAGTTCGCTGGGAAACAGCGCTTACGATGCCCGTCGATTCTGTTGTTGCAATTGATGCGTCTCACTTAAAATGGGATACAATTCCAACGCAACTGTATCAATTTGTTCACCTGACTTATTTGGATCTTAGTAAAAATCGATTAAAAATTCTGCCTCTTGAATTGGGTCAGCTTAAACAATTAACTGTTTTCAAAGCCGAGAAAAATAAACTTACAGGCGCACCAATTGTACTGTGTCAATTGACACAGTTACAAAAAATTTACTTGGGCGAAAATGATTTATCAGCAATACCAGATTGTTTTGGTTACTTGCATGAGTTAAAAGTACTCGATATTTGGGATAATGCTATTGGGTCCTTACCCGAAAGCATCTTGCAACTGAAAGCACTCAAATATGTTGACATGAGAGGAATTCTCTTAACGCCAAAATTCCAAGACCAATGGTTGAAATCGATGCCAAACGTTACTTGGCAGTTCGATCCACCTTGTCACTGTGCCGATTAATTGGTTTTACTTACGCTAATTCTACAGAAAAAATTTCCGTCCAAAAATCTTTGATGGAGATACCTGCTGTTGCAAGCATTTGCGGAACGATACTCGCTTGAGAAAACCCAGGTGTAGTGTTCACCTCAATCACATGTGGTTCGCCATCAACTATCATAAAATCGATGCGTGCTATTGATTTCAGTTGCAATAATTCGTAACATTCCTTAGCGCGTTTCCAAACGATATCACGCGTTGCATCATCAATGCGTGCAGGTGTTATTTCTTGCGATTTCCCTAAATACTTTGCCTCGTAATCGAAAAACTCGTTTTCAGTGGCAATTTCTGTAAGAGGAAGAGTTACAAGTCCTTTTTTTGTTCGGTAAACACCACACGTTACTTCTGTTCCTTTTAAAAAAGATTCAATAACAACCGTTTTTCCTTCATCGAACGCTGCTGTTAATGCTTGTTCCAGTTCATCTGTTTTGTTTACTTTGGAAATACCATAACTCGATCCGGAATCAGATGGTTTTACAAAACAAGGCAAACCTAAGTGTTGTAGGATGTATGCATGTTCAAATTGATCTTTGCGTGCTAAAAACAACGATTTTGCGACAGGAATTTTAAAATTATTTAAAAACTGATTGCAATACCATTTGTCAAAAGACAATTCAGAAGCTAGGGCAGAAGCATTGACATAAGGAACCTGTTGCATGTCTAACAAGGCTTGAATTTTTCCATTTTCACCAGGATTCCCGTGAATGTAAATTAGTCCAGCATCTATCTTACAAGTTGTTTGCTTGTTTGTGTACGACATGTTTTCGATGGAAAACGGAAAACTTTCCTCGTTTTCATATGCTAACCATCCGTCTTTTTTGACAACGATTTTGACACATTGATACCCAGCAGGAAAATGATCCTGTATAGTTTGGGCACTTTTCATTGAAATTTCAAATTCCGATGAAAATCCGCCGCAAAAAAGTCCGACAACCTTCATTAATTTTCTTTTTTGTCAAATTTACGGGCAATCTTTGTCACTTTCTCAGCAGCTACTACAAAAGTTTTCATAATCAATTGTTGAAAGCTTGTTGCGATGATTGAAAGAAGCACGAACTTTCTTTCTATATTTGTTTTCAATTGTAGGATATGAAAGAATTTTTGCAAAAATTAAAAGGCTTTATCACAACAAAACACTTCGTGAAACAAACGGGGTATATTTTGTTGACGTATATCATTATCATTGGGGGAATTATCCTTTATTTGGACGCTTACACCAATCACGGTGAAAAAATAAAAGTACCTCGTTTATTGGGGATGCATGTTTCGAAAGCTGGAACAATTTTAGAAGAATTGGATTTGAAAATGGAATTATTAGATTCGATTTACCGTCCAGATTTACCAACGGGAACAATTTTATCGCAAGATCCTTTACCAACAAACAAATCACTTGTTTTTGTAAAATCGGGTCGTATTATTCGTGTTTCTGTTTCCAAACGTTCACAATTGGTTCAGATGCCAAGCTTGATAGATAAATCTCAACGTTTTGCGGAAAGTGTTTTGACCAATCGTGGGTTAAAATACCGCATTCAATATGTGCCTACATCTGAAGCTAACGGTGCTGTATTGAAACAATTATACAAAGGAAGAGAAATCAAAGAAGGTGTTCGTATTCCAGTTGGTGCTGTAGTGACAATTGTTGTTGGACAAAACGATACAGGTATGCCTGCATTGATTCCTAATTTAGTGGGCATCACAATATCAGAAGCGAAAGGTCGTTTAGGAAGCACATCATTGTTGCTACAAATCGCATCGTGTGAGGGCTGTGTTACAGGAGAGGATTCTACCGCTGCAAAAATCTATTCGCAAAGTCCTGAATTCCTAGAAGGAGTTGAATTACCAGCTGGAACAACGATCATGATTAACGCGACAAAGGAATAATTTTAGTATGAAATTTGTAGTTTCCTTATTCTTTTTTTGTTGTTCATTTTTGAGCTTGGCGCAAGAGTCAATTGAACCAATACGTTCAACACATAGAAAACCGTACAAGCAAGTCGCAAAGTCGACTACTACAATCGATAGTTCCTTTATTTATTCGTTTGACACCTTGTCATTGCCAATCTTTGACGACTTTTCATCGGCTAAATTTCAATTGAAAAACGCACAACCAGGTGATCCAAATGTTACGGAACAAGTATTTTTTCGGTTGACAGACTTAGCAAATGTGCCATTGGCAACAAATGTTGTATATACTTCAGCTGCGACAAAAATAAAAACAACACAAAACGGAGCTACTGTCGAAACTACACTACCTGCTATTTCAATTAAAGTAGCAGATTTCAGTTCCTTCCCAGTACAATACACAACTGTAAATGCATATCCTCCGTACTACATTTTTGACACGTTAGATTTTGTAAATGAACCGGATACCGTTTATGTAAATTCACCTGAATACACACAGGCGACTGCACGCGTGTTTTTTGCACAAGTAGGCAATCCGCAAGCAATTTGGGTGGACGATTTTGCTTATCACAATTATACACACGCAGTCAATCCTTGGTCGCTTGGTGTAGTAACATTTGATGGCTTAGACGAACATGGCTTTCCATATAATTTTGGATCGACAACTTCCGGATCAGCAGATGTATTGACGTCAAAAGCTATTGATTTATCTGGATATCTTCCAAACGATTCTATTTATTTGAGTTTCCTTGTTCAACCGAAAGGATTCGGAGATGAACCAGAAGTTACCGATTCAATTGTGCTTGAGTTTTATGATGCAGCGCTAGATTCGTGGGAATTAATTTGGCGGATGAAAGGTGGACCACTTTCTGATTTTAAAGTCGGTCATGTTAAAATCACTCAATCAGATTATTTGACTTCTGGATTTAAATTCCGTTTCCGAAACATTGGCGGATTATCAGGCATGTTGGATGAATTTCATTTGGATTATGTCCATTTAAGATCTGGAAGCGGTTACCAAGACACGTTGTTCAAGGATTTCGCTTTTGTTTATCCGATAAATACGCTATTAAAAGATTACACGCAAGTCCCATGGGATCATTGGGTGAATAGTCCAACTCACATGACTGACTCAGCTATGATAACCGTTAGAAATGGTTCCAATATCGCTGAAAATAATTTGAATGGATCTGTTGCAATCAAACATGCGGGTACTGTCGAAGGGTCATTTAATTTAATCGGACAAACGTTATCCGGCGGTCAAGCAAACTATGCGCCGCGTACTGTTTATACTTCGTTTCACGACTTTAAATCTGGCTATGCCTATTCTGTTACACCAGGATTAGAAGAAAAAACATTCGAAATCATCGGTTCAGCGAGTTCACAATTCCCCAATTTTGCTAAAAACGATTCTACTTTTTCTTCACAATATTTTGGAAACGAATATGCTTACGATGATGGATCGGCAGAAGCAGCTTACGGTATTACTGGAAGTCAGGCACGTTTAGCTTATAAATTCATTCCCTATGAAGCAGATACCCTAGTGGGTGTAAATATTCATTTTGTACCATCAGTGAATGACGTATCAAACAAATTGTTTTTGTTGACTGTTTGGTCGGATAATAACGGGCAACCTGGAAATGTATTATACCAAGATGAATTCTTTTTTCCACGTACACCAAACTACGAAGACGATCGCGGGATTTTCACACCTTACTATTTAAACGACACGGTTCTTTCATTAATGCAAGCACCATTTTATGTAGGTTTTCGACAAATTGATGCAGATAGATTGAACGTTGGTTTTGATAGAAATACAGATAATTCAAGCAATACCTTTTATTCCTTAAACGGAGGTGTTTCATGGTTGACATCAACGATACAAGGTAGCATGATGATGCGTCCAATTTTTTCAACTGCTGGCAATGCAGATTTAGGATTAATCGAAGTGAGCGAATTGAATTGGACCGTTTACCCGAATCCCACTTCTGGAAACATTACAATTGGTTGGAATCAATCAACTCCTTTTCCCGGAGGGCAATTGCAAGACATGAATGGTCGCGTATTAAAAGTGCTCGAAGAAAATGAAACATCTTTCGATTTAACTGATTTTCCAGCAGGATGTTATTTTGTCAAATTAGCAAGCGGATATCCATCAATTAAAAAAATCACCAAACTATAAATGAGCGAAGAAATTCAAGAAGTTGATCAAGAAGAAGAATTATTTGAACATTACCGTTTCAAAGCAGATCCCGGCCAAGAGTCGCTTCGAATTGATAAGTATTTGTTGGATAGAATGCCCAATACTTCCCGAAACAAAATTCAAGTTGCGGCAAAAAATGGGAATATTCAGGTAAACGGTATTGCTGTTAAACCTAATTACAAAGTAAAACCGCTAGATGAGGTAGCGATTGTATTGCCATATCCTGTTCGAGAAATTGAATTGATTCCTCAAGATATTCCAATCGATATTGTTTACGAAGACGAAGAATTGGTAGTTGTAAACAAACCAGCAAACATGGTGGTTCATCCAGGTTATGGTAATTACAAGGGAACGCTAGTAAATGCCTTGGTTTTTCATTTTGACAATTTACCACAACGCATTCACGATTATTTTGGACGACCTGGTTTGGTGCACCGCTTGGACAAGCACACAACAGGAATTATGGTAGTTGCCAAAACGGAAAACACACTTACGAAGTTAGCTAAGCAATTTTATGACCGAACGACAGAAAGACGTTATCATGCGTTAGTTTGGGGCGATTTGGAGGAAGACGTTCGCATTGAAGGTAATTTAGGTAGATCACTCAGTAACCGAAAAGTGATGACAGTTTTTCCCGATGGCGAACATGGTAAGCATGCTGTGACGCATGTTAAAGTTATCAAACGATATGGACTAGTTACCTTGATTGAGTGTAAATTAGAAACTGGAAGAACGCACCAAATCCGCACACATTTGAAATGGATTGGTCATCCGTTATTTCATGATTTGGAATATGGAGGCGATACAATTGTAAAAGGAACGACAAGTGCTCCGTACAAGCAATTTATTTCAAACTGTTTTGATTTGTTACCTGGACAAGCACTGCACGCAAAATCACTTGGCTTTCAACACCCTACAAAAAACGAGTGGATGCAATTTGATTCAGATTTACCAAGTGGTTTCCAACAAGTCTTAACAAAATGGGACAGGTATACTGCTGATTAAAAAATAACACATTTGTGAATATTTGTATTTTTTCAAGTGAAAACTATCATTTTTCATTTATTTAATTTAATTTCGGCTTTCATCTTGCACAAATAATTTGCTACAAAATTCATTGTAGTATCGTTTTTTTTGTGTTTATTTGAAGTAATTTAACAAAAGATTGCACATTGCTATGAACGTTAAAACTCTTATTTTATTAATTTCATTGAGTATTTCTGGAATTGTTTCAGCTCAATCGAAGTACATCAAAGACGCTAATTCTGAATTCAGAAGCGAAAATTATTTCAAAGCTGCAGAAAAATGCGCATTGGCATATTCCAAAATTCGCAGAAATGGAGGCGCTGCTATCGATGCAAAAGGTGACATGGCTTTTAAAACAGCTGAGTCTTTTCGCTTTTTAGAAGATTTTAAACAAGCGAATGAATGGTACCAACGTGCTATTTTGTTGAAATATCAAAACAAAGAACCATTGGTTTTATTATACAACGCTGATATGTTGTTGATCATGGGTGATTTGAAAAAAGCTGCTGAATACTACAAAGAATACAAAGAGTTAGTTCCTACTGACACACGTGCGGACATGGGTATCAAGTCATGTGAAATACGTGAAGATTTTGTGGACAATAGAACACCCCATACGGTTACTAATTTGACTCAATTGAACAAAGATGGTTACGATATGTCTCCAACTTTTGTAGACAAAAAAGGATCAGTCATTGCTTTTTCATCATCTCGCGAGGGTGTTGTTGGAAAAGATAAAGACCAAAGAACTGGTGATTTGTACATGGATATTTTTGTTTCTGAGATTGACAAAAAAGGAAATTTCACGCAAGTGAAACCAATCGAAGGCGAAGGAATTAATACAGAAAATAACGAAGGTACAGTTTGTATAGACGGACGTGCTAAAACAATGTTTTTCACGCGTTGTCCGCATGTCAAAAAACAAAACTTAGGATGTGATATTTGGATGTCTGAAGCTGGTTCTAAAGGTTGGGAAGCTCCTAAGAAATTAGAATTGAAAGATAATGACACTGTTTCTGTCGGTCACCCATGTATTTCAGATGATGGTAAATTTTTAATTTTCGCATCAGACATGCCAGGTGGAGTTGGAGGCCGCGATTTGTGGTACACAACTTATGATAGAAAAAAAGACGCTTGGACAAAACCACAAAACTTGGGTCCAGAAATCAATACGCCTGGAGATGAATTGTTTCCAACATTTGCAATGAATGGTGATTTAATTTATTCTTCAAATGGTTTTGCTGGATTAGGAGGTTTGGATTTGTTTAGAGCAGCGAAAGTTGGAGCAGACAACAGATGGGAAAATCCAACAAACATGGGTTCTCCGTTAAATTCAGAGAGTCATGACTATGCATTGATTGAGCAAACTGACCGTAAAGGTTATTTTACTTCTGAAAGAACAGGTGGAACAGGAAACAATGTGAAGCCAGACTTATATATGTATGAATTGCCTCCAAACATTTTCTCGTTAACTGTTAATGTTTATGATAATTCAGATAATAAACGAAGAACTAAAATTGAGGGAGTTAAAGTTGTTGTTACATCTAAAAAAGGTGAGAAATGGGAGGGAATCACAGCTAAAAATGGTTCTGTTTCATGGGATAAAAAACCAAATGGAGATCGTTATATCAATGAAAACTCTTCGTACAAAATCATGATTTCTAAACCGAAATACCTTGAAGATAAAAAAGGTGCGGAGTTAACAACAGAAGGTGTAACGTACAATCAAAACTTTATCATTGATATGGGGCTTTACCCTGATCGTCCAATCAAATTACCGGAAGTACGTTACCCAACTGCTCAATGGTCGTTTGTAGTCGATTCAACTATCAACTCTTTGGATTCATTAGCTGTTGTTTATTCAATGTTTGAGCAAAATCCTGGCTTAGTTATTGAATTAAGTTCACATACCGATTCAAGAGGGCCAGATGTTTCTAATCAAGTGCTTTCAGAAAATCGTGCGAAAGCTTGTTACAAATACTTGGTAGAAGAGAAAGGTGTTGATCCAAGAAGAATTGTACCAGTTGGTAAAGGTGAAAAAGAGCCTCGTAAAATGTATTTGAAAGATGGTAAATACTTCGAAAAAGCAACGGAAGGTGCAACGGAAGTAGTATTAACAGAAGCATACATCAATACTTTTAAAGCTGATGCAGCAAAATACAACATGTTACTACAATTGAATCGCCGTACGGAAGCAAAAATTCTATCGTTAGAATTTGACCCAACAACGGCTCCAGCTTCAAATCCAGAATATTTGAAGTTCAAAGCAGTACCAACTAATTAATAGTATATTCTAAAAGAAAGCCCATCAACTGATGGGCTTTTTTTATTCCATTTTTTTTGGTCGCTTGAAATTGTTACTTTTGCCTTTTCATTTACATTATGTCTGATATTCGCTATAATTTAAGAGGAGTTTCCGCAGGAAAAGAGGAAGTCCATAACGCTATTAAAAATGTTGATAAAGGATTATTCCCGCAAGCATTTTGTAAAATCGTTCCA
>Ga0213920_1000505_pt1 | contig 30029 bp, 37 predicted proteins | sample McNCre1117MG_FD_161054 | JGI IMG/M metagenome (GOLD analysis project Ga0213920, IMG submission 161054) | Freshwater microbial communities from McNutts Creek, Athens, Georgia, United States - 11-17 MG | ecosystem: Environmental > Aquatic > Freshwater > Creek | place: USA: Georgia | collected...
TCCGGCGCTGCGATCTATCGCTCGGAGACAGCCGAGACAGTGAGAGAGGTAGTCGAGGCGCTGACGGATCTGATGGGCGCGAACCTGAGGGGCGCGGATCTGAGGGGCGCGGATCTGATGGGCGCGGATCTGAGGGGCGCGGACCTGAGCGGCGCGAACCTGAGCCGCGCGGACCTGCGCAGCGCGGACCTGCGCAGCGCGAACCTGAGCCGCGCGGACCTGAGCGACGCGGACCTGAGCGACGCGGACCTGAGCGACGCGGACCTGAGAGGCGCGAACCTGAGCGCAGTCGTCGGAGTTGTTCACGCGTCCGTGGGCTGGCACACCCACGGAGAGCGCGGGCGCACTCTGCTCGGGGTGATGATTGGCGCCGAACTGAGGCTATTCTGCGGCTGTTTTTGTGGCACCGCGGCGGACCTGCGATCTTACATCGCTGCCGGAGAGGAGCGCTATAGACCGTCGCGTCTGAGGGCCCTCGAAATCGTCGAGGAGCTGATCGGGGGCCAGTCATGACCGGCCTACTCTCCAGGGGCCTCATCTGCACGACGTGTGGAACCGAGGACTGTCGCTCAGGGCGATGCAATAGCCCGATGCAGCGGCATGTTACGCGGGAGGAGTGGGACCAGGAAAAAGCAGCCGCAATCCGCGGACTGCTCGGCGACGTGAGCAAGCGAGAGGCGCTCATTGGTCCGGAGCGCGAGCGTGTACGCATGGTGAGGCGCGAGCTTGACGCGCTCGGAAGGGCGCTGGACCCGAACTCCGAAGCAGGGGCCGGGCTCCGAAAATGCATCGGAGCTCTTGATGAGCTGTTTGATACGCTTGCCGTTGACCGGTCTGCGTTCGCGGCGCTCATGACGCCCGAGGAGCTCCAGGAGCGCGACCAAGATGTGCGTTACAAAATCAAGGGTATTCGCGTTGTTTCGACGGAGGAGTGGTGCAGATGATCAAGCTAGGTTCAGAAGTCAAAGATATTGTTAGTGGTTTTGCAGGGGTTGCAACCGTGCGCTCCGAATACCTGAACGGTTGCGTGCGGTACGCAGTAGATCCGGGAGGCTTGGACAAGGACGGGAAACCAAAGGAATCATTCTACTTCGATGAGCAGCAGCTAGTTGTTGTTAGCGAGGTAACAGAAACGACTAAGCATTTGCAGAAAGAGGCCCCGAGGAGCGTAGGCGGACCAAGGCCGGCGCCGGTTGGTCGCGCTGAACCTCCCGCACGAAGGGCGCCGCGATGACCCGCCTACGCACAATGCTGGGCGTCCGCATGACGGTCGAAGAGAGCGAGGCCCAGAGGATGTATTTCCACGCGGCCATGCTGCGCGAAGGTGCCGAACTCGAACCCGACGAGGGCGAACGGTTGCGCAGAAAACTGGCCGCAGCGAACGCGGAGACGATTGCCCGGCGGCTGATTGGGAGGGGCGAGGGATGAGCGAATGGGATGAGGTTTTCGAGGAGCCGCCGAGAGTTGACAGATACCTGGAAACCCCAGGCCTAAACTGGTCGACATTGAAGCTCATGGACCAATCCCCGCTCGCGCTACAGGATGCATTGGCTCATGGCAGAGGCGACACGGAGTGGATGCTCTTGGGGCGCGCCATTCACTGCTACGCGCTTGAGCGGTCCGAGTTTCACGACCGCTACGCCGTCGCGCCACACTTCGGCGACGGTCGCACAAAGGCCGCAAAAAAAGCCAAAACCGCATTTCTGAACGATGCCAGCGGGCGCGAGGTTGTGTCTCACCAGCATTGGATCACGGTGCAGGCGTGCGGCGAAGCGCTGGCAAAACACAAGGTCGCGCGCAAGCTACTGGAAGGCAAGCGTGAGCACATTGCAACATGGACCCATTCGGGCACAGGCATCGCGTGCAAAGGGCGCATGGATGTCGTTGGAGAACGCGTCGTTGACCTGAAATCGACGGGCCTACAGAGCGAGCGCCTGATTTTCTCGGATGCCGCCAGTCGGCTCTATTACGGCCAGGGCGCCTGGTACCACGACGGGGCCACTACCGCGGGGCTTATTCGGCCGAATGCGCCGCTACCGGCCAATGTTTGGGTGCAGACCTGCCGCCCGTACGATGTGCTTTGCGCGGAAATGGAGGAGGAAACTTACCTTGCTGGCCTGCGTCTCTATGAGCGTTTGCTGGCCGAGTACCAGGGCTGCATGGCGACCGACTGGTGGCCAGGGATGGCGCCAGAGTTGAAGAGTTGGAGACTGCCCGTATGGGCTAGAGAGACATCATGAGTGACACACAGATGACAGTAGGCACGCCGGGCGAAGTTCAGACCATGCACCCCATGGTCTCGGTTGCGCTTGGTTCACGGGAATTGACCACGGAAACCATTCGCGAGCTCATGACGCTTCAGCGCGAGTGGGACGAAAAGCGAGCGGAGAAAGCATTCACTCGCGCGATGGTTGCGCTGAAAGCTCAACTGCCGAGCGTTCTTGAGCGAGACAAGACCGTGGACTTCACGTCACAGCGCGGGAGGACCCACTACACACACACGAGCCTCGCGGCTGCGGTTGAGGCCGTGACACCAATTCTCACCGAGCACTATTTTTCGGCGACCTGGACGCCAGACACGACCAAGGGCGAAGTGCGCGTCACCTGCTCGCTGACTCACGTCGACGGCCACACGAAGTCGGCCTCTATCTCTGCTCCCGCGGACAATTCCGGGAACAAGAGCCCGGCGCAGGCAGTGGCGTCAACGATTACACTCCTACAGCGCTACACGCTGCTCTCACTGCTCGGTATTGCCACCCGAGACCATGTTGATCCTGAGCCCCAACAGCGCGCCGCGCCTGTGGTCGACTCAAAAACGAACCTCAAGGCCGCCGCGTGGATCGTGTCTCAGGGGTACAGTCAGGAAGACGTGGCGAAAGTCACCGATGGTCGAGAGGTGCGCGAGTGGACGGCAGACGACATAGCCGCAATCAAGCGGGCCTTCGCGACAAAGAAGGCCCCCGAGCGCGAGCCAGGAGAGGAGGGGTGATGGCTAGACACATCTTCGTCGTCACTGGCAAGGGACCCGCCTACTTTTTTCGGCGAGAGATGCCGACGGAAAGAAGAAGCAAAAATGAACTACTACATGATCGAGATGCGCAACGGCCCTATCACTACCCTACTCGCCACCGCGACGAGCCTGAATACTGCCGAGAGGGCCGCGCAAGTGCTGATTGATGCCACTGACGACGAGCCCACGGGCGGCGCATCTACGGACCTAGAGGACGACGTTCCTGCGCTCGCGTGGGACAATTTCCACGGAGACGAGCACGCATGGAGCCAGGCAGCATTTGCTGTGTCGCTGTCGTGGCGTGAGCTAGACGGCGGCGTGTGTGTTGCTGGTTTCGAGGAGGGCTGACCCCCGCCGCCCCCGAACAGACTGACCCCGGTGCAACTCCGGGGCAGGGGCCTGGCGGCCAGTCGCCCTCGGCGCGGGTTTGGCCCCTGGGAGTTCCCGGGGGCGTAAGCGCTTCGGCCCGCGTCGGGCTCTCAATCGCGGCTGGTCGCCGCTAACGGAAGGCAAACAATGCGAGACGATACAATTCGACCCGAGGAACTGCAGGCGCTTTCTGCCTGGCTGTCGCATCCAGGGAGATTGCGCGAGGTGGCCATGGGCGTAGTTTCCGGGCGCTGGCTGGTCACTTTGGTCGAAAACACAGAATTTGCGCCAACAAAATGGACTTGCTTTGCTGCCCGCTTGGGCGACGCTGTTGCCGGAGCCCTCGGGATGGCGCCATGAGCAATCTGGTAATCCGCGAAGCCGAGCGCGGCACCGGCTGGCGCTGGGTCGCAACTGCCGGCGGGCGGTGTTTCTGTCGACGATCAAGGTTTGCCCGTGGCCGTATGGCCCACAGGAGCACGCGCGCCAGATACTCAGGCCCATGCCGGAGCCAATTGTTGGAAGCTTGATTGCGAATTCGGCAGCCAAAAACGGCTGAATCACAACTTTCTTTGCTTGCCTACTTGCGCGCGGGCAGCAATGCGCTAAGTTCACCTTGTCGGCGAGAGAGGCCGACGGAAAGAAGAAGCAAAAATGAAACAATATCTAGTGTCATACAAGTACGACGGGGGGCGCGGCTCTGAGCTGGTGACCGCTCCAAGCGAAACCGCAGCAACGGAACTGGCTATGTCGCAAGCAAAGCCGAACTGGTCTCCCGGCGCACCTGTGCAGCACACGGACACGGTGCGCTGCTACGACTACCATGAAATGGTTAGAGCGCCTCGCCGTGGCGTAAATGTGGTGGTGGTCCTTGGCTGGAAATTTCAGGACAAGGGCGACGAATTCCTCGTCACGGAACGAGGCTCATTTAAGCGCGATTTGCAGTCATATTGGTACGAAAACGCCGCCCTGGTCGCGTCTGAAAAAACCAGAGATTCGGCCGAGAAAAAAGCAAGGCTCCTGGGCGCCAAGGCGCGCGAGCGCGGCATCAGCGCTGAATACGACGTGGTTCTGCGCGGCGAAGTAGAGATCCGCCACAGCAGCCAGGCCTATGGGTGCATCGGTGCCACCTGACCCCCATCCCGCCTCGGTTCGCCGGGGCGGCATTGGCGGCCAGTCGCCCCCTGCGCGGGTTTCCCTGGGAGTTCTCGGGGGCGTAAGCGCTTCGGCCCGCGTCGGGCTCTCAATCGCGGCTGGTCGCCGCTAACGAAAGTGAGTGAATTATGAGTAATCTAGAGGTCCGCGAAGCCGAGCGTGGCACGGGGTGGCGCTGGGTCGCGACTGCCGGCGGGCGGAGGAAGAGCGGACGCGAGACGACGGAGGCGAAAGCGCGCAAAGCTGGCAACAAAGCGCTTGCCCAGCTCCAGGCCATGCCGCCCCGTCAGCGCTCGGGGAAGCGCGTGGCCCCGCCCGGGGAGCGGTTCGTCGTCACGTTCTCGGGCGAGACAGCGAAAGGGCGGGCGGCATGGGAAGCGGCGGCGGCGGCGGATGACCTGTCGATGCCGGTTTGGCTTGCGCGGCTGGCTGACGCTGCGAGCTCCGCAGGGCTAGACGCAATCAATTGCGAATTCGGCAGCCAAAAACGGCTGAATCACAACTTTCTTTGCTTGCCTACTTGCGCGCGGGCAGCAATGCGCTAAGTTCTTCTTGTCGGCGCGAGAGGCCGGCAGAAGGAAGAAGCAAAGAAAAATGAGCAACATCAACTACGCAAGCCCTGAGATTTTCGCCGCAGTTTTTGGCACCGAGACAACCGAAAGCGTGCTCAGCGCTGCCGAAGAGTCTGGGTACACTGTCCAGGATTACGTCATGAGTCACGTGATCGAGGCGCGTAAGTGCGGGCTCGAAACTGCGCAGGACGACGCCTTCTGGGCCTGCTGCGAGGAGCTCCGCGTCCCAGCGATGTGAAGGCTACCTGCGCCACAAAAAGCAACTAGGCCCCATCTCTGGGGCCTAGCGCTCTGCTTGGTGAGTACCAGCCGGTTGTCCGGCTACTTTGCCGCGTTTGTCCGGGCCAAGTAGTCCCCGGTGCGTCTCGGAAATGGTGCGCCGAACCGCGGTCCGACGTCAAGCGATCTGGTCGGAAATCATCAGGTAACCCGCAGTGCTGAGTGGGTCAGTGCTCCGAGGCCCTGACGAGTCGAGCACATCGAGCTGCCAAGCGTGCTGCCCGGGCCCGAGCAGAGCCACATCTGCAGTAGCGACGATGCCAACGACGGCGCCGGTGGCCCGGTCGAACGTGAGCACGGCAGGCAGCGCAGGCGGGTTGGCCGATGAGTACTCCGCGACGTGGCCCGCTCCGAACTCACCCACGCGCAAACGCACGTAGCAGTCGCCGGGGAAGGGGGCGCCGCCAATGAGCTGGATTGGACCCATGTTGAGCGGCTGCCCAATGCGTCCTTGCACTTTTGCCATAATTTTGCTGGTCCTGATGAGGGTCGCTCGGGTGTGGATCGCGCGGATGACGACCGGCGGCGCGAACGACGAGCCGACCGTTGCCGCGGGCAGTCGCCGAAGCTCGCGCGAAGGGGTGCCGAGCGTCAGGCTCTGAGTCGTCCCGAGCGATGCGCCTGGGGCAGGGAGGACGCGCAGGATCCTGGTGGGAGCTGTGAGCGTCAGCGTCAGCGGGGCTCCGCCGGCAAACGATGGCCCGGGAATGACCCGTAGCGCGCGCGTGGGGGCCGACAGGATGAGGACCGCGCCTGTGGTGATGGTTGGCGCTGGGAGCTCACGGCGCGCGCGGAGAGGGGCACCCAGCGTCAGCGATAGGGGCGTCCCCGGGGCGAGGGTCGGGGCGCTGACCGTCCGACGAATGCGGGCGGGCGCGGAGAGCGCAAGCGACTGCTGAGAGCCGAGGGCGAGAGCAGCCGCGGGGACGGTCCGCAGGGCGCGCAGCGGTGCCGCAAGGGTCGCAGGCTGAGGGGAGCCCAGAGCTAGCGTTGGCGCCGGCAGACGCCGGAGCGCCCGGAGCGGGGTGTCGAGTGTGATCGTGCCGCCGCTGCCGCTCAGGGTAGCCGCTGGAAGTGACCGCGTAGCCCTCGTGGGTGCGCCCAGCGCGAGAGACTGCGCCGAGCCCAGAGCAAGCGTAGCGGCCGACAGTGACCGCCGCACGCGAGCAGGGGCGGAAAGCGTGACGCTGAGCGGCGTACCGGGAGTCAGCGTCGGAGCCGACAGAACGCGACCCGCTCGCGAAGGGGCACCGAGCGTGACAGAGTTCCCGCTGCTGGCCAGCGTGGCAACGGGCAGTACGCGCAGCGCCCGCAGCGGAGCCGATAGCGTGACGCTCAGCGGCGAACCGTTGGCCAGCGTCGCGCTTGACAGACCTCGGCGGATGCGAGCAGGGGCCCCGAGGGTAACAGACTGCTGACTGCCAGCGGCAAGCGTCGGAGCGGCCAGCTTGCGCGCATGAATCGAGCGCAGGCGGTAGGTGATCGCGGGCCGAACCCATGACCCGACCCACGTGAGCAGGGGCGGCGCGAACCCCTGGCGCGACATTTTCGCATAGCCGAGATCCGAGAGATGCACGGGCCCGGAGAAGAGCGGGTTTGATGCCCCTGGATTGATCCCGAATTCAGGTACCAGGTTCCGCAGGTCGATGACGAGATCTGCTGTGCCCTCGCTCGGAATGCGCGTGTTCAGGTCTCGCAGGTATTGAGATTCAAGCGGGGTGCTCAGATCGGCAACCTCGTCGAGAGGTAGCGCGTTCGCGAAAACGACTTTGAACCCGTCAGCCTTGGCCAGCGTCGAAATCGAATTCAGCAGGGAAATTTCTGCTGAAACATTGTGCGTCGACTCCAGGTTGTTATGTGATTCAAAGAACAGGAGAATGTTCGTTTTGCCTGCAACGAACAGCGTCCGAATCTGCGCGGCATAGTTGTCGAACGCGGCCTGCGTGGTGCCCGAGATGTACTCGGAAAACGTCGCGCTCGGGAAGTCCTGGGGCAGACCAAGTGGGCCTGCCAAGCGATAGTCGCTAACTCCACCCGTGTCTTTGATGCCGGCAACAAGCGAGTTGCCGACGCAAACGAAGTTGAGCCCGGCGCCGGCAAGCGTCGCAGACGGAAGGGCGCGGCGAATGCGCGACGGCGCAGCCAGAGCCAGAGACTGGGGTGAGCCATTGGCTAGGGTGGGTGCCGGAAGGGCGCGGCGAATGCGCGACGGCGCGCCCAGCGTCAGCGATTGGCCCGAAGCGGAGACGGCAAACGAAACGATCCGCGAGATGCCATTGTGGACACCTCCAGCCGTTCCGGCGGTCGCTGTGAATCCTGTCGTTGCTGTCGCATAGGTCCGCGCAGCAAAACCCGACGTGGCGTTGTTCCAGTCGAGGATATTGACGTCGAAGGCCCACGTGTAGCCGCCACCAGTCGGCGCGGGCCACGTTTGCGAAGTCCCCTTCGCGTTGACGCCAAGGAAAAAGACGAGCTCGCTCGCGCTTGGAAGCGTGCCGCTTGCGCACGCAATCGGGTCAACGTCACCCGTCTGCGATGTCGTCAGGCTCGGGGCAGCATTGTTCAGCCCGGAGTGCTCAGAGCACGCAATCGACGCATAGCTTCCACCCGTCGAGAACGTGACAACGGCATTTGTGTTCGTGCCGCTTGCTGCGTTGTGCAGATAGTAGACGGCTGTGCAGTTAGTATTTGAAAATCCGTCGTTGAATTTGGCCTCTGCGGCCAACGTCATAGCCACGCCGCCTAGCGTGACAGACGTGGGTGAGGCTACGTTGTTACCGGACGCCTGCCAGCTGATCGTTAGAAAGAACGTGTTGCCAGCGCTCCTGGTGCCCGTTACGGTAAACGTGGCACTAGAAACGCTGGCATAGCTCTGCCGCGACCAGGTGTTGACGAGCGACATTTGTTGGTTAGGTCAGTGAGAGCCAGCCGTTGGGCGCGGACACTGCAACGTTGTTTCCGTCGGTAGTGAGCGATCCGACCATGAACCCGATGACGGGGCTGGTGCCGGCGGTGCCGGTGTCTTTGTAGAGCGCCACGAGCTCCGTCGTGGTTCCGGTCGGCACGCTGAGCAGCGTGGTAAGCGGGCCCTTGAACAGGCCGCCGGTTGTCGAGCGGCCTGACGTCGCCATAGCAACCGGGGTACCAATGACACCCGCGGAAATGTCGGAGTAGAACTGGATCGCGTCGAGCTTGAGAATGCGCCCGCCGCTGGTCCATGTGCCGTTGCCAGCAACGACGGTGCCGTCCATGTTCGCGAAGCTGAACGTGGTACCGCTCGGGGCGGTGTTGATCGTGAAAAGGCCGTTGATCGCGGTGTTTCCTAGCGCGCCTTGGCAGTATGCACGGTCCCCAACAGCCATGCCATGAGTGGCCGTCGTGATCACCGATGGGCTTGCGTTCGTGGCGGCCGTGACAGCTAGGCCGATGACATCAAGATCAACCACCGCGACCTTAAGCGCCGTGTCGGTGAGCATTGCGATAGCACCAGAGCCGCTCCAAAGGGTTTCGGCGTACTTGCCTACAAGAAAAGAGTTCGATGTGGTCATTGTGAGTCCTTTGTGTGATTACCGAAGAAAACCCGGGACGTGCCCGAGTGAGAGCGAATAAGCGACTACTGCTGCCGCAATGAGAGCGACGAGGATCACGACTGAGCTGGCCACGATGAGCGTTTCCCGGAGCGCGACGCGGCGTTCCTTCGGCGGAATCATCTGGACGCCGGCAAGTGCGGCCTTTGCGGCCTTCGGGGCATCTGCCGCAACGGTGCGAGCGGTTCCGGTGCGCTCTTCGTCCAACGCTGCATCAATGAGGGCCTCGACCTGTGAGGTGGTCACCGGTTGCCGCTCGGGCAGAGGCGGGAGAGGTATCGGGTTCCGCGGACGCGTGGGGATTTCTTTGCGTGTGACAGCTTGCCCACACGGCGGACGCAACCCGGTAGCAGGGCGCGGAGGCGGATCCGTGTCCTCGCTCGCCGGGTGTCGGCGCGTCGGGTCGTTGGGGTCACGCGGTGTCATGGGGCGGGAAGGGCCGCACGAACAGCAGCGTCTTTTGCTTCCAGCAATTTCCTAAGAGCAACCGTTCGCTCTGCCGAGTCTTGAATTTGCTGGCAAACGAAAGCGGCTATGCCAGCAAATGGAGCAGATGTTGCCTGGAGGTGTGTAGGCAAGTGGTCATACCGAAAGAAGCGCAAAAGCGGCTCAGTGTTCGCTGCGTCATCACCCGACTCGCAAATGAACATCGATCGCCCCTTCCAGATCGTGAACATCTCTTCTGTGTCCGCAGCGATCTTTGTCGGCGGATAATGCCCAGAGCAAACCACAAGGGCCTCGTGAGGTGCTGGCCCTGCGTTCGTGATGCGTAGATTCATTGTCATTTGGCGGGTGCTTTCATGGTGGAGGTGAGGGAATCGTGTCGAAAATGGCGCCCCATCCATCGGGGCGAGTCTGCCGAGACCAGGTCGCGTCGGCGAGGAGCTCAAGGTTCTGGGCGAACAATCGCTCGCGCCGCTCTTGTTCCGCTTGGCGCCTCTCAATGTGCTCTTGCCGAAGCTCTTGAGCCGCAACGCTTCGCTCGATCCTGGCTACGGATTCACTGATGTGAACCCCGAGCCCGCGAACTGACTCGTTGAGCATCGTCAGATTTGCCGAGTGCTCAGCTCCGATGCGCTCGATCTTTGTGAGCACTTCATCAAATAGCCCCTGGATACGCTCGGCGTCGTCAGGGAAAACGGTGCCGAGCGCAGGCATTCGCCCGAAGCTCTTCGGCGCCTCATGCCCGAGCGGGTCAGTTGGCGGAGGCTCTGTGTCGTGGAGAGGGAAGTCGTCCTCGGTCTCCCTCATTGTCCAGCTCCCTCGTTGAGCTCTTTCAGCCAGATTTTGGCCTTGGCGACAACGCTTTTCGCGTAGTCGCTCTGGCTGCCCGTGAAATACTTGAAGCGCCAGCCTACCAGGGCCATCACAAATCCAGTGGCGTCACCGGCCTTCGCGCGCTCAAGTGATTCCGGGTAGGCGCGCTTGAGGACCCTGAGCCAATCGGCACATCCTGCAGCGGGAGAGCTGTAGGCGCGGAATCTCTGCTTCACGATAACTTTCGCGTCACCGCTTCCCTCTGGGGTGTCGAGCTCAACAGAGCCAGCGTCGCCACTACCTTTGATGCCGCCCCAGTTCCACGCGCTCGGCCCGCACATGTGCCGCCAGCCCTCGGTTTCGTGCTCACTCTGGGCAAGCAGGATCGCGGTTTCAAGTTTTGACGGAGGCGCGCCAAAGACCTCGAAAAAAGCCTTCTCAAGCGCCTCGCGGGCTTGTTGCCGGCCGAGGATTGGGTAGCTCATTTTGCGCCCCTCTTGGTGATGCGGTCCAGGAAAGATCGCTTCGTTCCTTGGAGACGCTCGGCGTCATCTTCCTCCTGCCGCTTAACGCTCTCACTGATTGCCTTGGCGAGGCGAATCAGAAGATCGACGATTGCGAAAACCTGCATTGCCTCATGATTGTATCACGCTCGCGGTGTCACATGGCCGCGCAAGTGAGGGGCTAGGTCAGCAGGGATGAGTGAGCGACCAGCAACCAGCGCGGTGATGCAAACCTTCGGGCCGCCGGTGCCGGTCGGACGAATCTCAAGAAGCCCACTTCCTGCCGAAGTTGCCGCGAATTTGCTGGCAAGAATCACCGATTGCGGCTCCTGTGTCAGCGTTGCCTTCACAGTCGGCCCACTGCCCTCGTAGGGCATAAGCAACTCCACCTCGTGCGTCCCGGAAACGCACCACAAGATCACCCGCACAAGGTAACACTCATCGGTGACCCCTGAGCCTGAGTAGATCGTGAAGGCCGCTAGGTTGTCTTGCGGGCTGAATGAGCCGGCCGCGCCGGATGCGAATTGAATCGCAGTCACAGTCCCGAAGCGTGTTCCCGAGGCAAATGCCGTGTCCTGCGTCGGAGTGTGACCGCCGGCATTGAGCATCGTTCCGCTCGGTTGCCAGGGGTTGCCGCCGAGGTCGGCGAACGTGTTTTTCAGGGCCCGATCTTCGATTGCGCGCGCCGGGCAATTCCAGGCAGAAAAACCACCGGACTGGTGAATGTCGTCCGGCGTCGCCTTGTCGAATTTCACCTTTTCCCAGTTTTTTCCGTATAGATTGACCTTCCCGGTAACCTCGCAGCTGCCGGTTCCTGTACACCTAACCGGGATCACTGACGTTGATCCTGTGCTGGCCGCTAGCCAATCGCCAACAGTGAGGCGCCCGCCATCATCAACGATGATCCCGTAACCAGTATCCTGCGCAAGAGCAGGGATCCCGGAAAGCTCGCCAATTGAGACCTCAAAGTTGCGAATGTACCCGAAGCACCGCGACGGTACGGTGATGCCGTCGTGTGTTCTGGGCCACGTTGTCGCGATGGCGCAATTCTCAACGTAAACGTGGTCAGCGTGCCAGCTAGAATCAATCTCACCGCCGTCGAAAATGAATGCGGGGCCTCCTGTGTTCTGCACACTGAAGTCACAGCCTGAGGAACCGAAAGCCAAATTTCTGTCTGTGGCCCTGTTTTTGACGACAATTCCAGCGCCTTGCGCACCGGTGTCAACAATATCAATACGCTCACCCTCGACAAGGATCGCGCCTCCGAACGTGGGGTTGTTCTCGATGAGTAGCCCGGAGCCGGTCGAGCTGAACGAGCCCCAGATCGAAAGCCCTTGGAGCTTTGCGTAAATTGCCCCCGTGAGCCTGAGCCCGCGCGACATTCTGCGCATGGTCAAATTCTCAAGCACCAAATCAAGGGCATTTTGCGCATCGATCCCGGTGATTCCATCGCGGTCAGCGCCGTCGAGAATCAGATCGCGAATCACATTGATCGCTGCATCATTGTTCGCCCATCCGGATGAGCCAGCGATGCCCAACAGCGTCTGACTGTTGCCAGTCGGCGACAGCTTGGACATTGCGCCAAAAATTGACTTGTTGAGCGCATTGAGCCCAGAGACACGATAGTCCTTGGCCGATGTGAGTGTTAGGGCGCGCGTCGCATCAAGCGCCGCTTGAATCGGCGTCGTGTCGTTCGTTGCGTCGTCCGCAGCGGCCCCGGGGATTGCCTGCTGAGTGACCAGTGATGCCGGCACGCGGACCACTGCACCGTTCTGGAACCCGAGCAAATGCGAGCCAGAGAGTAGCGAAAGAACCGACGCAAGGCCAGGAATGGGCTTCTTTGTGGTCATCGGAAAATCCCAAGGTTGCTGCTACTCGGCGCCGTTTGGTGCAGAGCAAAAGGCATTTGGCGCTGATGAGTTGCGCCGTTGAAAACCGGCCACACCTCGGGAATCTGGTATGGATCCGCAAGTCCAAGAGAAACAAGCGGATACCAAGGGGCGCCAACTCCGGCCAATGACCAAAAGAGCTTGGTGGCTGACGGCGACGTCTGGGGCAGCACACCGAACAGCAGGTGACCGCATGAAGTGACGTACTTGAAGCCGCCCCAAGCTGCCCCGTGTTTGCCGTTTATGGCACCCATGGCGTCGGTCCAGACGAAACCGTCAGCAGATGAGTAGAGACACGGTGCACCGCTTTTCGTGCCGGCCACAAAGAAACCTAGCCGCGGAGTCCAGCCGAGTGAGGCAATCGCGTTGCCCGTGCCAGGTAAAATAACCTCAGTAAATGACTGGCCGTCATTCAGCGAAACGAGGACCGCGCTCGTGCCAGTCGTCAGCACAACGGTTGAGCTAAATGGGGAGCGGGCGAGCTGTTTGATGCCTGAATAGAATCCGCCACCTGAAGGTGTTGGCAGCGTCCCGCCAGAGACCCACGTCACCCCTCCGTTCGTTGAGCGCGCATAGTGGCCGGAAAAATCCAGCTCCATGATCCATGTCGCGTAGCTCACGCGCCAGGGCGCCGGGCGCACAGTCGAGGCACTGAACCCGTAGTCACTTGGTAGAGTAACCGCCGACCATGAGCCGCCTCCGTTAGTGCTTCGCCAGAGCCTCGAAGCGCTTCCAGATGCTGTGCCGTGACTGAGCAGCACATAGCCAGCGCCAGCCTTCGCGCGGTAGAAGTTGGGTGCCGTTCCTCCAGGTGTACCCGGGAGAGCAACGCTTGAGGTCCATGTTTCGAGCCCGTCGAACGTCCAGAGCAAGCCATCGGACACGGTTGTCGCAACAAAGGCGCCAAATTCCGGCTCATAGTCAATGCTCCCTTCGCCCTCCATGTCACGCGCGAGAGTATTGCTTCGGAATGGCACGCGCCCAGAGTTCCAGGCGATTGCGTCCTGAACCATGTTCAAGAATGCGCCTTTTACCTCAACATTGGCGCCGAAATTTGTGTCGCGAGAAGCCGGGAAACTCACTCTCTGAGTATATCACGATCCGTTAGTGAATGAGGGTCGTCGCAGAAAAAGCCCTGTCGCTCACAAATGACAATCCGGTCATGTGCATGAGTCAAAGCATCGGCGATTTCTTGGGCATCCTCGATGCTGTAAGCCCCGGGCAAATCCGGGTCGCGAACGATGTGCAACTCGTAAACATACTCCTGGTGCAGCGTTGCCTTGGCCTGCTCGGACGTAAGCTGCACGAACGGGATTGCCGCTGGATCCATGCCCAGAGAAGGCGCCAAAAGCTCGCGCAATGTCGGCTCAGTCGGGGTCGCATCATCGTTCACGCGGGCCATCAGGCGATTAGTATCGCGCGCCGAGTCACCCACGGTCGAGAGTCCAAAGATAGCGAGCCAGCGTGAGAGCGTCGAGCTTGCCGTGTCCGGGTACGCTTCCGCTTCCGCTTCGTCGGCGGCCGTGTCAACTCGCGCAAGCTCGGCCGCCCCAACGTCAACCATTGAATCGAAGCGCTCGCCCAGCGAACTCCAGAGCGGACCGCTGGGGAGTAGCTCCCAGATTACGCTTGCCCAGCCGGATGGGTTCAGGCCCATGTGATTGACTCAACGTCGGTTGTTAGAATTCGCTCAGTCCCTGGGATCTGGTCGATGGTCGGTGAAACCAGGTTCCACGACTCGCGCGAACCCACTCCGGCACCGATTGCAGACCGAAGCGCCGAGGCGAGAATAGTTCCCTTTCCATTGCCGTCTCCTGGCTCAGCCTCATGCGCGAAGAGGCTTTTAATCTGCTGCTTCACGGCCTCGCGCTTTGCCGTAGGGGCCTGGATTGTGAGCGGCACATTTTGGGCCACTGGGGCCCTCACGCGCACGTCTGCCGTTGCTGGCTCCTTGTCGGCGAACGCCGCCACAACTTCCGCGATCTCTCCGCTGCTCGGAATGATCGACGCATCACCATCGCGCACAAAGAGCACAACGACGGTTCCGAGCCCGTCTGCGTGTTGGCGCACCCAGACGCGGGTTACCCCTGGCACAGCAAGTGCCCAGATCTCGTAGTCGTCAACGTGCCCGCCGCGCTTGTTTGCTGCCATGTACTGCGCAAACCGAACACGGAACTCTGGCAAGCTCTCCTGCTCTGTGCCGCTTGTGACAGTGCTTGCGACAGTCGCCACGCTTCCAACGCCTGCCATGGGTGAGCCAATGCTGAGCGCTGTCCCGTTGTCGCAGTTGCCGGCAATGCCGCCGATCGCTGCGACTACGGTCAGGGTCGCGGTTCCCCCGGAGATCGTCACATCTCCAGCGGTCTGAAATTCCACGTTGTCCGCGCGGTAGAAACTGGTGCCGTCAGGGACGACTGTGCCATTGGTCCCGCTCACTGTGGCCGTGAGCTCGGCGAACTCCGGGGGCTTTGGCCGCTGCCGGCGCGTCGCCGCGTGCCGCAGAAAAGCCTCATCGCTGCAAAGCCGGTCCGGCACCGCGTTGGCCTCGAGCGCGGAGATCCTGCCGTGCATCTCGTGAGACGCTCCAGCGAATGCGCGCCCGAGAGCCTGGGCAGCTCCGACGCGAAGCACTGCGCCGCCGAGCTCAAGCGCCGGAACGATGTCGGCTTTAACCCGGTCAATGATTTGCGTGAGTGTCGGGCGACTCATACCGGGATCCTGCTTCCGTCAGATTGTACCAAATAGTTCCCACCCTCATCGGCGAGCCAGACGCCTGGAGTCTCGGGAGATTGCTGGATTCTCAGCTTGCGAACCGCCGCACCGGATACTCCAAGCGTGAGTCTCAATGTGCCCCGACCGCGCGCTGAGAAACTGAACTCAGCCGCAACCGATGTCAGGATCCCTTCGTCCACCATCCAGGACAAATCAGCTTCCGCGTCTTCCTTGAGCCGCTGAGCGTTGGCTGACGATGCAACGGCGCGCGCAGCAAGTTTTGCGAACCGACCTCCCCAGCCTTTCTCGCCAAGAGCTAGGCACCATTCGGTTGTGAACAGTGAGATCACCACGGCTTCGGCAATGCCGTCGGCGGCAGCAATGTCGCCCAGAACGACGCTGAAATCTGGCGCCCCGGTGGTTGTTAGGCTGAGCTCCATGGCTACTCGGAAAACACAATGGGCGATCCGTTGGCGTCGCTTAGGCTGGCAAACGTTCCAATTGGCGTGGCCGTTGGGAATGTTCCAGCCGAAGGGGTTCCGCTGTGTGTGTGTGCACTCAGTGCCGCCAGCCTGAGGTTTATTTGATTGATCACGGCCTGCAGGTCGCTCTTTCGCACAAGCGGATCCGTGGCGTTCGCTCCAAAGCGAGCCTCTTCTCCCTCGAAAGAGAAGATTTTCCCAAGCTTGAAGCGCACGACGTCTCCCTCGTGCGAGTAAATTACCCCCTCGCCCTTTTGGAGATTTGTCGGGCGGTAACGCTCGTCGAACGTCGCAACGATGAGCGGCTCTCCGCTGTCACCGTCGGCCAGAGCCTGCACAGCGTTGGCGCCGTCGGGCGGCCGAAACTCGACACCGAACATCCCGACGATGGGTGAAACGCGCGTGTCATCGTCGCCAAAGGCGCCCCGAGTCTTGGCTGTTTGAAGCTCGCCGCTCGGGTCTGTGTCGAGAATCTCAACGACCTTCATTTCCCCATCATACTCCCAACATCGATCGGGTCCGGCGTAAATGCCCCGTCTGGCAAAAGCGTCAGGTCACACGCTGGTCCTGCCGTGTTCGATGCGGTGAACGTCGCGCGCGAGATTACAAGATCCGCGTCGATGTTCTCGCGAGGAAGCACCACCCGAGCAACATCGCCCACTCGCCAGATAGCGTCATCAGAGGGGCCCCACCCGTTGAGCGAGACATTGATCTCAACCGAGCGGGCAGCGCGCACATTGCGCTCCCACCGCGCGCGCTGAGTGAGCAGATCCCTGGTCCGGCACCCGTCGGCGCGCAGCACTTTGGTTCGCGACTCGTGCACCTGATCGTCGAGCTCACGGACAACTGACGGCTTGTCCCCAGTCTTTGCTCCCCGGTACGCGGCCACGTAGGCGCCGAAACGGTCCGTAACCGAAGCGCGCACGGAGTAACCGCGGAACTTGTCGATGCGCCCCGAGTGGCGGAATTCCGGCCGCTTGAGCACGATTGACGAGCCGTCAAACCGGGCCACCGCGCCGAGCGAACGCGCGCACCTGTCGATGACGGTGAAGAGTGTCTCGCCGGCCTCTGCGGAAAACTGGGCCATGGCCGGGAACGTGCCCACGAGCTTGACCGGTAATCCGTGCCCGCGCGTCACGTCAGTCAGGAACTTTGCCGCCGTCCCTCCGGTGACCTGCCATCCCCGAGTTAGCTCGGCCTCCAGCAGCCAACCGGATAGGTCTCGCCCGGTGATGCTCGTCTCGTAGCTCTCCTCGGTGAGCGACACGTCGCGCGTCTCCGCTCGCCCGGTGATGACCTCCTGCGTGCCAGCAAAGATCCGCACCGGATCCATGGGCATGATGCGCGCCGCCGGCACATTGTCCGACCAAGAGTCATTGGTCGAGAGCTTAAAAGAGCCACTGATTGCGTCGAAGGCATGCACGAGGATCACGGACCTCCAGCCCGTGATCCTCGCGCCGTTCGCCTCGACGGTGACCCTCACGCGAGCAGCTCCATCGTGCCGACGATGGCCGCCGGGTGAGGCACTTGGTTTCGCTCGCAGATCTCGACGCTGCGAAACGGATCGCCGTACTCTTCCCACGCGAGGAGGATCGAGGTCTTGGGAAAGTTCACCTCGACAATGCGCGACTCTGCGCCCGCCCGATCTAGAATTGCGGTTGCCACCGAGGTTTTGAGCCCACCGAGCAGCGAAAGGAAGTCGTCCGAAGTGGAGTCGCCAGACGACTCCAAGATTTCGCGATCAATGGCCTCGCGCACCTGCTCCACCGTTGTCTGCGCCTCATTGGCTGTCGTGTAGTCGATGGCGAACGACGCGTCTTGCAGCCCGCGCAGCAAAGCCAGGCGCCGCATGCTGGTTTTTAGGCTCACATTCGAGTCAAGAAGCGCCCGCTCTTGGGGCGTATCTGCCGGCATTGGCGCGATGAACATGGCGAAAATTGGCTCGTACGTGTCCCGCATTAGGTCCAGGAAGCTGGTCACGAGAAGCGTTGGATCCATGAACTGGGCGCGCGCCGACTCGAACAGCGCCGCGGGTGTGGTCAGGAGCTGGCCTGCATTGGTGAAGATAGCGTCGGCCTCGCCCTGGATCTCTGCCACGAGTGCCGCCGATGTGCAGCGTTCTGCCAGCGCATTGATCGAGTCGGTCACCGTTCCAATCGATTTGCTCATAATGTCGATCTGGAACTCTTCGGTTGGTGGAGCGAAGGTGCTCTCAAAGCGCTCAGCCTCGATGGTCACCGCTTCCGCAATCTGCTCCCTGACAACCGCATCGGGCGCCACGGTTGAAGCCGTGGGCTTGTTCTGCGGAGAGAGCACGAATTCAGCGGAAAACTCCACCCATCCCATCGATGCAGTGGACCGCCGAAAGCGAAACGATGGCACCCAAGCGCTTGCTGTCTTCGCGCGCGGATAGAACGGGTGCACAAGCTCTGCTGTGCCGTCTGCCCAGAGCGCCTCTTCGAGGGCCATGGATTCCTTGAGCGCATCTGGCCCAGACAGGTAACCGCTGATCGAGATTGAGCCAGCCTGCGCCCCAGTGTCGTTGACGTAGTGGCTATCAACTCCACCGTCTGCAAACTGGCTCACATCGCCGCGCCGCCCGCCGCTCGTCTCGGTATCCACCACGAGGAACGTGACCCCGCGAAACGAAGCGCCGCCGATGCACTCGCGACCGTTGATGACAACGCGCTGAAGGTCTTCCTTCTTCACGGCAGGGCTTTCCCGATGTTGATATCAGGCTCTTTTCCGCCTTTTCCCGTGGCTTTTACGTCGACCCCTTTGGGCACGTTCTTGAAATCAATTGTAACATGAGCGCCACCCGCGTCGGCTTTTGCTATGGCTTTCGCGTTCAGGATCGCGTCATGCGCCTTAAATGGATCCATTGTGCCCATTTCAAGCATTTTTGCCGCTGTCCCTTTGATCCCACCAGACGCTCTGAGCTCAGAGTTGAGCCCCATGATAGCCGCAGTGAGCGCTACCCCGGTAACGGCAACGCCAGCCGCAACCCCGGCCACAGCCGCTCCTGAGCTCACCGCAGCAAGCTTGGCCGCAGCCGAGCCAGCCGCGGGAGCGGCTACAGCCGTCCCCGAGGCAGCCGCCGCAGAGGCCGCCGTCGCCGCCTCCATCGCCGCCGCTGCCTTCATACCGGCGAAGGCTGCCGAGATGCTTCCGACCGTCGCCAGAACTCCGCCAAGCGCGACCATGAGCGGCCCGCCTACGGCGAGCAGGCCCGCCGTGCTCATGATCGCGTCCTTGCTTTCGGACGAGAGCCCGTCCCACTTGCCGATCAGGCTATCAAGCACCCCATAAAGTCGCTCTTTGATGCGGATCTCGCGCTCACCGATGTCGATCATCGCAGCGTCCAGGCGGTTCCGGCGCTCCTGGTCCTTTGCCCACTGCATTTCCCTCTGCCGGCGGTAGGCCTCGGACAGGTCATCCACTCCGCTCCGCATGTGGGCCAGCGCATCGCGCTGTGAGTTGATGCTACTCGTAATGAGCTCGATTCCAGATGCGCCCTCTTCAGAGCCAACTATATCAAGCAGCTGTTTTGCTCCCTTGGTTTCCGCCTTCACGCGCACGAATGCCTCAGCGAGGCCGCCTGATTTCTCCACGAGATCGCGAAAGGACTCGGCGCCAAGCTTCTTCAGAATCGGCGCAAAGTCCTTGTTTTCTCGGGTGAGCCCAGCGATGGCGCTGCGGATCTTCGTGTACGCCTCGGCCGCAGGGAGGTTGCTGCTTGTGAGCGCCGCGGTAGTGGCTAGCAAGTCCTCAAGTGTGCCGCCTGCCGCGTGAGCAGATGCAGCGGTTCCGGCGAACCCGTTGGCCATCTCTGCCAGCGTCGTTTTGCCGCTGCCAACGGTCTGAAATAGCAGGTTGCTCGCATTGCGCGCCGCTTCGCCCTCAAGGTGAAAGTCTTTGATCGCGGCCGTCGTTAGGTTCGCGGCCTGCTGTGTTGAACCGAGGCCGGCCACACCTAAGCGCGCTGCCTCATCTAGGCGCTCCACAGAATCAGCAGCGGAAACGCCTGATGAACGGATATCGTAAAGCGCCGCCGTGAGATCGGCAAAAACAACTGGCGTCCGCTTCCCAAGCGCGATCACCTCGTCGCTGAGTCGCTTGGTGGACTCAGCGGTCATATCGGGCAACGTGCCGACGTTGCCGATCCCCTTCTGGAACTCGGCGAACGTCTCCGACGAGGCTACGCCAAGAGCGACGATGGGAGCTGTTACGCCGGCCGTGAGAAGCGCCCCGGCCTTCGCCGTGCTCTTCCCGAAACTGGCCAGGGCCTGCGCATCGTCGGCCTTGTTGAGCCAGTGCTGCTCTTCGGTGATGGGGCCAAACGCGGCCTTTTTGGCTTGCTTTGCTGCGCGCTGAGCGTTCTTCGAGAACTGCTCAAACACACCGGATGCCTGGTCTGTGGCAGTCAGCGCAAAGCGAACGGGGAATGTTCTAGCTGCCATAGCTCTGGCTCACCATCTCCACCCATTCTACCACCTCGCCAACGGTCATCTTTGCAACGTCGGCCGCAGATGTCCCGAGGCGAATCAGGACACCAGCGCAAGCGGTCGCATCTTCCAGCGAGTACTCAAGAGCCCTGAAAGTACTCACCGAGCGCGCGGTCCACCTCCGCCCAGTCGGTGAGCGTGATCTGCTCAAGAACAGGGATCTTGTAGCCCGTGAGGTTGCTCAAAACCTTGAGCTCAAACCCTTCGGGGTCCTTCTCGCGAAGGGCCGAAGCGCCACGAATTCCGCCGATTGTCGGAGGCCCAGCGGGGATGTTTAGCTCAGTGACCTCGTTGTCGAAGTCATCTTTGATTGGGGTCTTCAGCTTGACGAGCATTAGGCCTCCTTGAGCGTCTCAAACACCCAGCGGACACCGATTGCTCCGGTCCCGGTGTCGCTCTTGCCGTCGCCGGTGAACGTGCCACCGGTGCCCGACAGTTTCTTGCCGTTGGCCAGTAGCAGGGTAACAGACTCGGCTCTACCGTTGATGAGCTTGGACACCTTCAGTTCCTTGGTGTCCGCGACGGCGCCCTCAATGTAAGGCGCCGTCGGGGTTTTCTTGATGTAGATCTTTCCGTCGGGCTGAACCTCTTCTTCGCACTTCTCAGTCAGAAGGCTGTAGGAGAAATGTCCATGTCCGCTGATGACTGAGCCATTTGCGCGAATTTGATAGACGCCTGAGATTACTGGTGTCGTCATATCTTGCTCCTATCAAAGGACAAATGCGGCCTTGGCGGCGCCGACCACGAATTGGTTCATGATGTCGGGAGGGAGATACCAGGCCATACCATTCTTGCCTTGGCGCTCAACGGACAGAGCGGTGATGAACGCATCCAGCCCGGCGGACTCGAAAAGCCCAGCGTTCGCGCAGGTGTTGTACCAGTCGATGGCAAACGTCTTTCCTTCCGATTCGGTCATGATCGGGAGGTTCGCCGGTAGGTTCGGCGAGTCGCTTGCGATCAGGTGCCTCGGGTACCGCTCGGCCAACATGCTGCGAAAAAGCTTTCGTGCTCGCCGAAGCGTGAACATTGTGTTCACGTCAAGGAACGCTTCCGACGGTGAGCCAGCCTCGTTCGTCTTGTAGGTCGTGATCAATCGGTCGATCTTGACCGCCGAGTCGCCGTTTGCAGAGGTCGCCCCGACGCCGTTCCAAAGTAGCGTGTTGCGCTCAGTGTCAGTGAAGCGAAGGCTTTTGCTTGGCGGGTAAGCTCCGGCCGGTTGCAGTGTTTGGAGCGGCTGCGATGGGAGGTTTGTGAGGCTCGCCAGGGCGATGCCGCCGACGTATCCAGCGAGCTCATAGCCCGCGGAAGGGCTCTTGGAGCCCGGCGCCGAGACGAACCCCGTGTGTTTGCTGTTGCGCGAGTTGCCGACCGATTGCGCGGAAGCAAGGGCCAGATTGAGTCCAGCGAGGAAGAAAACATCCATGGCGACCATCGGGCCCCAGCGATTGGCGGCCTCGGTCTCAAGCGTCGTGAGAGAGGTAGCATCGTCCCAAGCGTGCACACAAAGCGCGAAGTCCTCTCCGGACCAGTTGGCTAGGGCACCCGAGAGCGTCGGGTTGCCGGAGCCGGTGACGGTCTGGACAATCGTGACCGTGATGCCGAGATCTGCGGGGATCACATCGCCGCGCCGCCCGCCGCAAAGGGGGGTCAGGTGGTTGCCCATCGTGCCCTTGTTTGCGTGCGTTGCCGTCACCACTGCGCCGGTAACGCTTGCGGTCACCTGGATGTCAGCATTTGCCCCAAGCGCCGTGTTGATTGCCGCGGCAATCGCGCTCGCGGTGTCGCCAACAGCCACCCCGACTTGCACAGGCTCAGCAGTGGTGCCGAAGTAGAACGGCAGAGTGCCGGCCTTTGTTGCGGTCCCGGACACCGTGAGGGTCCAAACGGGGGCAACGCCAGCTCCGTTGTCGTCGATGACACACAGATACCACTCAACGGTGGAGGCGTTCGCCAAAACCGCCTTGGCCATGGCGCGCCCGACAGAGCGCCGACCGGCTAAGCGAATCGCGTCGCTATCGGAGAAAATCGGGTTGATTTCCCCGGAAACAGCGGCTCCTGCTGATGTCTTGTTGGCAAATATGATGCCTTTGTCAGCGCCAGCGATTGAGGCGTTGGCGTTGCTGCCGTCAAACTCCATCGCGAAGAACGGGATCCGGAGGTTGCTCGGGATAGAGCTGAAAGCGATGGTCATTTGGTAGGCTCCTTCTTCGCGGGCTCTTCGAGAACTTCAGCCGTGCCCTCTGCCACTCGGCGCATGAAGAACACCTCAAGTTCTGCCGGCGCGTCGAACGTTCCGGCCTCAACCGTCCTCCCGCTCGGGAGAGTGTGGGGCAAAAGCAGCTTGAATTTCATTGTGGCAGGCTCACTTGGTCAGTAGGTCCTTCGGCCCCCATTTCGGAGGTGCCGGTCAAGAACTGGTCGAGCAAGCTAGCGTCCACCGCAGGCTGCTCTGTGTACTCCACATCATACCATAACGATGCGGTTCCCCTGATTTTCGCGGAGTCGGTTCCGTATTCGACATCAAGCCCAACTTGGGAGCACGAGCTAACGTTGGATCCGAGTGTTGGGTCCAGGGCCAGAACTTTCTCTACGGCCTCCACTCGCGAGTGGATCAGATCTTCTATGGTGTCTGCGGCTCCGGTGTCCAGGATTTCCACGAGAGCCTCCACCTTCCATCGAAGCAGGCGCGGCGCCGAAAACTGCACATTTTCCGGCTCAATCTTGGAGCTTCCGCAGAAGACAGCGATGCGCGGGAATGGTCCAGGCTGCGTGTTGCGCACGTCGTTCGTGATGAGCCCGTCGGACATGTCAGGCTCAAGCCCGACCATGAGCACCTGCTCAATCGCTCGCTTGACCACCATATGCCTGTGCATCATGCCTCCGTTAAAACGAGAGAGATCGAGCCGCTCATGCGGTCGCGTTTTGCCTCGGCCACCGTGTAGTTCTTGCCGCCCATGACGATGATCGCCCGCGGGTTGCTCTCGGGCTCCTCGGGTAGGTCGGCCGACTTGCAAAAAAGCGTCGCCCGATAGCTCTCAAACCCCAGGAGTTCGCTAGCCTCGCGGCTGTAAACCGTGTCGAAAACGCCGCGAATTCCGATCTTTTTCGGCATAGGATGCTGGGGGATGTAGTCGAAAGCCACATCCCCCAGAACCGAGACGATTGACGCATCGGCAGAAGCCAAAGCGTCAGCGAAACTCACACGAGCACCGGCATAATGAGGACTTCGCCGGACGTGTCACCCGAAGCGGCTGAAGCCGCTGCGCACCCGCGCAGAGTGTTTCCTGCCGACGTGGTGGTGAACTTCTTCGTGCTGTTGTTCCAATACAGCAAAGCATTCGCCGTCCATGCTTCGCCGGTCGTCTTGTCGAACGTTCCGCGGCAATGGTAGTGGACGGCGACCGTGGCGCCGATTGCGCCATCGGTGATTGGCACAAGAAGCTGTGCGCCCTGCACAAACGGTTTTCCTGACACCTGAGCCGCCGCAAGAACGACGGGGATAGGATCAAGGATGGTCTGAGTGATGTTCTTTGCCATTGGTCGTTACACTCCAGTGCACTTGGCGATACCGCGCCAATCGGAAACGCCAGCGGCGAAGTCGTGCGCAACGCGCATGGACAGGCCCCCGGAACGGAAGTCAGTTTCTGTCGTGATGATCGGAGAGGTTGCGCCACGAAGGCGGGCCACCATGATCGTCCCGCGCGAAGCGGGGACCATCAGGAAGAACTCGGGGCCGGTGATGCGCGCCGAGCTGATAATCCTATAACGCCCGCGCCACTGCATCGCGTCCGATGCCTTGGTTGCCACGATCACCCCATTGGGGTTGATGTCACGCTCTGCGGCGTAGCGCAGATCTGCGCCGCAAATGAAGAACTCAGCGGCGAGATCCAGAGTGTTTCCGGCTGTGCCCTTTTGCTTGCGCACTACCGCGTCGAGCAGCTGAAGACTACCGCCAGCCGCTCCCGAGTAGACCCCAGTGTTGAGGTTGGAGTGTGTCGCATGGAACAGCGCGTTGCCGTCATTCATCGTGGGGCCGTTGCCGGCAAGCAACGCGAAAACCATGTCGCCCTCGCGGCGCTTAGCGGACGCACCGAAGCTGCCAACGACAGCATCAAACGCCCCGAGATCGTCATTGATGAGCGCTTGGCGGGTCAGCTTCACGATCAAGCCGTTGCTGGTGAGCGTGATCGCTTCCTTGTATTCAAGAATGGTTGATTCATCCGGGCCAGCGCCTTCAACAAAAGGCTTCGTCGTGGGGAGAGATCCCAGCGAGATAAGGCTCTGCGGCTTGAAGTCGTCGACCTCAATCGCCTTTACCATCTGTTCCCAGTCGGCCGGCTCTTCTCCATAGCCGTCCATAAGCATCTTCCCGCCGGCCTGCGCCAGGATGTAAGGGAAGTCGCTTGTGCTGTTCGCGCGAGTCGAAACAACACCGTAGAGCTCACCTGGCGAGAATCCGCGCCACTTGATGCCGCCAACCTCTGCAACCTGCTGCATCAGAGAGAGACCGCGCATTTCGCGCGCGTCTTCCGAGAGCGCTCCTTTGCCTTTGAGACGATGCGTCAGGGCCTCGACAGCCAAAGAGCGCCGCTTTTCCTGGAGATCTGCGCCGCTCGTCACGGATGCAGAGGGAGCAGCGATGGCCGGAGCGGCCTCAACGTGTCGACCTTTGAGCACCTCGTTGAGAACTCGCTCACGAGCCTGCGTGATGTTGGATCCGCTGTCCACGAGCTCGCCTGCGAGAGCCTCCGGGAGCCCGGCAGAGCGAACCAAACCGGTCACCTCTGCAATTCGCTCTCGCTCCGCCTTTGCGGCGCGCCGCTCGGCTGCCGCCAAATCCACACTAGGCGCACCAGCGGGCGCCTGCTTGATCTCATCTTCGTCCATTTCGATTTCCTTATCGTGTTCGTCTGCCCTGAATCCCGCCCCGATATCTGCCGGAATCGGCGCGATCGAGACCTCGAACGGCTGCCACCTGGTGACCAGCACCACGGGAAACCCGTCAATTTCCTGCCCCGTCTTCTTTGCGCTCTTGACCGAATATCCGAACGAAGCGCCCCCCACGATTCCACGGTCAACCTTGCCAAGCGAAGCGAGTGAGCGCTCGTCGGTATCAAAGCGCACATCAACAAAACCGCTCTCCCCCTGCATTCTGGCCGTTCCCTCCACGGTGACTCCGATTACATCCAGGGAGTTCCGGATCTCGTGAGAGTCGAGAAGTGGCGCCTTTGAGTTGAACCTTTCCAGGTCAACGCCTCGCGCTTCTAGCTTCTCCCAGTACGGCCCGAGACCAGGAGCCCAGCGCAGGACCGCGGCGCCAGCGGCAAACTCCACGGTGCGCACATTGGTTTCAGCTGCCGGCTCTTCTCCAGAAGATGCCGCAGGAACAGCGAAAAGCGCCGCCCTATGCTGGGTTTGCTTGAGTTTTGCCATAGGTCTGTTGGTTCTGTCCCTGCTGAGAGAGTTTGCGCGGATCGCTGTCCAATACGAGTCCTAACGAATCAATCTTAGCACAATCCTCTTGCATCTCTGCGAAGTGAGCCTCGGGATCTTTGCCTCGCTCACGGATTGCTTCGCTCAGCGTCTTGAGCCCCGAGCGCACTGCCTTCGTGTCGGACTCCGTGTCAGTTGACGGATCGATGATTGGCATCGCAGGTACAACCCAGTCCGCCTTGGTTTTCAGGGCAATGAGCTTTGCTGCGGCTGAAATGCCCTCTTCTGTGGCAGCGAAGTTCTCCGCGTGCCACGCCCAAACCCGGTCACAGAAGAGAGGGATGAGCATGAGCCACTGGTCAACTTCGACGCGCCGCCACGCCGCTATGCGCTCCATGCGCCCACTTGAAAACGTCGCGTTGGTGTAGTCGCCGGTTAGGTCTGCGTAGGTGATCCCGTTTCCTGCCGCGATTGCCCGAAGGCACGCTTTGGCATACTCGCCAGTTTCGCTCACGTTCGGCGGCTGCGTGAGCACAACATCGGTACCCGGTTTGAGCGGCTGCATGATGCCGGGCTGCAGGTTGATCGTGGATATTTCAGTAGGCTTTTCCTCGAAAAGCTCGCGGTTGTCCTTGATGAACCCAGCAAAACACGACGCCACCTTGCGCCGCGTCAGCTCCGCGTCCTCAAACGTCTCATAGTCCCACATACGGACTACGCTCGGCGCCAAACGAGACACGCCGCGCGTTTGACCGGGGCGCTCGGGGAGGAAGACGTGGATCACTTCGGACGCTGGAACCTTCGACGACTTTGGCGCGCCGCGCTTGAGTGCGTCGCCTGGATGCCTATCAAAGAGCCAATAGGCCACGATGTCCCCGTCAGAGTCGCGCTCAATCCCGTCCTCTCCCTTGTCGCTGTCGAGGTAATCAGCTTCGAGTAGCTGAATCTTGAGGCGTCTGGTTTTCTTGCTGATTCTGCGCACAGCCAGCGCTTCGCCGGCCTCGCCGACTGCTCCCATGACCTGGCGTGTCAGCCCACCGAACGTGGACACGCCAAGGTAGTCGCATGCTGTCGACTCCGACCAGGACCTCCATGCCGCATCGAGCTCGGGAAGCTGAGACTTGGCAGAGAAGCCATAGCCGACGGTCTGGTCACAGATTACATTGATCGACTTGTTCGCCCAGACACTGTTTCGTCGGAGCTCGCGAATGTTCCCGCGGAGCTGCTTTGCGTACGGCCGGACAGCGCTCGGGGCGTCGTCGATTCTGCCGGCAAGCCCAGAGAGTCGCGCGGCCTTTGAGGCTCCCTCGAAGGTGCGTTTTTGATCGCCGTAGAGCTGAAGGGCCTGCCGCGCCTGTGCTCGACGCAAGCCGGCCTGAGGCGAAAAGGCTGAAATGAGCTTGTCCAGGACGTTCATAGGCCCTTGCTCACCACCGCAACCTGCCGCCCGATTGCGATCCCAGAGCTTCCAGCTAGCTCGGCGCGCATGTCAGCCAAAAGGGACTTCATCTGATCTAGTGACTGGTACTCAATCTCACGCCGCGGGGGGCCCTCGTATAGCACGCGCTTCACACCGCTATATATTGCGGCCGAAAGCGTATCAATGTCCTTCTGAGTCGCCGCCATGAGTCATCATTCTATCACGATTCACCACGTATATTCGCGACGCGACCATGGCTTTGCTGCCTGTTGTTCGGTGCGCTGAGTTACTGGCACCGGTGACGGAGCCGCCTCTGCCGTCGGCGCGTGCACCGGGGCCGCTTCTGTTGGCTGTGTGACAGCTGCGCGCACAACTCTGCCGAACCCGAGGCGCGCCGCAGCTGCCCGAGCGTACGAACGGCAGTCGAGCAGGTGGTTTTCGCGGCCAACAATGACCTGCCAAACCTTGCGCGCAAACCCGTTTTTATCGCGCTCTTCAACCGTGTGCTCTGAGGTGAACTGCTGAAAGATCTCCTGGGTGTACTCGGGGAAATGGCAGCTACCTTGCTCCCCAGGATCGCGCCCTAGTCGTGTGTAAAAGTCCTCTTTGGCAATGTCTGGCCCCACGCCCCAGAGCGTTGCGCCCGTGTTTTTGCCGGCAAAGGTTACGTCGATCTTGCTCGGCTTCCCGAGGAGCACATAGGGATTCTTCGAGTCGCCGCGCACCACCATGGCTTTCCGTGGGTGCTTTAGCGCCCACTCATAGACCATGTTTTTGCGGTAGTTGCCGTCGATGGCCAGCAGCTTCGGCACCATTGTGCCCTGCGTTTCGTGGGGGAATTCGCGGTTGATGAGCGCCGAAAGTGGCTCAAATGTCCTCGGGTGCGTCGTGTCGCCCTCGATTGACATTGCTTCGATTGACCAGCTCTCTGAAGTCGTGCGGCTCCACCCAACTACCTCATAGTAAATGCGGTCGCCCTGCACATCGCACCCGATTGTGATGTAGTCCACACCGGCCGGCGCGGTCCCAATCGGGTAGTTCTCGCGCCGGTTCATCAACGCTTCCCAGTCTGGCGCGTCGCCTTTGATGATCCAGGTGTCTCCGTAGACGGTGTTAAAGTGCGTTCTCAGGTGCTCCGCGCCGGCCTTTTCACAGAGCACATGCTCCTCTGCGATGGTCGCCCAAGATGCGTTTGGTGCGAACGAGTACGCCGCCCAAATGTGAAACGATGCCCAGCCGCGTGAAGTGGAAAAAGCCTTCCAGTTTCCGTTTGCCACCATCTCGAACTTGTCCGCGTGGTCGATGCGACGACAACACGAGAAGCAGACGAAGTGAGCATCGTCGGTGTTCGACGGGTCAAACTCGAACAGGTGCGCATCCGCTGACTCATCTCCGATGCGAGCATCCTTGCGCCCAAGCCGAGCGAATGACCCACACTTGAGGCACGGCACAAGGTAGTGGCGTTGATCTCCAGCCAGAAAGTCGAGCTTGATCCGGCTGTCACCCTCCACGAGAGGCGTTGAGCACTCGTAGATCTTCCGGTTCTCGTAGTGCTGTGTGCGCATGATGGCAGCAAGCAGCGGATCGCCGTCGATTCCGGCGCTCTTTGCGTAGGCGTCCACCTCGTCCGCAGTCAGGACTCTTTGAGAGGAGCGCCGGAAATTGCGCCCAATATTCGACCCGACAATGGTCAATTTTCCGCCAGGGAAGAACTTGGAGAGGATGGTTTCGTCGGATACTCGCGACTTGCGCCCGACGCTCCGGAAGTGCCGCCCAACGTCTGGGCAGTCACGGATCATCGTGGCGATCTCTTCCTTCGAGTAGCCCTTTGCGTCCTCTTGGGTGGGTTGAATCACCATGATTGACGCCGGATCGTCGTCGATGTGGTAGCCAACGAAAGCGTTGAGGATCTTCGTGGCCCCAACGCGAGAGCTCTTCATCCACACAACGCGCCAGATGTTTGGATCACCAAGCGCCTCCATCACCCCGATCTGAAACGGGTAGGGGCGCCATTTGGTTTTTACGTCTACCGCAGCGCTCTCAGGAGAGAGGAAGTAGCTAGATTTGGCCCATTCTACGAACTTCTTCCGCTTCCTCGGGAACCACCCGGCGCGGTTGAATTGGATGTCCGTCGCAAGCATGAGTTGAAAAGCGGGCGCCCCGTGCGGGGGGAGGTTTGAAACACGGGGCGCCCTGTCCCAGGTCAGGGATGTCTTGATTCTATCACACCTCAGTTAGCTCTTCGGGTTCCGACTCAGGAGACGACGCGACAACGCCGCTGAGTTCTGTGAGAGCGTCTCGAATCATCTCGTCGAGCTCATCACGATGGGCGTCCGAGCATTGGGTCTTGCGCTTGTACTCGCGAGGAATGGCCAGCAAACGAGCTTTCACCATCGCGATCTCACGGTCATAGGCGGCTTGCGCGTCGCCCTTCCGGATGAGGTCGCCGGCCTCACTGATGACCTTCAGTCTCTGGCCCTCAGCTTGCCAGTAGGTGAGTTTGGCCTTGCTGTCCTCGTAGGTCTGGCCGTTGTACCCGAGCTCGCCGTCTGCCGCCGCTTCGGCCGCGTAGTCGCGAGGCGGAGCAGGCGCTTGAGGTAGCCCTCTGCCTGCGTGCCTCATGAGGTGCACGATCTGCTCAGACAGCATGATCCGCTCTTGGCCCGTGGGTGACGGTGAGCGCCGATAGAGCTCAGGAGGGACCTCCCCGTTCCGGATCCGCAGCCGGATAAGCTCGGCCGTGCAGCCGATTCTTTGCGCGGCTGCTTTTACTGTAAGCGGAAACTGTCCTGTCACGTTGGATTTGTTTGTATGGTCACGAGCACAAACATGCGTGATTTTGACGGTCTAGGGCCA
>Ga0213920_1000507_pt1 | contig 29968 bp, 27 predicted proteins | sample McNCre1117MG_FD_161054 | JGI IMG/M metagenome (GOLD analysis project Ga0213920, IMG submission 161054) | Freshwater microbial communities from McNutts Creek, Athens, Georgia, United States - 11-17 MG | ecosystem: Environmental > Aquatic > Freshwater > Creek | place: USA: Georgia | collected...
CTCAGGCCGTTCTTGATCAGCTTGAGTGGTGGACTAGTACCTTGAAATCTGGACGTGAGACAAATCCTTTCAACGCCTAAAAACGACAAAACCCTCTGATTTCTCAGAGGGTTTTTCACTGTCTCATAGTGAACGAGTTCTTTCGAACTGCGCGGAGAATATGGGATTCGAACCCATGAGGGCTTGCACCCAACACGCTTTCCAAGCGTGCGCCATAGGCCACTAGGCGAATTCTCCTCATCGCCCGAGGGCAACCTCATTAGTTTAGCCGAATCTGACTCACTTCTGATATCTCAGGTGCAACAACCAAACCCCAGATGTTCGCAACCGTGAACAGGCCTCGAAATCCCTAAAGCCCAAGAAGTAGATTTGAGTTGTGCATGGGGTTGAAGCTCAAAGTCGCAGGATTGTCCTTGTTGAGGACGATAACTTGACGCGCAAAATGCTAGGCGAAGTGATTGCTTCGGCGGGATTCCAGGTGGCGTTGGCTTCCACTGCAGCTGAAGCAGAAAATATTTGCGCAACGTTTGATCCCGATGCGGTCGTATTGGACGTTGACCTGGGAGCCGGACCCAACGGCTTTGATTTGGCTGATTCGCTTTCCATAAGTTCCCCTGGAATCGCCATACTGTTTCTCACTCACCTGCCCGATGCCAGGTTTGGTGGTCGGTCTTTGAGCGAGCTTCCGGTTGGCGTTGCCTACCTCAACAAAAACAAGCTGGTCGATGGCGATAGCCTCCTAACGGCTTTGGACGCGGTGATGCGTGGAAAGGCTGAAGATCTGCCACGTCACGACGTCGACCCGCAGCGTCCGCTGGCCAACCTGTCGGTGAGTCAAATAGAAGTACTCCGAATGGTGGCGCTTGGCATGGATAACGCTCAAATTGCTGAATCGCGGGGAACATCGGTTAGGGCTGTCTACAGCCTTATTTCACGGGCGCTCACTGTCATCGGTGCTGACGAGGACCTCGAAGGTGTAGGCAGGGTAATTGCCGCCCGAGCCTACATGCTTGCCGCGGGTATTCCGGGCCTCGGTTCCGGAAAGGGGTAGCGGCTTTGGAACTCAGCCCACTTAGCAGGTGGCGTCTCCTTGCCACTGAATTTGCCCGACGTGCCGCTGGCCCCGCATCATTCAACAACTATGTGCTAACTCTGTTTGCTATTGGTTCCCTCTGGGTGACGCTGGTGGTTGACATTGGGGTGTTGCGGCGCCCCATCCTTCAGGAACTGGCGGCAGGTGTCTTTGCCACCGGGGTCACACTGGCATGGCTCCTTCTGGCTCGGAGATTTTTTGCCTCAAGAGAAAGCTCTCGTCACCGTTCAACAAAAGTGTTTGCGGCATTTGCGCTGGCGGGATTGCTCAGGAACGCTTCACTTACGCTGGCCAGCATTCCGCTTGGTCTTGTAAACCCCAGCACCCGCATAGTCTCATCGCTGGTCACTACCTTTGCGCTTTTGTTGTTTGCCAGCCTGACGGCCAACCGGTGGCAGCAGTCGAAGATTAGCCAGGATGCGCTGTTTGTGGAACGGCAAAAACTGCTATGGCTATCTGCAACCTACGATGAAAAGGTAAATCAGGCTCAGCGCGACCTGATGCGGGATTTGGAGACTGATCTTTACCCTGCAATCCGAAGGGTGGCAGATGAGCTAAAGGGCCAGGTTAGAGGCAACGCTCAAACCGCTGAGTATCTGGTTGGAACCGTTGGCGATGTGGTCAGGCCACTCTGGACACGCATCACGCAGGCAACGGACAATATCTTGGAGCAGCTTGATTCCATTGCGGCGAAGGATCCAATTTCAGTCGGCTTCAGCCAACTTTTTGACGTAAAAACCGCAATCCGACCCACGCTCACGGTTGGTCTGCTTTTCGTAATATCGCTCACGGTGGTTCCGGCCACAGGCATAAGCGCGAGGCCAGTTGAGTTTGCTCTCGCCTCTGGATTCGTTTGGCTTTTCCTTATGCTTGTTCGGCTAAGTTGGCCAGCTAAAGCGCGCAGGCTCAGCCTACTTTCGGCTACGTTTCTCCTCGGTCTTCTCTACACGTTGGCGTTCAGTGTGGGCTTGGCGATTTCCAACGGCATCAATGGCGATCTTGCAACAATCATGCTCAGGCTTACGTTTAGTATCGGCGGCGCTCTAGTTCTAGCCCGATTCGAACTTATTGAGCAGTCGAGAGCCACCATCGAAGCTGAGTTACAGAGCCAAAACCGTCAGCTGGAAGAACTCATTAGCGGGCTGAGGAAGCAGATTTGGGTCCATCGGCGCAGAGCCGCCTGGGTATTGCACGGCCCGGTTCAGTCAGCGCTTATGGCAACTGCGATGGCCCTCACCCAGGGAAGCCCATCGCAAGAAGATAGACAGCAGCTTCTGAAAAACATTCAGGGAGCAGTGGATTCCCTCGCCAATTTTGATCAGAGTCACAACGGGCTGAGCGGGGCGCTTGAAGAGATTTCTTCCGTATGGCGCAGGTCCTGCTCCGTGACTTGGAAAGTTGGTGAGAGTTTGGAATCAGACCTGGGCGCTGACCCAGAAACCGCTGCCTGCTTGGTTGAGATTGCGAGGGAGGGAGTCAGCAACGCCATTAGGCACGGTCACGCCAAAGAAATTGAAATTGAGATTTCCGCACCCGCAAAGAATTTGGTAGAGATTTGTATTCAAAATGACGGATCACAACTAGTGGCCACGCAGCCGGGTCTGGGGTCTGCCATGTTTGATCAAATTTCTCTCCGATGGTGGCGCAACAATGTTGCAGGGGGAGTCCGTCTCTGTGCTCAGGTGGTCCGGGCGCGCCAGTAGCCATGTTCACAAAAGTGAATATTCGGGCAACACCCGAAATTGGCTCTCGTAGATTTGGCCCAAGATTCGTTCTTAGTTTCGGAGGGCAACTGTGTTCAGGACTTTCAAAAAAATAATTGCGGGCGCCATCGTCGCTAGCTTCGGCTTGGCGGGTTCGCTTGTGGCCTCAACGCCCGCACACGCCGCTATCACAACTACTTACAGTGGCTTTGGTCTCAACGAGGTTGCTCGTTGGGTGGGTAAATATGAAGCATCCACCACTGGATTCTCTGGAGGCAATGCAACGGATGCAACCTCCGATGGTTTTGGAACCATGGGCATTCTCCAGCCAAGCCCGGGCGCAACGGTGATTGCCGCCTACCTCACCTCAGCAGGCGCTGACCACGGAGCGAACGAGGTTCCAGCCCCGCCAACCGCATCCCTCAACGGGCAGGCCGTTGACTTTTATGGCAAAAACTATGCGGGCAAGTGGACCAACTTCTTGGCAGATGTCACGCCAATCGTGCAGAACTACATGACTACAGCGACCGGCTCGCCTGAAACGTTGCCGTGGTCGGGAACCCGCTTCAATATTCCAGTTCAGTACCAGGCTGCTCAATCGCCTTGGGGTCTCCCAACCTACTCATCGGGCTTGGGTCTGACAGTGATTTTTTCGGACCCGAGCATGACGCATGAGGCAAGCGTGGTCTTCTACTTTGGTTCATCTGACAGCAACGGTCAGAACCTAAATCTCAACTTCGAGACGCTCGGTGCAACTCCGCCGACTGGCTCTTGGCTCTCGATTGGAAGCGCTTGGAGTGCCGGTGGTGGTCAATACTCCACCATCAAGATCAAAAACTCGACCCAGGCTAATCTCACCGACGTTTCGGGTTCCGCAGGAGGAGATGACGACTCGTACATCACCGATGGCGTGACTCCAAACTCCGGAACTGACACACAGTTTGGTTTGGTAACGGTGGGAGGTGTTGGCGATAGCGTCGATAATCCAACCGCCACAGACCCAGGTTCGCCGGACGATGAGCTCTACAACATGGACGGGTTCCTGTCTGCCGGCGTTAGCAGCCTGACGATGAACACCACCAACCCATCCGGTGATGACAACATCTTCCAAGCTGTTCTCTCCGTACCGTTCGTGATCTTCGCCAACGCGACATTTGATACGCAGGGTGGTTCAAGCGTTCCATCGCAGTATTTCACCGATGTCGTGACGCTCCCTGCCGCACCTACTCGCAGCGGCTACGGCTTCTTGGGTTGGTTTACCGCCGCCTCTGGTGGAACCCCACTAACCGGTTCAACCTATACTCCTGGTGCGCTGGGCGATGTGACGCTTTACGCGCAGTGGAGCCAGGATCCGCACAATGTTAGTTACGATTCCCAGGGCGGTTCAACAGTGGCCGGGGGAACCTACATTGGCAGCCTTTTGGCTCTTCCAGATGCGCCAACTCGTGCTGGCTACACCTTCGATGGCTGGTTTGAGGCGGAGTCGGGAGGAACTGCTCTGACCGCTCCCTATACACCGGCATTATTCGCAGACATCACCCTTTACGCGCACTGGACCCCGGTTGTGGTTGCGCCTCAAAGTAAGACCCTTGTGATTCGCGGTTTTGCCGGCGGTTCGCACAAGCTCAGCCGCGCTATGGTTGCCCGAATCAAGACATTTATGTCCGAAAATTCAGGATTCACAGCCGTGTCGTGCACCGGTTTTACCGAGGGCCCAACAATCCTCCCAGTGGATAAATGGCTATCGCGTCAGAGGGCGGTTTCGGTTTGCTCACTCGTGAAGCGCCTCTCGGGTGGGTCGATTTCTTCCGCATCATTGAATTCGGTGCAGAAGATAGTTAAGTCTTCTTACAACCGGCGCGTGGTGATTGTGCTGAGCAAGTAACAGGAGCTGAAACCCCGTCACCTCTGGGTGGCGGGGTTTTCGCGTTCTTGCGCATTCGTTAGACTTTAACCGGACTCCCCGTGCGGCGTCACCTCGGCCAACTCCCCCAGGATCGAAAGATAGCAAGGGTAACTGGGCTCTGACGGGTGTGCGGGGGGTTCTCTTAATTGTCGGCGCAGAAAGGTAGGCTCTAAGCGTGGTTACAGCCCTCTATCGTCGCTACCGTCCGGAGACATTTGCCGAGCTCATCGGTCAGTCTCAGGTGACCGCACCGCTCATGACGGCCCTGCGAACCGATCGCGTAAATCACGCCTACCTGTTCAGCGGTCCGCGCGGTTGTGGCAAGACCACCTCTGCCCGCATTCTTGCCCGCTGCCTCAACTGCGCAGAGGGTCCAACAGACACCCCGTGTGGCGTGTGCGATTCCTGCGTTGACCTCAGTCGCGATGGCGGGGGTTCACTGGACGTAGTTGAAATTGACGCAGCAAGCCACAATGGTGTTGACGATGCGCGTGACCTGCGCGAGCGCGCCATCTTCGCGCCAGTGCGAGACCGCTACAAGATTTTCATCCTCGATGAGGCGCATATGGTTACGCCTCAGGGCTTCAACGCGCTCCTAAAGATTGTTGAAGAGCCACCGGCCCACGTGAAGTTCATCTTCGCCACCACCGAGCCTGAAAAGGTAATCGGCACCATCCGCTCGCGAACCCACCACTACCCGTTCCGTCTGGTGCCGCCCGCTCAGATGCTTGAGTACCTGGAGTCGGTTTGCGAGTCCGAGGGTGTAGAGGTTGCGCCTGGCGTGCTTGCCCTTGTGGTTCGAGCCGGCGGCGGTTCGGTTCGAGACTCGCTCTCGCTGATGGACCAGCTCATCGCGGGTTCCGATGGCGGGCGCGTTGAGTACGAGCTAGCCACCGCGCTGCTGGGCTTCACCCATGCTGAACTCCTCAACGAGGTTGTGGATGCGTTCGCCACCCACGACAGCGCTGCTGTTTTTGCCGCGGTTGACCGCGTAATTCAGACGGGTCAGGACCCGCGCCGATTCGTCGAAGACCTCCTCGAGCACCTACGCAACCTCATCATCGTGATTTCAACGGGCGAAAATGCGCGCTCGGTGCTGCGCGGAATCGCCGCCGATGAGCTGGCCGTGATGACAACCCAGGCCTACCAGTTTGGACTTGCGGAACTCACTCACGCTGCCAACACCGTGAGCGAGTCTCTCAACGAGATGTCTGGCGCAACCAGCCCCAAGCTTCACTTGGAGTTGATGTGCGCGAAGGTTTTAGTTCCCGCATCCGACAAGACCGAGGTTGGTTCGCTCGCCCGGCTGGAGAGGCTCGAGCGGCGAATTGGCTTGAGCACAGGCGACGGCTCGCCGGCAGTGATGGTCTCGGCACCCGTGCCCTCCACTCGAGTTGCGCCCGCTCCTACTGCAGCTGCACCCGCGATGCCCTCCACCGCTCCTGTTGAGCCGGCAGCCTCCTCCGTCGCAGCGCCTGCAGCATCTGCAGCGCCCGCAGCATCTGCAGCACCTGCCGCATCCGCAGCACCTGCCGCATCTGCGGCACCTGCCGCATCCGCAGCACCATCCGCATCCGCAACCCCGGCGACGCCAGTCCAGGTGCCGGGAATTCTGGACTTCGCCGCTATCAAGCGCGAGTGGCCGGAGGTTCTCAAGGAACTTGCCAAGGCATCTAGGTCAACTTGGGTTCTTGCGCAGACCATCAGTGTTGTTGGTTACGAGGACGGAATTCTGGGGCTTGAGTTCATCAGCCAGCTGGAACTCGACACCTTCAAGAAGGCCCCGAACGGCCCGGCAAGCCTGCGCCAGGCAATTCAAAACGTGTTGGGTGTAGCACCGCAGTTCAAGCCGCACGTGGCCGCCGGCTCGTCGGTTCCAGCACACGCAAGCGCTCCGGCGTTCCCCGCAAACAACGCTATGCCCGCGCCGGGCCCAGCTTTCGATCTGCCAGAGCAAGAGGCCCCGGTACCGGTCGTTAAGGCCCCGGCCGTCGAGCCGACACCGGCCGAGAAGCCAGCGTCCGCAGCAGAATCGGCCGCAGGGGCGGCGCCGGAGGCAAAGACCAAGCCCGCCAAGAAGACGGAGACCGCAACCAGTATGGGTCAGGTTCACAAGGGCGCCAGCTACGGCGAGCCACTGCTGCGCGAGATCCTCGGCGCTAAGCCTGTGGACGACACCAAGGGTGGCCGCTAGTGTACGAGGGCGTTGTCCAGGAGCTCATCGATGAGTTGGGCCGCCTACCTGGCGTTGGCCCCAAGTCTGCCCAGCGCATAGCCTTCTACCTGCTGCAGGCAGACGCCGAGCAGCCGAGGCGATTGGCGCAGGTCCTCCTAGAGGTAAAAGAGCGCGTTCGCTTCTGCGAGGTTTGCTTCAATGTGACCGAAGAAACCCGTTGCAACATCTGCCGCGATGCCCGCCGCAACCAAAACACAATCTGTGTGGTTGAAGAATCTAAAGACGTTCAGGCAATCGAGCGCACCCGCGAGTTTCGCGGTCTGTACCACGTTCTCGGCGGGGCCATCAGCCCCATCGATGGCGTGGGACCCGACAACCTGCGCATCAAGGAGCTCATGGCTCGCCTGGGCAACCCAGACATCTCAGAGGTGATTCTGGCGACCGACCCAAACCTGGAGGGGGAGGCTACCGCCACCTACCTGACCAGAATGCTCTCGCCACTCGGAATCACCGTCAGCCGGCTGGCCAGCGGACTACCGGTAGGAGGCGACCTCGAGTACGCCGACGAGGTTACGCTGGGCCGCGCCTTCGAGGGTCGCAGAGTAATCAAATAGCCGGCTATGTCACCCCAAAAGTGGAGCGAAAACCCCTAGTTTTTTGGGCTAAACTTTAAGTTCTAGCCTGTGGATGGTCCAGGCAAATCCCCTCTATTTCAAGGAGCAGGCATTGGCTCTTATCGTGCAGAAGTTTGGTGGCTCGTCCGTAGGCGATGCCAGCAAGATTAAGCACGTTGCGCGTCGAGTTATCGAAACTCAAAAGGCGGGCAACCAGGTAGTTGTAGTCGTATCCGCAATGGGCGACACCACCGATGAGCTTATCGACCTAGCCCAGATGGTTTCGCAGGACCCATACGCCGCTCCACGCGAGATGGATATGCTCCTAACCTCGGGCGAGAGAATCTCCATGGCCCTGCTAGCCATCGCCATCAACGGCATGGGCGCAAGCAGCCGCTCCTTCACCGGTAGCCAGGCCGGCATCATGACCTCCTCCAAGCACGGTGATGCCCGCATCAGCGAGGTCTCGCCTGACCGCATCCGCGAGGCCATCGATGCCGGTGACATTGCGATCGTTGCGGGCTTCCAGGGCTTCAACAAAGACAGCAAGGACATCACCACCCTCGGCCGCGGTGGCTCGGACACCACAGCCGTTGCGCTGGCCGCTGCCCTCAACGCCGATGTCTGCGAGATTTACTCCGATGTTGACGGCGTTTACACCGCAGACCCTCGCATGATTCCCGCCGCGCACAAGCTGGACGCAATCGATATCGAGTCAATGCTCGAGCTGGCCGCGGCAGGAGCCAAGATCCTGCACATCCGCGCCGTGGAATACGCACGCCGTCACAACGTTGACCTGCGCGTGCGCTCCACTTTCAGCACGGACCCAGGCACAATCGTCTATTCAACTAAGCCCGAAGGAGCAAAGGTGGAAGAACCAATCGTTTCCGGTGTCGCAGCCGACAAGGGACAGGCCAAGATCACCGTAATCGGCATTCCAGATGAGCCAGGCAAGGCCGCGGAGCTCTTCAAGGTAGTTGCCGAGGCAGACGCCAACATCGACATGATTGTGCAGAACAACCCAACCGGCTCGGACGTAACCGACCGCGTTGCAGACATCTCCTTCACCCTGCCGCTAGCAGACCTCGGCCGCGTTGCAGGCGCCATCGATGCAGCCAAGAGCACCATCGGCTTCCGCGAGCTGGAGCAGGACGCCGACATCGGAAAGCTCTCGGTTGTAGGCGCGGGAATGCGCACCCACTCGGGCGTTAGCGCAACTCTCTTCAAGGCGCTTTCGGAAGCCGGCATCAACGTTGAGATGATCTCCACCTCGGAGATTCGCATCTCGGTTGTCACCAGCAGCAAGCAGCTTGACGCCGCTGCCCGCGCAGTGCACACCGCCTTTGGTCTCGACAGCGAGACCGAGGCAACCGTGTACGCAGGTACCGGACGCTAAACCAAAAGTCCCCAGGAAGGAATCTCGAATGAGCCGCAAGCCAAACCTAGCCCTCGTAGGCGCCACCGGAGCAGTAGGCACCGTGATGATTGACATCATCAACAACCGCGAGAACATCTGGGGCGAGATTCGCCTGATTGCTAGCCCACGTTCGGCTGGCAAGAAGATTCAAGTTCACGGCGAGGACCTCACAGTTGTTGCCCTTTCGCCTGAGGCGTTCGATGGCATCGACATCGCCATGTTCGATGTTCCGGACGAGGTGTCTGAGGTTTGGGCGCCAATCGCAGCCGAGCGCGGCGCAGTTGCCGTTGACAACTCCGGCGCATTCCGCATGAACGACCAGGTTCCGCTGGTGGTTCCAGAGGTAAACCCGGAGCAGGCAAAGAACCGCCCGCTGGGAATCATCTCCAACCCAAACTGCACCACCCTGACCATGATGGCCGCGATGGGTGCCCTGCACCGCAAGTGGACCCTCAAGGAACTCGTTGTCTCCAGCTACCAGGCCGTATCGGGCGCAGGTGCCGCAGGCATCGATGAGCTGGCCAAGGAGCTTGCAGTTGTTGGCACCGATGCATCGCTGGGTACCGCAACCAACGATGTCAAGAACGCCCTTGCCGCCGCCGGAAACGACCTCAGCAACTCGCCTTGGGCCTACCCAATCGCGCTAAATGTGATCCCGTTCGCGGGTTCGTTGAAGGCCGGCGGACACAGCTCCGAGGAGATGAAGGTTCGCGACGAGAGCCGCAAGATCTTGGGGATTTCAGACCTGAAGGTTGCCGCATCCTGCGTGCGCGTGCCTGTCCAGGTTGCGCACTCGCTCACCGTACACGCAACCTTCGCCAACGAACTCACCGCCGACGAGGTACGCGAGGTTCTGAGCCAGCAGCCAACCGTCAAGGTAGTTGATGACCCAGAGAACAACCTGTACCCAACCCCAAACATGGTTGCCGGCCAGGACCCAACCTTCGTTGGTCGCATCCGTCAGGCACTCGACTTCAACAACAGCATCGAGCTGTTTGTGGTTGGAGACAACCTGCGTAAGGGCGCTGCTCTCAACACCTACGAGATTGCCGAGCTGGTAGCCAAGGAGTTCTAAACTCCTAGGCCTTAGCCACCAGGGTAACGATTCGCACCTCGGGGCGGCAGGCAAAGCGAACCGGCGCGAAGATGCTGTGACCGAGGCCGGCGCAGACGTTCAGCCACATCTGGCGTTCCGACTTGCTCCAGCTACTCAAGCCCTTCGCGGCCTTGCGCGGCAGGTCGCAGTTGGTGACGATGGCCCCGAATCCTGGGATGCAAACCTGACCACCGTGAGTGTGCCCGGCAAATAGAACCGATGCACCCGCCTCGTTCATGGCATCAATCACGGCCAGGTATGGCGCGTGGCTCACGCCGAGTAGTACGTCATGGGGCTCCAGACTTGCCTTGGATGTGGCGATGGACTCCAGGTCGGCGAGGTGCTCGTGGGCATCGTCAACGCCCAGAAACCCAAGCCGAGTTCCGTTCACCGTGATGAGCCCGCCGCGGTTATTCAGGTTCAACCAGCCCATTCCCTCTAGGCCGGAAACGAGCGAGTCGGTGTCCAGCTTCACCTCGGAGACGCGCTCCGATGGAGCCACGAGATAGCTCAGCGGGTTTCGGAAGCGGGGCGCAAAGTAGTCGTTGGAGCCGTTCACGAAAACGCCGGGTTTGGCCCCGATGCCGGCAAGTGCCTGCAAAACCGGGCCAATGGCCTTCGGGTGGCCGAGGTTGTCGCCGGTGTCCACCACCAGGTCGAAATCGAGACCGGCGAGGCGATATATCCAGGCTAGTTTTCTGCGCTGCCAGGGGGCTGCGTGGATATCGCTGAAATGCAATACCCTGATGGGTTTGGCGTCCACAGGTAACACGTAGAGCGGTTGCTCTTCAATGCGAACCACGCGCAGGTGGCGTTCTATGCCTATGCCCCAGACCGCGGCGGCAACGCCGAGGGAAAGCAAGACCCAGATGGCGATGGCCAACGCGGTCATGAATCTACAGCCTAAGGGCCACTGCTGATGATCAGCAGAATCGCGCTGTTGCTCTGGGCGGTAGAGCCGGCCGCAGGAATGGTGGCAACCACGTTACCCTTTGGCACGGTAGTGGAGTGCACGAAGTACTGTCCCTCGGACTGCTGCGGCTCGGTCACCGCACTGAAGAGTGGAAGTAGCACAGACTTGGCATCCGACACGGTCTTGCCAGAAACGTCAGGCACGGTAAGGAGCCCACCGGAGCTCACGTAGATGGTCACCAGAGTGCCGGTGGCAACAACCTGACCGATAGCTGGCTTGGTGTAGGCAACGGATCCAGCCGGCTGGTTGGAGGCAACCTGCTTCACGGAAATCTGTGCGTTTAGACCAGCTGCCTCGATGGAGCTCTGAGCTGCGTCCGGAGCCTGACCCATAACCGACGGGATAATGATTCCCGGCGAGTCAATCATGGTCTGGGGCGGTCCAGGCATGGTCTTGGCAGGTGGGTAAAGCTTATTGGCCTTCTGCATGATGGTGCGCCAGACATCGTGGCGGAGGGTTGCGGCAACCTTGCCACCAATCTTGATGCCGCGCAGCGGGGTGGTTCCAACCACGTTTCCAACCCAGGTGGAAGTGGCAACGGTGGAGGAGAAGCCGCTCATCCACGTGTGAACACCAGAGTCTGTGGTACCGGTCTTGGCGGCCAGGAAGGCGCCATCGTTGGTGTTGGACGCACCCGCCGTGCCGCTCATTACAGCGTGCATGGCGTAGGTCATACCGTGTGCAACATCTGGGGTTACGGATTGGCTGCAGGTGCTGTGAGGAACAGGTAGGTTCTCCTGGGTGGAGCGCTGCACCACCTTGTCAATGACAATCGGGGTGCAGGTGGTTCCGTTATTGGAGATGCCCGCAAACGCCGCGGCAACCGTGATCGGCGCGATTTCGTTTACACCCAGCACCGAAGACGGGTAGTAGAGGAGCTCTGTTCCGTCTGCTCGATGAATGCCGAACGAAGCAGCTAGGTCGCGAATGTCGCAGAGGTCCAGCTGGCTGGCCATGTTGGCGAACGCGGTGTTCTCTGAGATTGCGGTGGCCTGAACCACGGTTGGGTTCAGCGGCTCGTTATTTACGTCATTGTTCGGCTGCCAGGATCCAGTGATCACGCCGCAGCGGGATGAGAACTCGCTGGCCTGATAGTTGTGGACTCGTCCGTCAACCTTGTCCAGCAGGTGCTTGCCCGTGGCTAGCCAGTCACCGAGCGTGAACACCTTGTAGGTACTTCCAACCTGGAATCCGGAGGAGCCTCCGTAGGCCTTGTCGGTAGCGTAATCCACCGATGTATGACCAGGTAGCCCCGATGGGGTTTGGTCGTAGATGCGGTTCTCAACAAGCGCCAGAACGCGGCCGGTACCAACTTGAACCGAAACGCTAGCCGAACCGATGTGGCTCGGGTCGGTTGGCGGAACGTACTTCTTGATCGCTGCGTCTGCAGTCTGCTGGAGGTTGATGTCCATCGTGGTGTAGATGTCTAGGCCGCCGCGGCGAAGCAGGCGCTCGCGGTCCTGAAGGGTTGGGCCAAACTCGATGGAATTACGAATTGTCCAAACCACGTTGTCGCAGAAGAATGCGGTGCTCTGGTCGGCCTCGCAGCCTGCCTTCGGGCTGGTGATGTTTGTGACGATTGGCTGAGCCTTGGCTTTGTTTGCCTCTGCCTGCGAGATGTAGCCCTCGCTCGCCATGTTGTCGATCACATAGTTGCGTCGATTCATGGCGCGATCCAGGTTGGCCGGGATATCTGGCTCATAAAGCGCTGGGCCTCGCAGCATCGCGGCGAGCATCGCAGCCTGCTCGATGGTCAGGTCCTTGGCGTGCGCATTGAAGTAGTAGTTGGAGGCCGCCTCGATGCCGTAAATCTGGCCACCGAAGAAGGAGAGGTTGAGGTATCCGGCCAGGATGTCCTTCTTGGATACTTCCTTTTCAAGGGCGAGGGCCAGCCTGATCTGTGTGATCTTGCGGTTTAGTCCGGCCAGACCACCCACTATGGCGTCCTCGGCGCACTTGGTGTCGCCGGCCTGCGTGCAGGAAACCACCTGAGCGTTCTTCACGTACTGCATGGTGATTGTGGAGCCACCCGGGCCGTTACCGGCGCTGGCAACGTTGGTTGCGGTAGCGCGAATCAGCGAGATCCAGTCAACACCGTTGTGCTGGTAGAAGCGTGGGTCCTCGGTTGCAACAACCGCGTCGACGATGTTCTTCGACATCTGGTCGAAGGGAATGGAAATGCGGTTTTCCTCGTAGAAGGAGGCAACCTTAACCGGTGTGGTTCCGTCCAGACCGTAGATGGTCGAGGCATCGGAGGCGTTCACTGGCTTGATGTATGAGGGGATGTTCTCGAAGAGAGCGATGCCCGTGGTGATGCCGAAACCCGTAAGAGTCACTGCTGGAGCGAGCAGGGCAGTGCCCAAAATACCCGCTATGGCACTTAATCCAATAAATTTGAGGATGTTGCCAAACTGACTCGGCTTGTCACGCATTATTCAAGGTTACCCAATAAGGGAGTAAAAATGCTTAAGTGGGAGTATCTCACCACCCCCCTGATGATTCACAACACCACCGCGATTCTCAATAATTTCGGTTCCCAGGGTTGGGAGTTGGTTCAGATTGTGACCGGTCCAGAGGGCGGTCTTGTCGCCTACTTCAAGCGCCAGGTTGCCTAGTTTTCATAGACTGAGCCCGAGATTCCGAAGGAAGAATAAATGTCAAAGATTGAAGCCCGCCTAGCCGAGCTAGGCCACCCACTCCCAGAGCTTGCCAAACCAGTTGCCGCATACGTGCCGGCCGTGGTCAGCGGAAACCTGGTTTTCACCAGCGGACAGCTGCCTTTCGTCAATGGTTCGCTGCCTGCCACAGGCAAGGTTGGAATGGGCGAAGACCTGGTTGACCCAGCCGTGGCAAAAGATCTGGCACGCCAGTGTCTGCTCAACGCGCTAGCCGCAACCAAGTCTGTAATCGGGGACCTGGACCGCATCACTCGCGTGGTGAAGGTTGTGGGCTTCGTTTCTTCTGTGCCGGAGTTCAGTGGTCAGCCAGGCGTCATCAACGGCGCGAGCGAGTTCATCGGAGCCGTTTTTGGCGAGGCTGGCGCTCACGCCCGCAGCGCTGTGGGCGTGCCAGTGCTCCCGCTCGACTCACCGGTCGAGCTCGAGATCATCGTTGAGTTTGCCTAGCGCTTACCAAACAGCTTCGCGAAGAACGCGGCCAGCGGACCCTTGGGTTTGTCGGCCGCGTTTTGCCATGTGATGACGTTGGTCACCGGGTCTTTGTCGTTGGCAACCACCTTGTTTGCAATGAGGCTCATAACTCCAACATCCGAAAGTGTTGTGGTGTCGCCAACCTCACGCTGCTCTGCAACGTCGCGCAATAGGCGGCGCATAATCTTGCCGGAGCGAGTCTTGGGAAGCTCGGGCACAACCATTATTTGGCGAGGTTTTGCAATCGGGCCAATCTCCTTGGCCACCCAGTTGCGAAGCACGGTGTTGATGTTGGCATCATCGCCGGCCTCTTCAATTTTTTCGGTTCGCAGAATTACGAAGGCAACCGGTGACTGACCGGTTAGCTCATCGGTGGCACCAACCACGGCCGCCTCGGCCACCCACTCGTGCGACACAAGCGCCGACTCGATCTCGGCGGTCGAGAGCCTGTGTCCGGAAACATTGAGCACGTCGTCAACGCGTCCGAGAACCCAGAGGTTGCCTTCCTCATCCAGCTTGGCGCCGTCGCCGGCGAAGTAGCGGCTGGGGAAGCGGCTCCAGTAGCCGTCCTTGTAGCGCTCGGGGTTCTGCCAAATGCCTCGAAGCATCGATGGCCATGGCTCGGTGATAACAAGGTAACCGCCGTGGCCGTTCTCCAGCTCGCGGCCGTCATCGTTGACTACGGCCATGTTGATTCCGGGCAGAGCAAGCTGCGCGGAACCCGGCTTCAGAGTTGTGAGCCCCGGCAGCGGGCTGATCATGATGGCGCCAGTCTCGGTCTGCCACCAGGTGTCAACGATTGGGCACTTGCCACCACCGATAACGTCCCGGTACCACATCCATGCCTCAGGGTTGATTGGCTCACCAACCGAACCGAGCACTCGCAGGGTCTTCAGGTTGAAGCGGTCTGGTATTTCGCGGCCCTGCTTCATGAACGAACGGATGGCTGTTGGCGCCGTGTAGAAGATGCTCACGTCGTACTTCTCGATGATCTCCCACCAGCGGCCAGCGTGAGGCGAGTCCGGGGTTCCCTCGTACATCACCTGGGTGGCTCCATTTGCCAGCGGGCCGTAAACCACGTAGCTGTGGCCAGTGATCCAGCCAACGTCGGCGGTGCACCAATAGACATCCGTTTCGGGGTGGAGGTCAAACACGTTGCGGTGGGTGTAGCTCACCTGGGTGAGGTAGCCGCCAGAGGTGTGCAGAATGCCCTTGGGCTTGCCTGTGGTTCCCGAGGTGTAGAGGATGAAAAGCGGGTTCTCTGCCTCGAAGCCTTGCGCAATGTGCTCGGTGTTCGCCTTCTCCATTGCCTCGTGCCACCAGATGTCAGTGTGCTTGTTCCAGCCGGTGTCCTGTCCGGTTCGCTTGACCACCAGAACGTTCTGCACGGATGGGCACTTGCCGTCCGCAAGCGCCTCGTCAACCGCTGGCTTGAGAGCGCTCGCGGTTCCGCGGCGGTAGCCGCCGTCAGCGGTGATTACTAGCTTGGCCTGTGCGTCATCGATGCGGGTGTGGAGGGCCTCGGCGGAGAAACCGCCGAACACCACGGAGTGGATAGCGCCTAACCGTGCCACTGCGAGCATGGCGATTGCGGCCTCCGGAATCATCGGCAGGTAGATTGCTACGCGGTCGCCTTTGGAAACGCCAAGACCGGCCAGCACATTCGCGGCCTTCTTTACCTCGGCGGTTAGCTCGGCGTAGGTGTAACTCTTGGTGTCGCCTGGCTCGCCCTCAAAATGGATAGCGACGCGATCGCCGAGGCCTGCCTCGACGTGTCGGTCAAGGCAGTTATAGGCAACATTGATTTCGCCATCGTGGAACCAGCGGGAGAAGGGGGCGTCGCTCCAGTCGAGGACATGAGTGAAGGGCTTGTGCCAGTGAAGTTGGTTGGCCTGCTTTGCCCAGAAAGCTAGGCCGTCTGCCGCGGCTTCCTCGTAGATTCCAGGCTGCGCCACGGCCTGCTTTGTGAAGTCTGGATCCGGAGCAAAGCTGCGGGTTTCGGTGAGCAGATTAGCAAGTGAGCCCTGATCGGTCATTCTTTTCCTCGTCATTGAAGATTCTTCTTTAAACTACCTCAAGATTTCCGAGAATTTTCTTAAAAATGCTTTGTAACCAAATGTTCGGATGTTAGTCTTTTTTTGTCGGTTCGCCGACCTGCGTTATAGCGACTCCCCCCAGTCGCATAGCGCCGCCGGTGGCTCTCCCCCCAGAGCCACCGGCCTCTTCTTTTAACGCGGTTTTATCTGCACACGGTCTCTTTCAGCCAACTCCGGTCGCTTCAACTAACCTCATTTGAGAACTTGTGTACAGGTTGTTTGGTCGACATCCTGTGTCCAGGATGGGTGCCGCAGTCTTGCATGGTGAGCGTGCTGAAAGAAATACTCGAACAGAGCCCAGCCAGGACAGATCTGGCACGAGTTGTTGCGCTGGCGCTGGAGCCGGGTGTCACCGATCTCCTGGCTAACTCCAACCTGGATTGGTGGCGAGATTCGGGTAGCGGGCTTGAGCGCGTGGACGGTTTCGGTCTAGAACCAGAAAATTACGTGCGGGTTCTCCGGCTTCTCGTGGCTCTCACCGGCAGGACGGTGGATATTGTTTCGCCCATCGCAGATGGCGCAATCTCGGCATCCGAACTCCCTATGCTTTCGGACTACGGAGTATCTCGGCTGAGGGTCCACGCGGCATTGCCTTCAGGCATCTCAGATGTGCCGCTACTTAGTATTCGCGTTCACCGGAGCAAGGTCCTCAATCTCGCGCAGTTGCGCGACTCCGGAGTAATAACTGAAAGGCAGCGAGCCCGGCTGCTTCACATTCTGGAGCAACGTGAGAGTTTCATAGTTGTGGGCGGAACCGGGTCTGGCAAGACAACGCTGCTGAGGGCCATGCTGGCCGAGCCTTCGCAGTTACGGACTTTATTGGTTGAAGACACCGCAGAGATTCTCCCGATTGAGAATCATGTGGTTGGCCTACAGGCTAGGCCGGCAAACTCCGAAGGGGCTGGTCGGATTCCTCTTGACCGACTGCTTCGGGAGAGCCTCAGAATGCGCCCCGATCGCATTGTGGTTGGTGAGGTGCGCGGCGCGGAAGCACTCGTTCTGCTTCAGGCAATGACCACCGGCCACGATGGCTCCGCCGCGACCCTCCATGCGAACGCGGGTGAAGCCGTGTACTCCCGGCTCCGGTCGATTATCCCAGCGGCGGAGGTCACTGATTCGGCTTTGAAGCTACTGGCACGAGATGCCCTGCGCTGGGTTATCCGTGTGGAGCGCAATGAGCTTGGGCGCCGCGTGACCGAAATCAGCGAGTTCGAATGTTAGCGGGGTTCCTGCGCAGCGCGGGGGAGTCGCTGGCTCTGGGTGCTGCCACACATCAGGTCCAAAGGTCAGTGCGCGCCAGGTTGGGAAATGGTCACTTAGACACGCTTGAGGTTTTCTCCTACTGCGAACGGGTGGGCATTCCTATGGCACCAGTTCTTGAGGCGCTAGCCTCGCAGCTTGATTCCCGGTCAGGGCTGGAGCAGGCGGTTTCCAAGGGTAAGACCGGGTCGCTTATTACGGCAACAATGCTGCGATGGCTGCCCTGGCTGGTGCTTGCAGCATCTGAGTGGATGGGTCTGAAACCGTTGGCATTTCTCTGGGGGAGCGTTCTTGGCAAGTGCCTGCTGTTGCTCGCAGTTCTGTTGAGCATCGCGGCCGCCGTGGTTACCAGGCGAATGATTCGAAAGGCGGGGCAAATGCCGACGGATACGGCCGTCTGGTTTCAGGCGGTGGCGCTCGCGGTTCGGGTTGGCGCTCGCGCCGATCTCGCGGTTGATCTTCTGCCCAGAGCAGGAACCGCGGAGGTTTGCAGGTTGTGGGTTACCGAAAGGCTCCTTGCTGGAGCACCGCTTGCTGCGGGTTTGGAGCAAGAGGCTGCGGCTATGCGTCGGGCGGCCGCTGCAGCAAAGGAGATCGAACTGGCGCAACTCCCGTTTCGGCTGTTGGCTCCTCTCGGCTCGCTGCTGCTCCCGCAGTTTGGGCTGCTGCTGGTAATCCCGCTTCTGGTAAACGCGGCGCAACAGGCATCACTCGTCACCAGTTAGAAAGGAAAACAAATGACAAGAATTCATTCCGATAGAGGAGCGGCAACTGCCGAGTACATAGTGGCCACGCTTGCCGCCGTGGGTTTTGCAACACTTCTGCTGGTCATTCTGAAGAGTGACGAGGTTAGGGGGCTCCTCATGGGTCTGGTTCATCAGGCGCTCACGGTAAAACAGTGAAGCCGAGAAACCGCCCGGATGCTGGCTCGGTTACCGCCGAGTTCGCCATTCTGATGCCACTCGCCGTAGCTCTGCTGGTTGCGGTTCTTGCATTCATCGGGGTGCAGGCGCAGCTGGCGCAAACCTCGCAGGAGATGGCCAGCATTGCCAGAGCAATGGAGGCAGGCCCCGGTTCCGACGATTGGAGGCATCTTGCGCAGGAGTTCGATGTTCAGTTTCAAGCGCGCGACAGTGGCAATTTGGTCTGCCTAACGCTGCGCAAAACTCTCTCCATTCTTGGGGTGGGCCAACTGCCGGTGGAGCAGAAAATTTGCGCACTCCCGGTTGGGCGATGAAGCAAGACTCGGGCTCTGGTTCGGTGCTTGCTCTGACGGTCATCGGGGCTACCGCACTGGCGCTAGTCATGGTTGGAACGCTGGGCAGGGTGGCAATCGAACAGGTCCGTTTGCAGCGCGTAGTTGACCTCGCCGCAGTGGCTGCAAATCAGACCCTTAGGGGGCTCAACACAGGATTGCCTTGCCAAAACGCTGAAGCGATTTTTACCTTAAATATGGTGAAAGGCGATAAGTGCCTTATTGTCGGTGATGAAACAAAGGTTGCGGCGCACCTAGAACTTATGGGTATAGTGCTACTCGCAACAGCAACTGCCGCAGCAAATGCGCGGCCTAGTTTTTAGGAGACTCGCCCTTGGGTTCAAAATTGGTAATCGTGGAGTCGCCGGCTAAGGCCAAAACGATTTCTAAGTACCTTGGTCCAGGCTATGAAGTGCTTGCCTCGGTGGGCCACATTCGCGACCTCGTAGAACCCAAAGATGTTCCTACCGAAAAGAAGAAGACTTCGGTGGGTAAGTTCGGAATCGACATCGAGAACGACTTCGAACCCATGTATGCAATCTCGGCTGGCAAGAGCAAGACCGTCTCAGACCTCAAGAAGGCGCTCGCCGGAGCCGACGAACTTCTGCTCGCAACAGATGAGGACCGCGAAGGAGAGGCAATCGCCTGGCACCTGCTGCAGGTGTTGAAGCCAAAGGTTCCCGTCAAGCGCATGGTCTTCCACGAGATCACCAAGGATGCAATTCAGCATGCGGTGAACAACACACGCGAGCTGGACACCAACCTGGTGGAGGCGCAGGAAACCCGCCGTGTTGTTGACCGCCTGTACGGCTACGAACTATCGCCTGTGCTGTGGCGCAAGATTAACCGCGGCTTGAGCGCCGGCCGCGTGCAGAGCCCGGCAACCCGTCTGGTGGTTGAACGCGAGCGCGAACGCATGGCTTTCGTGAGCGCCAGTTACCACGACGTAAAGGCAACATTCCAAACTGGAGACGCAACTCAGGCCCCGTTCGAGGCCAAACTCGTGTCGCTCGCAGGCAAGAAGATCGCTACCGGTGACTCCTTCGATGACGCGGGCCGTCTGAAGACCGACGTGCTGGTCTTGGACCAGGCTTCGGCCGAAGCTGTTGCCGCCGCGGTTATGGATTCCAGCGCCGTAATCAAGGTTCAGGATGTTGAGTCCAAGCCATCGGTTCGCCGCCCCGCAGCTCCGTTCACCACCTCTACACTGCAGCAGGAGGCCAGTCGCAAGCTTCGAATGAGCGCCAAGCAGACCATGGATACAGCCCAGCAGCTGTACCAGGACGGTCACATAACTTACATGCGAACCGATTCGCCAACTCTGTCTGACCAGGCAATCTCTGCCGCACGCAGCCAGGCTAAGGCCATGTTCGGTGCCGAGTTTGTTGCCGAGGCACCTCGCAAGTACGCGGGTAAGAACAAGAACGCGCAGGAGGCTCACGAGGCCATTCGCCCGGCTGGCGAGGTATTTCGCACCCCGGCCGAACTGCGCAGCGTGCTCTCTGGCCGCGCCCTCGACCTATACGACCTAATCTGGAAGCGAACCGTCGCCAGCCAGATGCAGGACGCCAGGGTGAGCACCACCACCGCCAAGATTTCGGTTTCGCCCCTCAACGGAACCCAGTTTGCCTCGGCCGAGTTCACCGCTTCGGGAACGGTTGTAACATTCCGCGGATTCATGGCTGCCTACGAGGAGTCTTTCGACGAGGGGCGCAACGATGACGACGATCGCTCCGAGAAGAAGCTTCCAAACCTTGAGGTTGGCCACTCGTTGACCCCGGTTGAGGTCTTTGCCAAGGATCACCAGACCCTGCCGCCGCCTCGCTACACCGAGGCATCGCTCGTGAAGGCGCTCGAAGAGGACGGCATCGGCCGACCTTCAACCTACGCCTCCATCCTCAGCAACATCGTCAGCAAGGGTTACATCCACCGACGCGGCCAGGCCCTGGTGCCAGAGTGGATTGCGTTCACCGTCATTCGCTTCCTGGAGGAGAACTTCGGGCAGCTGGTTGACTACGCCTTCACCGCGCAGATGGAAGAGGACCTCGACAAGATTGCCTCCGGTCAGTTGGACAGGCTGTCCTGGCTGAAGCGCTTCTACTTTGGCGAGAGCGAAGACAAGGGTCTGCTGCCAACAGTTGAATCGATGGTTGACCAGGACGCCCGCGCAATCAACAGCTTCGCAATGGGGGATGGCGTAACCCTCCGCACCGGAAAGTACGGCCCGTACCTTGAGGTAGCCGGAACCCCGGGCGTTGATGGTGCTGACGAGAACGGCCGCCGTGTGGTGAACCTCCCAGAGGATCTTGCCCCGGATGAACTGAACTCTTCCAAGATCACCGAATTGGTGAACGCACCTGTTGCAACCGACCGCGTGCTCGGCCTCGACCCAACCACCGGCGCAGAAATCCTCTTCAAGGATGGCCGCTACGGCCCATACGTGACCATCGCGGATGGCAGCGACAAGCCCAAGACCGCCTCGCTTTTCAAGTCGATGAGCCCTGCAATCGTGACTCTAGACGAGGCGCTCCAGTTGTTGTCGCTGCCGCGCGTGGTAGGCGTGGACCCGGCAACCGGCGAGGAGATCACGGCGCAAAACGGCAAGTTCGGCCCATTCCTGCGCAAGGGAACCGACAGCCGAAGTCTGGCAGCCGAAGAGGAAATCTTCAGCTACACCATCGAGCAAGCCCTTGAACTTTACGCCCAGCCAAAGTACCGTGGCCGCGCCGCTGCCGCTGCTCCACTCAAGGAGTTTGGCGAGGATCCGGCCTCGGGAGGCAAGGTTGTTGCCAAGACCGGACAGTTCGGCTCCTACATCACCGATGGCTTTGTGAATGCAACCATTCCTAAGGACGAAACCATTGAAGAGTTGAGCAACGACCGCGCCTACGAACTGCTGGCAATCCGCCGCGAGAAGCTTGGACTGGAGCCGGGGCAGGCTCCCGCAAAGGTGAGCAAGGCCGGAGCCCGCAAGGCTGCCCCTGCCAAGACTGTGAAGCGCGGCGCAACTCGCAAGGCTAAGTAGCACAAGCCCATGACCGGTCTTTTCATTACTTTCGAAGGCATCGATGGCGTGGGTAAGTCCACCCAAGCCGATGCCCTTGAGGCCAAGCTTCGCGGGCTGGGCCACGATGTGGTGCGAACCCTCGAGCCGGGCGGTACCGAACTTGGGCAGGAGATTCGCAACCTGCTGCTGCACCGCAAGGGTCACGTGGCACCCCGAGCCGAAGCACTGCTGTTTTCGGCCGATCGCGCACACCATGTTGCTACCAAAATTAGGCCTGCTCTTGCCGCCGGCCAGGTTGTGATCTCCGACCGCTACTTCGACTCGTCCATCGCTTATCAGGGAGCCGGGCGCGAGCTGAGCATGGATGACGTGCGCCAAATTAACCTCTGGGCCGTTGACAACCTCATTCCAAACCTCACCGTGCTACTGGACCTCGATGCCCAGTCCGCGCGCGCCAGACGCGACACCACGGGTCAAGCGCCAGACAGGCTGGAGCGCGAGAAGGTTGAGTACTTTGAGGCAACCCGTCAGGCTTTCCTGAGCCTGGCCGAGGCCGAGCCCGATCGCTTCTTCGTTGTTGACGCCGGCCAGAGCGCGGCCACCATGGCTGCCCAGATTTGGGCCAGGGTCGAGCACCTGCTGGGGTAGTTGTGGCAACGAAAATTTGGAGTGAACTCGCCGGGCAACCGGAGGCCGTGGGGCAGTTGGCGTCGTCTGTCAGCAACCGCGATTCCGGCGTTCACCACGCATGGCTCTTCACCGGTCCACCCGGAAGCGGGCGCAGCAACCTGGCGGTTGCATTTGCCGCGGCGCTAACCTGCGAAGAAAAGGGCTGCGGAGAGTGCAAGTCGTGCCGCATGGTTCTCACCGGAACCCACCCAGACGTAACCGTGCTCTCCACGGAGCGCATCCAGATCAGCATCGAAGAAGTGCGTCAGCTTGTTACCAACTCGTACCTCGGTTCATCGATGAGCAAGTATCGAATCCTCATCATCGAGGATGCAGACAGAATGACGGAGCGCACCTCGAATGTCTTGCTGAAAGCGCTAGAGGAGCCACCAAAGAACACCATCTGGATGCTCTGCGCGCCATCCGAGGCAGACCTATTGCCAACAATCCGCTCGCGAGTTCGCCGCGTGGCACTGAAGGTTCCCAGCGTTGCCGAGGTCGCTCGATTGCTCGTGGAACGGGATTCGGTTGAACCGAAACTGGCCGCAGCTGCCGCGGCTGAGGCACAGAGTCACATTGGCATGGCCAGAAGGCTGGCAACCAGTACCGAGGCCAGAAGCCGCAGGCGCGAGACCCTGCTGGCGGCTCTCAATCTGCGAGGTGTTTCGAGCGCCATGTTTGTGGCAGACCAGTGGGCGGCCATCGCAAAGAAAGACGCCGATGCGCTCACTCTCCAGCGCGATAACGAGGAGCGCTCCCAGCTGCTGGCCACCCTGGGTCTGAAGGACGGCGAGACCATTCCACCGGCATTGCGGAGTTCATTCAAGCAGCTCGAGGAGGCTCAGAAGCGCAGGGCAACCCGAAGCATGCGCGACGGAATCGATCGGATCCTGGTTGATCTGCTTTCGCTCTACCGCGATGTACTCACGGTGCAGCTTGGCGCTGGCGTGCCGCTGGTAACCGAAGACCTGCGCGCGGGCATCACCGAGCTGGCAAATCAGACTACGCCAGCGCAAACCATCGAGAAACTCGAGAACATTGAAATTGCGAGAAAGCGGATAGATTCCAACGTGCGTGATCTCATCGCGCTGGAGGCGCTCGCGGTTTCTTTGCGTAGGCTGGACTAACCCAACTTTCCCAATTTGGTGTGGCAGGAGTTTTGCAGTGCGTGATTTACGGTTCATCGGGAGGTCGGCTCTGGGAGCCACCGTTGCGGCACTCATCTCGGTTGCAGGCGCGGTAGGTCCATCGAATGCATCCACGTTTAGAACCACCAGCGACTACCTCGCTCAAAAAGTGCGCTGGAGTTCCTGCGGTAGCCCAGGCACAAACCTGTTTTGCGGCTCCGTCACGGTTCCATTGGATTGGTCGAAGCCCGCGGGTGCCACAATCAACCTCGCAGTTGATTTTCGACAGGCCACCGCCACCAAGCCACTCGGCTCCGTCATCTTCAACCCAGGTGGGCCGGGTGCTAGCGGGTACGACTACCTGCAGAGCTCATCCGACACGCTTGGAACGGCAGCGCTCAGGGCCAACTACAACTTTGTAGGGTTCGACCCACGCGGTGTGCAGCACTCCACCCCTGCCGTGCACTGTTTTGTTCCCGGAATCGGCGAAAAGTCTTCCGCGATGGACAAGTTCCTCTACGGAAACTCGGGCTACGCCTGGGGGTCTGCAAAGGATGTTGCGGCCTCCCGTGCTGAACTGAAAAAGTTCGCTACCGCCTGTAAATCAAACACCGGCGTGGCCCTCAAGTACCTGGACACCGTGAGCACAGCGCGCGACCTTGACGTTCTGCGAGCAGTTATGGGTGATGAAAAGCTCAACTATCTGGGTTACTCCTACGGCACCTTTATCGGCGAGACCTACGCGTCGCTATTCCCATCGAAGGTGGGGCGAATGGTGCTGGATGGCATTGTTGATCCGACCGTCAAGCCTGGCGTGGATAGCCTCAACCAGTTAAAGGGCTTCGACCTAGCTCTCAACGACTACCTTGCGGATTGCCTGAAGAGCAACTCCTGTCCTTTCACTGGAAGCGTCAGTGCCGCCCTGAGAAAGATCCAGGTCTTCTTGCGTGGGTTGGAAACGAAGAGCATTCCAACCACCGATGGCACTCGCAAACTAACCGTTGGCATGGCTACCGCTGGAATCGACATGGCCCTGTACTCGAAGTCGTATTGGGCTTACCTCACCGCTGGCTTCAAGCAGGCATTCAATGGCGATGGCACAACGCTCATGCGCCTGGCGGATTTCTACAACGATCGCGCCACCGACGGAAGCTACAACTCCAACCAAATGGAGGCGTTCATTGCAACGAGCTGCCTTGATTCGAGAGAGTCATCGAGTCCGGCTGCGATGAAGTCGCAGAACGCTCGCATCCTCAAGGCTAGTCCTGTGATGGGCCGCTACTGGCAGTTCGGAGGACTCGCCTGCGCCTATTGGCCTTATCCCGCGGTAAAGCAACTGAGATCGTATTCGGCAAAGGGTTCGCCAACCATAATCGTGGTTGGAACCACCGGAGATCCCGCCACTCCTTACCAGCAGGCTGTGCATGTGGCCAAGTCGGTTTTGGCCAACGGCGCCCTGATCACCTACAACGGTGAGGGTCACACCGCCTACGGCCAGGGGCACGCCTGCGTGGACTCCGCTGTTGACTCGTTCTTCGTTTCTGGCACGGTTCCAGCTAAAGATCCGAACTGTCGGTAATCGCTTACAGGAATCCGCTTTTCTGCACCGATTTTGCGACGTGTTTATAGATTCGTTAGCCACCGAAAGGCTTTTTTCTGGGTTTCTGGGGCGTGGAAGCGTTTACAATAACTTAGTCATTCCTTGACGCAGTTCGGCAGTTTTTTCAAAGGAGTTCCCCATGGCAGGCGCAAGCATCCTCGTTTATTCTGAGCGTGTTGGTGGCAACCTGGGGGAAATCGAGAAGCTACTGCGCGGTCCACTCAAGGACTTCAGCGGAATCCACGTGCTGCCGTTCTTCCACCCATACGATGGCGACGATGCGGGCTTCGACCCGATCGACCACAAGATCGTTGACCCTCGCCTCGGCGACTGGACCGACTTCAAGCGCATCAGCGAGACCCACGAGCTAACCGCAGACCTGATCGTCAACCACGCTTCGTACCTTTCGCCAGAGTTCATCGACTGGCAGGAAAAGGGCGACGCCAGCGATTACGCAGGCATGTTCCTCACCTACGACGTTGTTTTCCCGAACGGCGGAAACGAAGAGGGAATCACCAGCTTCTACCGTCCGCGTCCGGGCCTGCCATTCACCGCCTATGAGGTTGCCGGAAAGCGCCGCCTGGTGTGGACCACCTTCATGCCATCGCAGGTTGACATCGACATCAAGCACACTGCCGGCCAGGCTTACCTTCGCCGCGTGCTCGACGCACTCGCATCGGGCGGTGTCAAAGTTGTTCGCCTCGACGCAGTTGGCTACGCGGTAAAGACCCCTGGAACCGACTCCTTCATGACAGAGGAGACCCTCGAGTTCGTCAAGGAAATCACCGACCTCATCCACTCTTACGGAATGCGCGTTCTGGTTGAGGTTCACGCCCACTACACCCAGCAGCAGGCCATCGCTCCTCTGGTTGACCTCATCTACGACTTTCAGACCGCCCCACTTCTGCTCCACTCGTTCTTCAAGGGAACCGTTGACAAGCTGGGTGACTGGTTTGCTCAGCGTCCAACCAACTGCCTTAACGTCCTAGACACCCACGACGGCTACGGCGTAATCGACGGCGGTCCAATCAACGGCCGCCCAGGCCTTATCACCCAGGATGACATGGCGGACATCTTCGCCGTGGCAGAGAAGAACACCGATGGCCACTCTGCCATCGCATCGGTTGTGCCTCAGTGGTTCACCCTGCCTCACCAGATCAACGCCACCCTGCCAAACATCGTGGCGGACGACACCGCGTACACGATCATGCGTGCCGTACAGTTCTTCCTTCCCGGCGAGCCTCAGGTTTACTACGTGGGCCTGTTCAACGGCATGGATGACCGAGAGCTGTTCAACAAGACCGCTCAGGGTCGTGACGTGAACCGCCACAACTACACCCCTGACGAGATCGAGGAGGCGCTGTCAACAGACGTGCCTCGCGCCATCATTGGACTTGCTCGCATTCGTCGCCACGAACTATTCGAGAACGGTCAGTTCTCGTGGGCAATCACCGGCGATGACTCAATGAACCTAACCTGGGTAAGCGACTCGGCCAAGCTGACTCTCGACTTCAAGACAACCGTCGGTGTGCCATCGTTCGTGATTGAACTCACCGAGGGCGAGTGCGTTCAGCGCGCAACCAGCGTTGCCGAGCTTGGTGCCTGGGATGAGGCCGAGGTTTCCGCCTAGGCTGAGCCAACCTTTACGCGGCTAGTTCGAAGATTCCGCTGGCAACCAGATAAACGGCAAGCCCGGTAATCAGCAGACCGCCGGTTCCAACGATTGCGGCGACGCGTCCCGTCTTGCCAAAAATCCAGCGCCTCGCAGCGGCCGCGGTGAGTGCGTAAGTGGAGTCCCCAACAACACCCATGAGCTCAAAGAGTATTCCCAGGGTGAGCATCTGCAAGGCGTAGTTGGCCCCCGCATCGATGAATTGCGGCAAGACAGCAAAAAAGAAAACCGCCACCTTTGGGTTTGACAGGCCAATCAGGAATGCGTCGCGCGCTATCTTCCAGCCGGGCGTTTCCGCGGTGTCGCTAGCCGCCGCACTTTCACGCGCCAGCATTCGGGCCTCGTCACCCTTGCGGTGACGGATGCTCTGCACGCCCAGGTACCCCAGGTAGAGAGCGCCAACTATTCGAATGGCGACGAGTGCGGCTGGCATAGAGGAGAGCACCCCGCCGAGGCCAAGTGCCACTAGCAGCAGCCAGACGCTGGTACCTGCCGCGTTGAAAACGGCGGTGAGCAGCCCCGCAGCCCTGCCGTGGCTGAGGGTTCGTCCAATGATGAACATAACCGAGGGGCCGGGGATGAGAACCAGGGTGATGGCTGTAGCCAGAAATCCAAGAAGGAGCGGTGTGGCCGGCAGCATTTGCTAGGCCCATCCCAGGAAATGGCGAAGCAGTGCCGCTACGGCCGCGGCAACCGCCACGGCAACGATGAATGGTGCCTTGCGCCAGTAAAGCAACGCGGCAACGCCCAGCGCCGCCAGGCGGGAGTCAAGCACGAGAGCCTGTCCGCTGACGAAGGTCTCAACACCCGTTAGGGCCGCCAACAGTGCGATGGTCAGCTTGCCTGCAAAAACAACAACCTCGCGGTTGTTCGCCACCTTTTTTGGAAGCACGTAACCCAGAATCTTCCAGGAATAAACGGCGATGGAGCCAACCAGGATGGCAATCCAGTAACTAGGCATCGTGGTTCACCTCCAGGAAACGGCGCATTGGCGTGCGCTTCAGCCCGTACATGGCCGCAACAGCAATAGGCGCCGCCACAATAACGGGGATGCCGCTCGGTAAGGCTGGCACCAGAAGCAGGGTGAGCAGCACGGCCATCAGGGCAATCAGGTTGGACTGAAGATTCTTGAGCCTAGGCCAGACCAGCCCAAGGAATGCGGCCGCGGCCGCGGCGTCCAAGCCCCAGGTTTCAGGCTTGCCGAGAACCGAACCGAGCAGTGCGCCAAGCAGGGTGAACGAGTTCCAAAACACAAAGACCGCGGCACCCGTAAGCCAGAAACCCAACTTCGAGTCCTCTTCGGTTTCTTGGCTCGCCGAAACCGCATTTGACTCATCGATGGTTAGTTGGGCGGCCAGCAGCTTGACCACGCCACTGATGGAGAGTACCGAGTTGAGGCGCAGTGCATAAAAACCGTTGCGAATACCCAAGAGCCAGGCAGAGATGATTGCGGGGACAATTCCGGCGGGGCCGCTGGCGCCGAGGACGCCGATGATTGCAAACTGCGATCCGCCGCTAAACATGAAAAGCGAGAGCACCTGGGTTTGCCACACGGTTAGGCCGGAGGCAACGGAGAGCGCGCCGAACGATGTTCCGTAAAGGCCTACGGCCAGCCCAACGCCCAGCGACATTGAGACAACGCGCGAGTTGACTGGCTTCTTTGGCATTGTCTCAGGCTACCAAACGGCAGCTAGGAAAGTTCCTTTATTCGCGCTTCGAGGAGCTTGCTCACTAGTTCCCTGGGCAGTGGCTCAGCAATGGCAAATTGCATCGATGATTTTGCAACCGTGTAGCCGCTGAGTTCACCGGCAAGACCCTCGAGAACCGTGGCGCTCTGCGGCGAGAAAACCAGGTGGTTCTTGAATGCACAGAGGCCTGCTACGTTCTTGCCGTTTAGTTTGAAGATGGGCGCTCCCCAGCCGATAGTTTCGGTGAGATCGGGCCGAAGCTCGAGGATCATTGAGCGCATTGTGGATAGCGTCGAGCGCTTGGGCTCATCCAGGGATTGCAGGTACTCGTCAACTGTGGTTGCAGGCATGTCCTCAGCCTATTTCACGAATCTCTGTGTCTTTGAATACCAGCCTTGGTGTTGCACTGACAGTAACTTGCCTTGCACACTACTCTGTATTGTGTAATACTGGCAGGAACGAAGGGGAGAAATGGATTCGACACAGCTACTCAAGGGTGTGCTGGATACGGCAGTCCTAGCGGTGCTAGAAGCCGAGGATGGCTACGGCTATGACATCGTCCGTAGGCTTCGAGAAGCAGGGTTCGATGACATCGGCGATGCCTCGGTGTACGGAACCCTTCGCAGACTTTACTCGGCCGGGGTCCTAACCACGTATGTTGTGCCGTCCACCGATGGACCACACCGCAAGTACTACGCAATCAACGACGCGGGTATTCAGGCTCTCGCCAGCCAGCGAAAAAGCTGGACAGATTTTGCCGCTGCCACCAACAGGGTGCTCGGAATCTCGACCAAATAGGGGAACAAAATGCCAATGACATCAGACATACAAAATTTCGTTGCCAAGGTTCGTCACGCGCTAGCCGATCTGGATACTGCCGTGGTGAACGAACTTACCGATGGCCTTGAGGCTGACCTTCACGAGCGCGCGGCGGAAGAGGGAGATGGCTTCAAGCTGGGAAAGCCGAGTGCATACGCGGCGGAACTTAGGGCCTCGGCGGGGTTGGGGCAGAGCCGCCCTCCAGGATCGCGGTTGGGCAAAAGCCTGTTTGGCTTGGCTAGGGCAGTGGCTGGCCAACTGAGCAGGCTAACGCCTATTTGGTGGTTCCTACGGGGCACCATCGTTGGCCTGGCCATCGCCTGGCTATGGACCGGCCAACTCTCGCTCGTCATCGAATCGCGTCGCGGGTTCCTAGTTCTAATGCTCAGCATTTTGGCGAGCCTTTCCCTCGGGCTCTGGGCACGCAAGAACTGGCTCACTCGAGTGGTTTCGGCTATCGCCACGGTGGCGGTTGCGGGAATCGGGTTATTTGGTACCAGCTTGGTTCTCTACAAAATCTCCGAGTACAAGCACCTCAAGGGCTTGAGTGAGGCCAAGGTTCTCACCTGGGCCGGCGACTACACGGGTGAGGTCCAGGCGTTCGACAAAAACGGCAAGAGGCTTCCCCTGGAGCTCCTGAAGGAGCGC
>Ga0213920_1000508_pt1 | contig 29845 bp, 27 predicted proteins | sample McNCre1117MG_FD_161054 | JGI IMG/M metagenome (GOLD analysis project Ga0213920, IMG submission 161054) | Freshwater microbial communities from McNutts Creek, Athens, Georgia, United States - 11-17 MG | ecosystem: Environmental > Aquatic > Freshwater > Creek | place: USA: Georgia | collected...
CAAAGCCGCCGCACGCGAGACGGGCTGCCAAGACTTGGGCCACAAGAGCTTGCGCGTGATTGCCGACCACATTCGCGCCACCTCGTTCTTGGTGAGCGACGGCGTGGTGCCCAGCAACGAAGGCCGTGGCTATGTGCAACGCCGCATCATCCGCCGCGCCATTCGCCACGGGTATTTGTTGGGCCAGAAAAAACCGTTCTTCCACAAGCTGGTGCCCGACTTGGTCAAGCTCATGGGCGACGCTTACCCCAACATGGCAAGCCAAGCCGAGCGCATTGCGTCGGTGTTGAAGGCCGAAGAAGAGCGCTTCTTTGAAACCCTCGAAGTGGGCATGCAAATTTTGGACAGCGCCTTGGAAGGCGGCGTCAAAGTGTTGCCAGGCGAAGTGGCGTTCAAGCTGCATGACACCTATGGCTTCCCGCTCGACTTGTCGGCCGACGTGTGCCGCGAGCGTGGCCTGAGCGTGGACGAAGCAGGCTTTGCTGCTGCGATGGAAAAACAAAAAAGCCAAGCCCGTGCCGCAGGCAAGTTCAAGATGGACAAAGCCTTGGAGTACACCGGCGCAGGCAATACGTTTATTGGCTACGACGAGCTCAAAGCCACCGCCAAAGTGGTGGCGGTTTACTTGGATGGCAACTCTGTGGCTGAACTCAAGAGTGGCCAATCAGGCGTGGTGGTGTTGGACACCACACCGTTCTACGCCGAGAGCGGCGGCCAAGTGGGCGACGCGGGTGTGTTGGTCAGCGGCTCGGCCAGCTTTGCGGTAGAAGACACTTTGAAGATCAAAGCCGATGTGTACGGCCACCACGGCACCTTGACGCAAGGCACTCTGGCCGTGGGCGACCATGTGGATGCCCAAGTCGACATGGCTGTGCGTGCCGCCACCGTGCGCAACCACTCGGCCACTCACTTGATGCACAAAGCCTTGCGCGAAGTGCTGGGCGACCATGTGCAACAAAAAGGCAGCTTGGTCAACGCCGAGCGCACCCGCTTTGACTTTGCGCACAACGCCCCCGTGACCGATGCGCAGATTCGCGACATCGAAGCCAAGGTCAACGCTGAAATTTTGGACAACGCTGCCGCCCAAGCGCGCGTGATGGACATTGAGTCCGCCCAAAAAACCGGCGCCATGATGCTGTTCGGCGAGAAGTACGGCGAGACCGTGCGCGTGCTCGACATCGGCTCTAGCCGCGAACTGTGCGGCGGTACCCACGTCAAAGCCACAGGCGACATTGGCTTGTTCAAAGTCGTGGCCGAAGCCGGCGTGGCCGCTGGCGTGCGCCGTATTGAAGCCGTCACAGGTGCCAATGCCTTGGCTTATTTGCAATCGTTGGAAGACTCTGTGGCGCAAGCGGCTGGCGCGCTCAAAGCACCGCCTACCGAGCTCAACGCACGTTTGGCTCAAGTGTTGGACCAAGTCAAAACACTCGAAAAAGAAGTCGCCGCCCTCAAAGGCAAAGTGGCTTCCGCCCAAAGCGACGAGTTGCTGACGCAAGCCGTGGATGTCAAAGGCACCAAGCTCTTGGTTGCCAAGCTCGAAGGGGCGGACGCCAAAACTTTGCGCGACACCATGGACAAGCTCAAAGACAAGATGAAGTCTGCCGTGATCGTGCTGGCTGCTGTGGACGGCGAGAAAGTGAACATCGCCGCAGGCGTGACCGCTGACAACACCGCCAAAGTCAAAGCCGGTGAGATGGCCAACTTTGTGGCCCAGCAAGTGGGCGGCAAAGGCGGCGGCAAGCCCGACATGGCCATGGCCGGTGGCACCGACGCTGCGGCTTTGCCCAAGGCTTTGGCCAGCGTGCAGGCGTGGGTGGCTGAGCGCGTTTGATTCACATGAGCTCACGCACCGTTGTGCAAACAAAGGCCCAACAACAGTTGGGCCTTTTTCTTGAGCTGCTCTTGGCGTTGTTGGTTTCCAGCTTCGCAGCCTCCAACGCATGGGCGCAGTTCGATAAAACCGCGTGGCCCGCCAAAGTGGCCACGCCCGCCATTGATGCTGTCGATTTGCAAGGCAAAACATGGAACACCGCTGAGCTAGCAGGCAAAGTGGTGGTCCTCAATTTTTGGGCGACGTGGTGCGCGCCATGCAAAGACGAATTGCCCACGCTGCAAACGTTGCATGACATCAGCGACAACCACACTGTGGTGCTCACCGTCAACGTGCGCGAGCCCGCAGCACGTGCGGCTCGCTACATGCAAAGCACGGGCATGACATTCCCCGTCATCTCCGATGCCAAAGGCGAGTTGGCTAAGCGTTGGGGCGTGACGGTCTATCCCACCACCATCCTCATCGCGCCCATTGGCCAAGCCCGCTGGCGCATTGTGGGTGATGTGGATTGGAGCGGGGCGCAGGCCAATGCGTGGCTGACCGATCTACGTCAAAACACCCCACCTCCCAAGCGATAATTCGCACGCCTCATGCGCTTTGCGTGAGGTGACTTGCCTTCGGGGCATCTAGGTATGTGCCGACAAGTCTCACACACTATTCGGAGCTCTCTTTCATGACTCTCGTGCGTCGTTCCCTTCTCAAGGGGGCTGCAGCTGCGTGCGCCCTCAGTGGTGTGCCTGGCTTTGCGCTGGCCCAAACAACTTCTGCTGCGGCCGCTCGCCGTTTCGAACCCCAAGCCGGTCAATGGCGCACCTTTGAAGTCACCACCCGTGTGGACTTGGCGGATGCCAAAGGCGCAGCCTCTCGCGTGTGGTTGCCCGTGCCCAGCATCAACTCGGATTGGCAACGCTCGTTGGAAAGCAGCTTCCAATCCAACGGCGCCTCGCGCATGGTCAGCGACGGTGCCGAAGGCGCGCGCATGCTCTACACAGAGTTCGCCGCTGGTGTGACACCGTTTGTCGAAGTGACGAGCCGCGTGCAAACCCAAAGCCGTTTTGTGGACATCAGCCAACCTACCGCGCACACCTTCACACGTGAAGACGCAGGCACCTTGCGCCACTACACCCGTGCCACCCACTTGTTGCCCACCGATGGCGTTGTGCGCACCACGGCACTCAAGGCCACGCAAGGCGCCAAGACAGACGCGCAAAAAGCACGCGCCATTTACGACTGGGTCGTGGCCAATGCCTGGCGCGAACCCAAGACGCGTGGTTGCGGAGAGGGCGACATCAAAGCCATGTTGGAAACCGGTAACTTGGGCGGCAAGTGTGCCGACATCAACGCCTTGTTTGTAGGCTTGTGCCGCTCGGTCGGCGTGCCCGCCCGCGATGTGTACGGTATTCGCTTGGTGCCATCGGCCTTTGGCTACAAAGAGTTGTCGGGCAACCCCGCCAGCTTGAAAGGCGCGCAACACTGCCGCGCCGAGGTGTATTTGCAAGCCCACGGCTGGGTGGCGATGGACCCCGCCGACGTGGCCAAAGTGATGCGCCTAGAAACACCCGAGTGGATCAAGCGCACCGACAACGCCGTGGTGCAACCCGTGTACAACCGTTTGTTTGGTGGATGGGAAGGCAACTGGATGGGGTGGAACACCGCGCATGATGTGGCCTTGCCCGGCAGCCAAGAAGACCGCTTGGGCTTCTTGATGTACCCCGTGGCTGAAACCGTGGATGGCCGCGCAGACTCTTACGCGCCTGACACGTTCAAGTACCAAATCACGGCACGCGAAATCAAGGCTTAAGTGATTGGAGCGTCTGGCTTGCCTGACGTTTCTTAGTTTTAGCTTTACAGCGCAATGCTCAAACGCATCGCGCTGTGAAACTCTCGTTGCTTGCCAGTGACGGGGTCGGTAAACGCCACGCGTTTGGCCAGCAGCTGCAACGGGTGGCTGAAGTCTTCTTCGGCATCGGGTCCACGCAAGACCGTGGGGTAAAACTGATCGCCCTCAAGCGGCAAGCCCAACGCCACCATGTGCACACGCAGCTGGTGACGTTTGCCACTGATAGGCTCCAACTCGTACAGCGCACGCGTGCCTTCTACTTTGAGCAGACGGATGCGGGTCTCGCTGTTGGGTTCGCCTTCTACCTCTTGTGTTCTGAAAAATAGTTCGTCCGGCTGCAAGCGGCTGATGTGCACGCGTGGCAGCTCTAACGCAGGGTTGTAGGCGGCCACCGCTTCGTACACCTTGTGCATTTCTTTGTCGCGAAATAGCGCGTGGTAGGCATCGCGGTCTTGCAGGCGTTTGCCAAACATCACGAGACCCGCCGTTTCGCGGTCGATGCGGTGCAGGGGCACCAGGTCGTCGTTGCCGGTGAGGTGTTTGAGTTGCACCAAGAGGCTTTGCTGCACATAGCGACCCGCCGGTGTGACAGGCATGAAATGCGGTTTGTCCGCCACGATCAAATGCTCGTCTTCAAACACGATGCTGGCTTTCTCGGGCAGCACAGGCTCGTTGGCGATGTGGCGGTAGTAGTAGAGCTTGGTGTGCGGCGTGTAAGGCTGCGAAGCCGCCACGGGTTGCGCCTCTTCGTTGAGCACCAGTTGGTCGGCGAAGCGTTGCAGCCACTCGTCGCGCGAAATGTCGGGCATGCGCTCTAGCAAGAAATCCAGCACCGTGGGCCAAGGCCCAACAGGTAGCGACACGCGGCTGGCGCCTACGCCGTTGCGCGTGGGGATGCGCATGTGCGGTGAGCCTTTAGACCTTGGTGAACACCAAGTCCCACACGCCGTGACCGAGTTTCAAACCTCGGTTTTCAAACTTGGTGAGCGGGCGGTAGGCGGGCTTTTCGGCAAAGCCGCTTGGGTCTGTGGCTGTGTTTTTGAGCAAAGGCTCGGCAGAGACCACTTGCATCATTTGCTCCGCGTACGGTTCCCAATCGGTGGCCAAGTGCAGGTAGCCGCCGGGTTTGATGTGCTTGGCCAAGCGGTTGACGAACGCGCTTTGAATCAAGCGGCGCTTGTGATGGCGGCTTTTGTGCCAAGGGTCGGGGAAGAAGATGTGCACGCCGTCCAAGCTGTTTTCGCCCAGCATGTGGTCCATCACTTCGACCGCGTCGTGCTGCACGATGCGAATGTTGCCAATGTTTTCTTCGCCACAGCGCTTGAGCAACGCGCCCACGCCGGGGGCATGAACTTCGCAGCACAAAAAGTTGTCGTCAGTGCGCGTGTGCGCAATCTTGGCGGTGGCGTCGCCCATGCCAAAACCAATTTCCAAAATCAAAGGTGCAGCGCGGCCAAAAGTGGCTGCTGCGTCCAAACGCTCAGGCGTGTACGGCACCAAAAACTGCGGGCCAAATTGCTCAAACGCCCGCACTTGGCCCGAGCCCATGCGGCCTGCACGCAGCACATAGGTTTTGATGACGCGCATGAAGGGGGCGTCGGTTTTTTCGGTGTCGGGGGTGGTGGGCGTGTCGGCAGTCATGGTGGCAAGTCTTTGAGTAACCCGTGATTATCGCGGGACGAGAGCATGTCAAGTTGTGGTGAATTTATAGGATCTCAAATCACTAATAATCATTGGTTATGGCTATCAAAAAATCCGACCTGTATTCCTCCCTTTGGGCCTCTTGCGACGCATTGCGCGGGGGCATGGACGCCAGCCAGTACAAAGACTATGTGCTGTTCATGCTGTTCATCAAATACGTGAGCGACAAATACGCCAACAGCACCGACTTTGCCCCTGCCGTGGTCATCCCCAAGGGGGCCAGCTTTGTCGACATGGTGGCCCTCAAGGGCCAGCCTGACATTGGCGACAAGATCAACACCCAAATCATCCAGCCGCTCATTGAAACCAACAGCAAGCTGGCCCGCAGCGACTTTCCGGACTTCAACGACCCCAACAAACTGGGCGAAGGCAAGGAAATGGTCGAGCGCCTGGGCAACCTGATTGCCGTGTTCCAAAAGCCTGAGCTGGACTTTTCTAAAAACCGCGCCGACCACGACGACATCTTGGGCGATGCGTATGAATACCTCATGCGCCACTTTGCGCAAGACTCGGGCAAAAGCAAGGGCCAGTTCTACACCCCCAGCGAGGTCAGCCGCATTTTGGCCAAGGTGTTGGGCGTTGGCCCCAATAACACCACAGCCAAAACCACCGCGTATGACCCCACCTGTGGCTCGGGCTCGCTGCTGCTCAAAGTGGCCGCTGAGGCTGGCAAGCCCATCACCCTCGAAGGCCAAGAAAAAGACGTGACCACAGCGGGCCTGGCCCGCATGAACATGATCTTGCACAACTTCCCCACGGCCAACGTCCTCTCAGGTAACACCCTGGCAGCGCCCAAGTTCAAAGACGGCGAACAGCTGCGCACCTACGACTACGTGGTGGCCAACCCACCGTTCTCTGACAAAGAGTGGAGCACCGGCCTAACCTTGGGCGACAGCGGCCAACAAGACCCCTACCAGCGCTTTGGCTGGGGCGTGCCGCCACCCAAGCAGGGCGACTACGCCTACCTCATGCACATCATCCGCAGCATGAACAGCACAGGCAAAGCCGCCTGCATCTTGCCGCACGGGGTTTTGTTTCGGGGCAATGCCGAGGCGGTCATTCGCGAAAAGCTCGTCACATCGGGTATCCTCAAAGGCATCATCGGCCTGCCAGCCAACTTGTTTTATGGCACGGGAATTCCGGCCTGCGTGCTGGTGCTGGACAAAGAAAACGCCCAAGCCCGCAAGGGCGTGATGATGATCGACGCCAGCAAAGGCTTCATCAAAGACGGCAACAAAAACAAACTGCGCGAGCAGGACATCCACAAAATCGTCGATGCCTTTGACAAAGGCGAAGACCTGCCGGGCTACGCCCGCACGGTGCCGCTGAGCGAAATTGCCAGTTACAAAAATGCCTACAACCTCAACCTGCCGCGCTACATCGACAGCACAGAGGCCGAAGACATTCAAGACCTGCAAGCCCACATGAAGGGCGGCATTCCCAACCGCGACCTGGACGCACTGGCCGCCTACTGGAAGGTCATGCCCGGCCTGCGCAACATGCTGTTTAAGCCCCTGCGCGAAGGCTATGCCCAGCTGCAGCAACCCATTGCTGAAGTGAAAGCTGCCGTGCTGGCCCACCCCGAGTTTGTGGCCTTCAACGCCAAAGCCACCCAAACCTTTGCCGACTGGCAAACCCGCAACCTGCCCGCGCTGCAAGGTATACAGCCCGGCGACAAACCCAAAGCCCTGGTGGCCCAACTGGCCGAAGACCTGCTGACCACCTTCAAGCCCGTGCCCTTGGTGGACGCGTATGACGTGTACCAACACCTCATGGACTACTGGGCTTCAACCATGCAAGACGACGTGTACCTGCTGGTGCAAGAAGGCTGGGCCGCAGGCAGCCAGCTGCGCGAAGTGGTGCAGGTGAAAAACAAAGACAACAAACTGGTCTGGCCCGAAGCGCACGACTTTGTGGTTAACAAACGCCGCTACAAGAGCGACCTGATTCCCCGTGCCTTGCTCATTGCCCGCTACTACGCCGCCGAACAAACCGCGCTGGATGCCAAACAGGCTGAGCTGGACGCCGTGAGCGCCCAACTGGCCGAACTGGAAGAAGAAAACAGTGGCGACGACATGACCTTTGCCGGTTTTGAAAAAATCAACGACAAAGAAGTGAAAAGCCGCATCAAAGAAATCGGCAACGATGCTGACTCGGCAGACGAGCTGGCGGTGCTGAAAGCTTGGCTCAAACTCAGCGACGAAGAAGCCACCCTCAAGAAAACCGTGAAGGCGCTGGACGCCGCGCTGGAGCAAAAAGCCTACAGCCGCTACGCCACGCTGACCGAAGCAGAAACCCAACAACTGGTGGTGCAAGACAAATGGCTGGCCACCCTGAACGCCAGCCTAGAAGCCGAGCTGGACCGCGTGAGCCAAACCCTGACCCGCCGCATCCGTGAACTGGCCGAACGCTACGCCACGCCGCTGCCTGCGCTCGCCGATGAAGTGGAAGCGTTGTCAGCGAAGGTGGGCGAGCACCTCAAGCGGATGGGGGTGGCATGGAATTGAGTCATGGATTCAAACAGACGGATATTGGCTTGTTGCCCAATGATTGGTCTGTAAGTCAGTTAGGCGATTTGGCAAAGGTTCACGATGGAACCCACCAAACGCCAAGGTATGTTCTCGACGGAGTCCCTTTCTACAGTGTTGAGCATGTCACTCGACGTGATTTCAGAGATACGAAATTTATTTCCGTTGATGAGCACAAGTTTTTGACTCGAAAATACAAGATGCAGAAAGGTGACATTCTCATGACCCGAATTGGGTCAATCGGTGATTGTTGTCTGATAGATTGGGAGGTTGACGCGAGCTTTTATGTCAGCCTTGCACTGCTAAAAATTCACGGAGCACACGCTCCTTATGTGGCGCATTATTCGAACTCAACTGTCTTTAAACAAGAGGTAGAGCTGCACTCGTTGCCTTCAGCGATACCTCGGAAGATAAATCTTGGCCCTATATCTGAAATACGAATTGCAATTCCCCCTGAGATTGAACAACGCGCCATCGCTACAGCCCTCTCCGACGTCGATGCCCTGATCTGCGGACTGGAAAAACTGATCACCAAAAAGCACGACCTTAAACAAGCCGCCATGCAACAACTTCTCACCGGCCAAATCCGCTTGCCGGGGTTCAGTGAGGAGTGGGTTAACAAGGCCCTTGGAGATATTACAAATATCAAGACGGGTAGTCGAAATAACGAGGACAAAGTTGAGGATGGTTTTTACCCGTTCTTCGTTCGTTCTGCGCACGTAGAGCGCATCAACTCGTATTCACACGAATGTGAAGCAATTTTGGTCCCGGGTGAGGGCCAGATTGGTGAAATTTTTCACTACATCAATGGCCGGTTTGATGTTCACCAGCGTGTCTATGCAATCACTCAATTCGTAGAAGGCGTTAGTGGTAAATACATCCACTTGTACATGTCTCAGCATTTTGGCGCGTGGGCCATGCAAAACACTGTCAAAGCGACGGTGGACTCGTTGCGCCTACCCACGTTCCAAACCTTTCAGGTGCAATTGCCGCCAACCATCGAGGAGCAAGCTGCCATCGCACAAATGTTGTCTGATTTGGATGCTGAGTTGCTTGCTATTGAATTGCGTCTTTCTAAGACCCGTGAGCTAAAGCAAGGGATGATGCAAGAACTGTTGACAGGTCGAACTCGCTTGGTCTGATGGGAGGGGTAAACGTGTCTATTCTTCAAAATGCAATCGACTCTATTCAAATTGGAGTTGAAGACTTTCAGAGTGCAGATGAAAGAAGGCAGGTATCTGCCTTGCGCAACATCGTAGCTGGCATGTTGCTATTGATGAAACAAAAGCTCTGTGATTTGTCACCCGCCCATGACAAAGAGCTGCTGATTAAAAAAGAAATCCTTCCTGAACAGTTGCCCGATGGAACGGTTGTGTTCAAAGGTAAGGGCAAGAAAACAGTTGATGTTTTGCAGATTGAAGAACGTTTATCCAGCCTCAATGTGGTTGTGGACTGGAAGCGTTTGAATGAGATAACTAAGCTGCGAAATGATTTGGAGCATTACTACACTGATAGATCATCGGACGCAGTTCGTGAGATTGTTGCCAAGTCGTTTTTAATTTTGCGCGACTTCGCGGTAAGCGCGCTAGATGAAGATCCAATTGAATTGTTTGGTGCTGATTGTTGGAGTGTGTTGTTAGAAACCAATGATGTCTATGCAGCAGAGGAGAAGGCTTGCCACGAAAGCATCCAGAAAATCAATTGGAAATATTCGACTGTTGAGGATGCGCTCAAAGAGTTACGCTGTCCCGCTTGCCATTCCTCGCTGATTGAGTCAACAAGTGAAACGGATATCTACCCAAATATCGGGCTTCGTTGCAAATCCTGCAGTCATGACTTTCAGTTTGAGGAGGTAATTGAAGAGTGCATCAGTGACTTGCTTTCAGGCGCCGCACATCATGCGATTAAAGATGGTGGTGATTCACCTTACGGAAAGTGTCCGCATTGCTTCAAAGACACCTACATCTTTGAAGAAAACTGCTGCGTTGCTTGCGAAGATGAGCTTGAATTTACTGAATGCATTCGATGCGAGACTTCGCTTGGTTTAGATGATCAGTTCAATGACGGTCTTTGCGGATATTGCCAATACGTTTATGAAAAAAGCATGGACGATTGATCGTTGCTGCGCATGAATTAAGCCAAGATATTCAACAGAATGAATCACATGACCGAAGCCGACCTCCAGCAAGCCTTGGCCCGTGGCGAAGACAGTCGCCAGCAGTTCAAGCGTGACGCCACCAATGCCGACGGCATGGCGCTGGTGGTTCGTGGGCCATGCACTTCGGTAAAAAATTTCGGCAGAAACTTCGGTACAAACTTACAAGCCTTTGTCTTGCAATCGATAGAGGTTGGTAAAACATGAACCGCTATAGCGTTGCTGGGCCAGAGGGTGAGTTTGAGCCAGGCTCCAATGGAGAGTTGCTGCGCAACAAGCAGGGCATTTCTACGGGCGCCGATATGGATGAGCTGGAGCTGTCCTTGTTGGTGCAGCTTTACCAAGAGGTATTGGGCGAACAGCAGCCAACTGGCGTTTTGCGGGTGAGCGATTTGCGCACCTGGCACCGTTGGTGGCTGGGCAATGTGTACGAGTGGGCGGGGCAAGATCGTTCGGTCAACATGAGCAAAGGTGGTTTTGCCTTTGCAGCGGCAGCCCAAGTGCCGCGCTTGCTGCAAGAGTTCGAGAAAAACTGTTTGGCGCGTTGGACGCCGTGTGATGACCTAGCCGGAGACGATCTGGTTGAGGCGATTGCCGTGACGCACGTCGAGTTCATCCTGATTCACCCGTTTCGTGAGGGCAATGGCCGTTTGTCGCGCTTGTTGGCCGATGTGATGGCGGTGCAGGCTGGGCACCAGCCTTTGGACTACAGCGCTTGGGATGCTCGCAAGGACGAATACATTGCGGCCATTCATGCGGGCTTTTCAGGAAACTACGCGCCTATGAAAACGCGGGTTGCTGAGGCGCTAGACGCGGGGGAGCGCGATGTCAACGAGCCAGCTTGATATGAGCGAAGCGCTGTTGTTGCACAGGCTGTTGGAGCTTTTGTTCCAGCTGCGCAATGCTTTGCCCAGTCTCAACGGCCGTCGAGCTGGCCACGGCGCGCAGCAGGGCCTTTTGGTAAACCTGTTTGCGTTGGGGCTGGCGTGTAGGAGTCATGTGATGGCATCGTTGAATGATGCTCAATTTTACGGCAAATGCCAGCGGTTGTCGCCTTTTTCGGGTGTTGCCAATGCGAGGTTTTGCGGGGAGAAAAACAAGTGAATACAGCATTGCGCCCTGAGCGGACGACACAAAACCGCGTGGTTAAACGCATCACTCGCCCAGTTGCAGAGGGCGGTTTGGGCTACACGTATTTGGGCGAGTGGAGCGGGCGCGATGGCAACCGCTGCATTGAGGTTGATTTGCTGCGGGCCAATTTGCAGCAGCGCGGTTATTCGGCAGCACACATTGCGCAGGCGTTGCAAAAGCTGCAAGCTGCTTCCGATGTAACAGGCATCACTCTGTACCAAGCCAACTTGCGCACCTACCAGCTGCTGCGCTACGGCGTGCCGGTGCAGGTGGCGGCTGGGGCCGCGCACGAAACCGTGCACCTGATTGACTGGCAAAACCCACAGGCCAACGACTTTGCGCTGGCCGAAGAGGTGACGCTTAAAGGTGGCCACGAACGCCGCCCGGACGTGGTGCTCTACATCAACGGCCTGGCCGTGGTGGTGCTGGAGCTCAAGCGCGGCTCGGTGGAGGTGAACGAGGGCATTCGCCAGCTCATCAGTAACCAAGAGGCCATTTTTAACCAAGGCTTTTTCAGCACCGTGCAGCTGACGCTGGCGGGCAACGATTCGCAAGGCTTGCGCTACGGCACAGCTGGCACGCCCGAAAAATACTACGTCGAGTGGAAGCACCAAACCCCCGGCGAGGTGGTGGCAGGCAGCCTGCTAGACGAACCGCTGGCGTGCATGTGCGACAAGGCCACGCTGCTGGACCTGCTACACAACTTTGTGGTGTTTGACGCAGGCCAAAAAAAGGTGCCGCGCTTGCACCAGTACGAGGGCATCAAGGCCGCGCAGCTGCGCATCAAAAAGCGAGAGGGCGGGGTGATTTGGCACACCCAGGGCAGCGGCAAGAGCATTTTGATGGTGCTGCTGGCCAAGTGGATTTTGGAAAACGAGCCAGACGCCCGCGTGCTGGTGGTCACCGACCGCGACGAGCTGGACAAACAAATTGAGGGCGTGATGCGCAACGCCGGGGTGATTGGTGAGAACTCGCCGTCGCCACGCATCGCATCGCGCAACGAGTTGGTAGACAAGCTCACATCGCCATCGCCTCGTTTTTTATGTGCACTGATTCACAAATTTCCGACGCGTAAAAAAGATCCGGACAACGCTTATGAGGGGATGAATGAGGCGTTGAGTGAATTGCCTCGCCCCGTGCACGGGCGCTTTTATGTGTTTGTGGACGAGTGCCACCGCACCCAAGGCGGCGACATGAACAAGCAAATGAAGCGCTGGCTGTCGCAGGCAGTGTTCATCGGCTTCACGGGCACGCCGCTGCTGCGCAAAGACAAGCAGACGACCCGCGATGTGTTTGGCACCTACATCCACACCTACAAGTTCCACCAGGCGGTGCAAGACAAAGTGGTGCTGGACCTGAAGTACGAAGCCCGCACAGTGCCGCAGCAGCTGACCAACAAAAAGGCGGTGGACGATTGGTTTGAAACCAAAACCCGTGGGCTGAACAATTACAAAAAGTCCGAACTGCGCCGCCACTGGGCCACGATGGAAAGCCTCATGAGCGCGGGCGAGCGCAAGGGCCGCATCGTTGCTGACATCATTCACGACTTTGGCGTGAAGCCCCGACTGGACAACCACCGAGGCACGGCCATTTTGGTGGCAGCATCCATCTACGACGCTTGCCACTATTTGCGCTTGTTCCGAAACACGCCGTTTGGGGGCTACTGCGGCATCGTCACGTCTTACGAGCCCAACCACAACAGCATTTCGCGTGAGCCGCCTAACAGCGACGAGCGCTACAAGTTCGACACCTACACCCAGCATGTGCTGGCCAAAGGGCAAACGACCAAGCAGTACGAAGACGAGATGAAGCGCCGCTTCATTGAAGAGCCTGCCAACCTCAAGCTGTTGATTGTGGTGAGCAAGCTGCTGACGGGCTTTGATGCGCCGAGCTGCACCTACATTTACCTGGACAACGCGCTGCGCGACCACAACTTGTTTCAGGCCATTTGCCGCACCAACCGGCTCGATGGCGACGACAAGGACTACGGCCACATCGTGGACTACAAAGAGTTGTTCCAAAAGGTGCAAAGCGCGATTGCGGTCTACACGTCTGACGAACTGGACATTGACGACACCGATGGCGATGACGGCAACGTGATCGTGAAAGATTGGCTCAAAGAGGGCAAGCAAAAGCTCGACGAAGCCCGCGAGGCGCTGCACTACCTGTGTGAGCCTGTGGCGCAGCCTCGGCAGCTGGAGCAATACATTCGCTACTTCTGTGGCAACGCGGCTGAGGCGGGGGCGCTGGAGGCAACCGAGCCACTGCGCATTAGCTTTTACAAGGGCGCTTCTACGTTTTTGCGGGCCTATGCCGACTTGGCGCAGAACCTGAGCGAGGCCGGGTATTCAGGTGCTGACGCAGCCCAGCTGCAGCAAGAGGTGCAGCACTACACCGAAGTGCGGGCGGCCATCAAAAACCATGCGGGCGAGGAGCTGGACATCAAGCCTTACGAGGCAGACATGCGCCACCTGATTAACACTTACATCCGCGCTGATGATGCACAGCTGCTGGGTGATTTGGAGTCGTTGTCACTGACCGACTTGATCATTAAGACCGGCATTCACGATGCGATTGCCCAAAAGCTGAATGCCAAAGGCAAAGCGTCGAAGAATGCGGTGGCCGAAGGGATCATCAACAACATCCGCAAGACCATCATTCGTGACCAGCTGACAGATCCGAAGTTTTACGAGCGCATGTCCAAACTGTTGGATGACCTGATTGCGCAGCGCCGCGATGACACCGAAGCCTACGAAGCGTTTTTGCAAAGCGCCGAGTTGCTGGTGAAAAACCTGGCCCGAGGCCAAGCTGATGACGGCATGCCTGCCGAGCTCAAGGGCAACCGCGAGGCGGCGGTGCTTTACAACAACTTGGCCAGCATCTTGTTTGCCCAGCCCGATGGGTTGATGGCTGCCGAGTCTGTGGCCGAGTATGGGGATGAATGCTTGTACATGGCGATCAAACTGGACAAAGCCATCAAAGACGAAGCCCCTGCCATGTGGCGTGGTGACCAGGCCAAAGAGAGCGTGGTGCTCAATGCGATTCACCGGGCCTTGGGCAAAGGCCGTGAAGAGACGCTGGCGGTCTATGAGATCGTGAAAAACCAGCCGGGTTACTGACAATCAGGCCATGAGCAAACGCATTGTTTTGGGCGAGGTGCAGATTGAGACGGTGTACAAGGCCGTCAAAAATGTGCACCTGACCGTGCACCCCCCCAACGGGCGGGTGACATTGGTTGCACCCATAGGCACACGGCCAGAGGTGGCGCGGGCTTATGCGATTTCCAAGCTGGGCTGGATTCGCCAGCAAAAAGCAGGACTGAAGGCTCAAGCCCGCGAAACACCCCGCCAGCATGTGACTCGCGAAACGCATTACCTGTGGGGGCGGCGTTATTTGATGCGTGTGGTGGAGCTGGACGCCAAGCCGCATGTGAAGCTGGATCACAAGCACATCACCCTGCAAGTGCGACCCGGCAGCAGCGCTGAAAAGCGTGCCGAGGTGATGCACGAGTGGCATAAATCACTGTTGCACGAGGTGGTACCCAAACTGGTTGAACGCTGGGCGGCGCGCTTGGGGGTGCAGGTGTCAGGCTACTTTTTGCAGCGCATGAAAACGCAATGGGGCAGCTGCAACCCAAGGCTGGGCAATATCCGACTCAACACCGAGCTGGTGAAAAAGCCCAAGGATTTGTTGGAGTACGTGGTGGTGCATGAGCTGGCGCACTTGCTGGAGCCCACGCACAGCGACCGCTTCGTGGCTTTGCTGGATCAACACTTTCCCGGTTGGCGTGAGGCGAGGGCGGAGCTGAATGCGTTGCCGCTAGGGCATGATGGCCGGCGTAAGTGACATTGGTAGCCACTGATTCAGAGCAGTTTGAAGTGGCGTATCCGATGATGCAGCAGGCAAGCCCAAGGCCTGCGCGGCTTGGTTCAAGGCTTGCAGCGGGTCGGTCAAATCCAAAGCCTGTGCGCCGTTTTGCTTGCTCAGTTTTTCACCGTTCTCACCCAGCACCAACGGCGTGTGCATGTAGCTCGGCGTGGGCAAACCCAATGCGCGTTGCAGCACGATTTGCCGTGCGGTGTTATCGGTCAGGTCTGCACCACGCACGATGTGGGTGATGCCTTGCGCTGCATCGTCCACCACCACGGCGAGTTGGTAAGCCCACAGGCCGTCGGCGCGGCGTAGCACAAAGTCGCCCACTTCTTGTGCTACGTCTTGGTGTTGCTGCCCAAGCCAACGGTCTTGCCAAGTCAGCGGCGTGGGTAGTTGTAAATCGTCGATGACGCGCTGCACGTTCAAGCGCCAAGCGCGTGCGGCTTTGCCTTGCAAGCCCTCACGGCAGGTGCCGGGGTAGACGGCGGCGGTGTGGCGTTCGCGGGTGTGGCCCATCTTGGCTTGGGCGTCTTCAATCTCTTTGCGCGAGCAGCCGCAGGGGTAGGCCCAGCCTTTGGCAATTAAGCCGTCTAAGGCAGCTTGGTACGCGTTGCTGCGTTGCGATTGGTACATGACGGGCGCATCGCTCACCAAGCCGCAGAGCTTGAGCTGTTGCAGGATGATTTGGTCCGCGCCGGGGATGCAGCGCGGGGTGTCAACGTCTTCCATGCGCACCAGCCATTGGCCGCTGTGAGCACGGGCGTCAAGCCAACTGGCGAGGGCCGCAACAAGCGAGCCCGCATGCAGCGGGCCCGTGGGGGAGGGCGCGAATCGACCGACGTACGTCAATTACAAACGCTTGGCCGATTGGCAAACCGCCAAGGCCAGTTCAAGGCCTGAGACAAACGCATCTTCCACGCGGTGGCCCAAGTGCCAGTCGCCGCAGGTGCCCAAGCCGTTGGCTGGGTTGTATTGGTGAGACACGCCGAGTGGTGAAGTGGTTTTGGCATACAGCCAGCGGTGCACTTGCGTGTGCGCGGGTTCGGCGCGAATCCCGGTGAGTTCGGCAAAGGCGCGCAAGAGTTTGGCTTGCACACGGGCGTCGGTGTCGTTGATGTGCTCGGTTGACCAAGCGGCGCTGGCTTGCACCGTCCAACGCTCGACCTTGCCGCGTCCTGGCTTGGACGATTCGCGGGCCAACCAGGCAATGCGGTGGTGAATGCTGCGTGCTGCATTCCACTGTGGGCCAATGTGCAAGTTGGGTTGCGTGGCGTTGGGGAAGGCCACCATCATGGTCCAGCATGGCGCCACTTCAACCGCGTTCATGGCTTTGAGCCAGTGCGCATCGGCCGCGTCTTTGCCCGAGGCTTTGAGCAGGTTGACGGCTTGTACCGAGGGGATGGCGAGCAACACATGGTCAAAGCCGGTGAATTTTTTGTCGTCGGTGTGTAGCGTCCACAAACCTTTGGCGCCGCGCTCTAAGCGCGTGATTTGCGTGTTGTTGTGAATGGCTTTGCCCAAAGGTTCCGCCCAATGGCGCACCAAGGCGTTCATGCCGGGCTTGGCAACAAAGTGGGCTTCTTTGCTGGGGCGTGCGGCTTCAAACACATGGCCCAATGGGTCGAGCACGCGCACGGCGTTGGCGCTCCAAGGGCGGCAAATGTCGGTGGTGCCGGGCACGGCTTGCAGTGCCAGCGAAAAGCGTGGGTCGCGCACGGTGAAGTATTGCGCGCCGTGGTCAAACGTGCCGAAGTTGCTTTCGCGGGTGGACATGCGTCCACCGGGGCCGCGGCTTTTTTCAAACACCTGCACATGGTGGCCAGCGTTGGCCAAAGTGCGGGCAGCGGTGATGCCAGCGATGCCGGCTCCAATGATGGCGATGTTCAAGGTCATGGTTGCACTCTACACCTTCCGTGTGGGTTGATTGAATCGGGGGTTCACCAATAGCGCCGCGCGTGTGGTGGTGCTCTTGAGTTGTTTGAGCCACCACTGCAAAGCGCGGCCACCGCGCTCACCCTCGCTGCCATCGGGAATGCGCCAAGCGTAACTGAGTTGGGTCACACGTTGCGGACGGTCCACCTCGCGCACCACCAACACGCCTTGGTCGATCAAGGGTTGCACCATCAGCTCGGGCACAAAGCCCACGCCGAGGCCACGCGCTTGCGCTTGAATTTTGCTCGCCATGTCGGACACCGTGAACACGTCTTGCCCCGGCAACAAACCAATGCTGACACCTGTGCCGCGCTGCACCGAATCGGCCACAGCCACGGCGCGGTGTTGGCCGATGAGGGCGTCGCTCAAGGGCTCAGGCGCTTTGGCTAGCGGGTGATGCGGCGCCACCGCAAACACAAAGCGCATGTGTCCGAGTGCGTGGCTGTGAAGGCCGGTGGCCGTGCCGTTTTCGCTGAACGAACCTGCAATGCCGAGCGCCAAATCGGCTTGGCCGCTGGTGAGGGCTTCTAGCGTGCCGGTGAGGGTTTCGTCGCGCAGCTTCAGGCGCGTGGGGGCGTTGAGTGCGAGGAAGGCTTCGCACAGCTCCATCACGGTGGTGCGGTCGATGATGCCGTCCACCGCAATGGTGAATTGGCTTTCCCAACCCGTGGCCACGCGTTTGACGCGGTTGGCAATCGCGTCCATGTCGGCCAGCAGGCGCTCGCCTTCGCGCAGCAGTTCGTGGCCAGCGGCGGTCAGCCGCGCTTGGCGTGAGCTGCGGTCAAACAGCAGCACATCGAGCGCGTCTTCGATTTGGCGCACGCGGTAGGTGAGGGTGCTTGGGACCAGCCCGAGCACGCGCGCTGCCGCTGCAAAGCTGCCTGCTTTTTCAATCGCGTGCAGCATCGAGAGCGAATCGGGGGTGAGGACGTCACGGGGGGAGGTCATGCAAAAAGGCTTTGATCGTTCAAATAATTTGAATGATGCCATCAAATGCCGTGCATGGCAAAAGTGGGGCAACGGCCTAAAGTTCAGGTCATCGGTTCAGCACACAAGGAGCGCACACCATGTTGACCATTCGTAAATCACAAGACCGCGGCTATGCCGATCATGGCTGGCTCAAGTCGTTCCACAGTTTTTCGTTCGCCCACTACTACGACCCCGAGTTCATGGGCTGGGGCAATTTGCGTGTCATCAACGAAGACCGCATTGCGCCCGGCACAGGCTTTGGCACGCATGGCCATCGCGACATGGAAATTATCAGCTATGTGTTGAGCGGCAACTTGGCGCACAAGGACAGCATGGGCAACATCGAAGGCATCCCGCCCGGTGACGTGCAGCGCATGAGCGCAGGCAGCGGTGTGCAGCACAGCGAGTTCAACCACGCGCCAGACGAGACGACGCACTTTTTCCAAATTTGGATTGAGCCCAATGTGCGCGGCATTCCCGCCAGCTACGAGCAAAAGCAAGTGCCGCCCGCGTCCAAGCGCGGTGCCTTGAGCCGCATTGCAGCGCCTGACAACGCAGTGGTGAAAATTCACGCCGATGCCGCCTTGTACGCCGGCTTGTTTGATGGCGACGAAACCACGACCTTGACGATTGCCGCTGGCCGTAAAGCCTATGTGCATTTGATTCGCGGTGCCTTGCAAGTCAACGGTGCGGCCTTGACCACGGGCGACGCGGCCTTGCTGGACAACGAAACACACATCACCCTGAGCCACGGCCAAGATGCCGAGGTGTTGGTGTTTGACTTGGCGTCTTGATTGTTTTTTTAAAGGGAATTGACATGAACAACGCATTGAATCTTTTGGGTCGACTCTTGTTGGCCGCGCTCTTTTTGCCAGCCGGTCTGGCCAAGTTGTCGGGCTTTGAAGGCACGGTGGGCTACATCGAATCTGTGGGCTTGCCATTGCCTGCGGTGGCTGCAGCCGCAGCGCTGACCTTAGAAATTTTGGGTTCACTGGCGTTGCTGGTGGGTTTTCAAACCCGCATCGTGGCGGCTGTGTTGGCGGTGTTCACCTTGGTGGCCTCTGTCTTCTTCCATGCATTTTGGGCAGCTGCGCCAGAGCAAGCGTTTGTGCAACAGCTCTTGTTCTTCAAGAACATCGGCGTGGTGGGCGGCTTGCTGGTGTTGGTGTCTTCAGGCGTTGGCGCTTGGAGCCTCGACGCTAAAAAAGCCGCACAATAAATTTTTCTCTCCTCTGTTCTCCACTTGTTTTGAAGGAAATTCACCATGACTAAATCTGTCGTTGTTTACCACTCTGGCTACGGCCACACCCAGTTCATCGCCCAATCCGTGGCCAAAGGCGCGAACGCGCAATTGGTGGCCATCGATGCCGACGGCAACGTGTCCGAAGCCGACTGGTCTGTGTTGGACGCGGCTGACGCGATCATCATGGGCTCGCCCACCTACATGGGCAGCGTGAGCTGGCAGTTCAAGAAGTTTGCCGATGCCTCGTCTAAGCGTTGGTTCACACGCGCTTGGCAAGACAAGTTCTTTGCTGGCTTCTCGGTGAGCGCTAGCTTGAACGGTGACAAAGGCTCGACCTTGTCTTACTTGACCACGTTGGCCGCTCAACACGGTGGCTTGTGGGTGAGCTTGGGCATGGCACCTGCCAACACCTCGGCTTCGACCCGCAACGACGTGAACAACCTCGGTGGTTCCGTGGGCCTGTTGGTGCAAGCGCCTTCAGACGCAGGCGCCGACAAGATCCCTCAAGGCGATGTGGACACCGCTGTGAAGTTTGGCGAACGTGTGGCCAAAGTGGCGGCGCTGCGCGGTTAATTCCGGTCGTGTGTTTGCGCAGCGCGCTTTGAGCGGGCTGTGAAATAAAAGGGCAACCCGCAAGGGCTGCCCTTTTTATTTGGGTAGTATTCCAACCATGAAAATCATTCAATTGCTGCCTTGGACCGATTGGTTGGCGCTCGGCTTTTTCGTGCTCGTGTGGATGGGCTACGCCGCATTTGCCAAGTACAGCAGCGAGCATCACCACTCCATTTTGGCCATGACCAACCGCTATCGCCATTTGTGGATGTTGCAAACCACTGCGCGTGACCCGCGCATGTTGGACGGCATCATCACGCAGACCTTGTCGAACACGCCTGCGTTTTTTTGCTCCACCACCATTTTGATTTTGGGTGGCTTGTTTGCACTGCTGGGCACCACCGACAAAGCGGCCGAGCTGGTGCGCGAAATTCCCTTTGCCGAGCAAACGCCCATCTTGGTGTTTGAGTTCAAGATCTTGGTGTTGGTGGTGATTTTTGTGTACTCGTTTTTCCGCTTCTCATGGTCGATGCGTCAGTACACCTTTGTGGCGTTGCTGATTGGGGCCATGCCACCGGCTGATAGCTTTGCAAGTGGAGAGGTGACCAACCGCCAGCACTACGCCGACCGCGCGGCGGCCATGACGGGTTTGGCCGCTGAAACTTTCAATGGCGGTTTGCGCGCCTACTATTTTTCGTTTGCCGCACTGGGCTGGTTTTTTTCGCCAGCCATGTTTGTGTTCACCACGCTGTTGGTGGCGGGTGTTTTGTACACCCGTGAATTCAGGTCTGAGGTGTTGGCTCTGTTGGAAGAGTAACGGGGAACGTGCCATCGGGCGCTAAGCCCGTGGCGCTCAGGTCTGCGCCCACGGCACGGCGCTCGTCAAACACAAAGCAACCGCCGTCGTAGTGGTCGTTGCCCACTTCTTCAAAGTATTTGAGGATGCCGCCTTCGAGCTGGTACACATGCGGCAGGCCCGCGTTGCGCATGTAGATGGCGGCTTTCTCGCAGCGAATGCCACCCGTGCAAAAACTGATGACGGTTTTGTCTTGCAATTCGTTTAAGTGCGCTTGCACCGCATCTGGAAATTCGGTGAATTTGGTGATGCCCCAGTTGATGGTGTTCTTGAACGTGCCCGCATCCACTTCGAATTGATTGCGTGTGTCCAGTGTCACCACGGAGCGGCCTTCGTCGTCGTGGCCTTGGTCTAGCCAGCGTTTGGCGGTCTCGGGCGTGACGGCAGGCGCGCGTCCTTCGGACGGGCGAATGCTGGGGTGGTTCATGCGGATGATTTCGTTCTTCACCTTCACCAGCATCTTGCGAAACGGCTGCGTGTCAGACCAGCTTTCTTTGGGGGCGAGGTCGGCAAAACGCGCATCGTTGCGCAGCCAATCCACAAAACCACGCACACCGTCAGCGCTGCCGGCCAAGAAGAAATTAATGCCTTCTTCTGCAATCAGGATGGTGCCTTTGAGCTGGCGTGCCAAGGCGTTGTCCAAGCAAGGTTGGCGCAGGTCTTGGGCGTCGGGCAGGGCGACGAATTTGTAGCAAGAAATATTGAGGATTTGGTTCACCCAGCCATTCTATGTAGCGGCGTGTCCCTACAATCGGTTGCATGTTTGTTCACCTGCGCCTTCACTCTGAATTTTCTGTCGTTGACGGGACCAACCGCATCGACGAGGTGGTGAAAGCAGCCGCAGCCGACCAGCAACCCGCGCTGGCCATCACTGACATCAACAACCTTTACGGTGCCATCAAGTTTTACAAAGAAACACGTGGCAAGGGCGTCAAGCCCGTCATCGGCGCCGAGATCTATTTAGAAAGCCTCACACAAGACGCTGCGCAGACGTCGCGCATGGTGCTCTTGGTGCAAACCCATCAGGGTTACTTGAACCTGTGCGAACTCATCAGCCGCGGCTGGACGCAAAACGTGCACAAGGCCGTGGCCGTCATCAAGCTGGAATGGCTGCAAGAGTTGTCGCAAGGCCTGATTGCTTTGTCGGGTGCACAAGCGGGCGCGGTTGGGCAGGCTTTGGTGCAAGGCGACACCACGCGTGCAGGCGAAGTGGCGTTGCAACTGGCGGGCCTCTTTCCGCATCGTTTTTACATTGAGCTGCAACGCGCAGGTCGTGCCGACGACGAAACGCATGTGAGCGCTGCCGTGCAACTGGCCGCTCGCTTGAGCTTGCCTGTGGTGGCGACGCACCCGGTGCAGTTCACAACGCCTGATGACTACGAAGCGCACGAAGCGCGCGTGTGCATTGCCGAAGGCGAAATTTTGGGTAACCAACGCCGCGTGCGCAAATTCACACGCGAGCAGTATTTCAAATCGTCCGCACAAATGTGTGAGCTGTTTGCCGATGTGCCTAGCGCCGTTGCCAACACGGTGGAGATTGCCAAGCGTTGCAACCTCACGCTGGTGCTGGGTAAGCCGCAGCTGCCGAACTTTCCGATTCCACCGGTGAACGGTGTGGTCATGTCGGTAGAAGACTATTTTCGCCACGTGTCGCACGAAGGTTTGGAAGCGCGTTTGGTGCATTTGTACCCAGACGCAGCCAAGCGAGACGCCGAACGCCCACGCTATGTGGAGCGTTTGGAGTTTGAGTTGACCACGATTTTGAACATGGGCTTTCCCGGTTACTTCTTGATCGTGGGGGACTTCATTCAGTGGGCCAAAAACAATGGCTGCCCTGTGGGGCCAGGCCGTGGCTCGGGCGCAGGCTCGCTCGTGGCGTATGCCTTGAAGATCACCGACCTTGACCCGCTGCAATACAACTTGCTGTTCGAGCGTTTCTTGAACCCAGAGCGGGTCTCGATGCCCGACTTCGACATTGACTTTTGCCAAACCAACCGCGACCGTGTGATTGAGTATGTGAAAGACAAATACGGTCGTGCCGCGGTGTCGCAAATTGCCACCTTCGGCACCATGGCCGCCCGTGCCGCGATTGGCGACGTGGGTCGCGTGCTCGACATGAGCTACACCTTCTGCAAGGGCATCAGTGGCTTGATTCCCAACAAGCCGGGGCAGCACATCACCATCGCGGGCGCGATTGAGGTGGAGCCCATCTTGGCCGAGCGTTTGGCCAAAGAAGACGAAGTTAAAACTCTGTTGGAGCTGGCGCAAAAGCTCGAAGGCATGACCCGCAACGTAGGCATGCACGCTGGGGGGGTGTTGATTGCGCCGGGCAAGTTGACCGACTTCTGCCCCTTGTACCAACAGCCGGGCAGCGAATCGGCGGTGAGCCAGTTTGACAAAGACGACGTGGAAGCTGCGGGCTTGGTGAAGTTCGACTTTTTGGGCTTGGCCACGCTGACGATTTTGGAGATTGCGCGCGAGTTCATCATGGCGCGCCACAAGGGCCAAGAGAACTTTGCGTTTGAAAACATCCCGCTCGACGATAAGCGCACGTACGAACTGTTCCAAGACGGCAAAACCGAAGCTGTGTTCCAGTTTGAAAGTCGCGGCATGCAGGGCATGTTGCGCGACGCGCGCCCGACGCGTTTGGAAGACCTGATTGCGCTCAACGCCTTGTACCGTCCAGGCCCAATGGATCTGATTCCCAGCTTTGTGGCGCGAAAGCATGGTCGCGAAGAAATTGAGTACCCGCACCCCATGGTGGCGCAGATGCTGTCGGAAACCTACGGCATCATGGTGTACCAAGAGCAGGTGATGCAGACTGCGCAGATTTTGGGCGGCTACTCGCTCGGCGGCGCCGATATGCTGCGCCGCGCCATGGGTAAGAAAAAGCCTGAAGAGATGGCGGAGCACCGCGAGATCTTCCGCGCGGGTGCTGCTAAGAACAACATAAGCCAAGACAAAGCGGACGAAATCTTTGACTTGATGGAAAAGTTCGCGGGCTACGGCTTTAACAAGTCGCACGCCGCTGCGTATTCGCTGCTCGCCTATCACACGGGTTGGTTGAAGGTTCACTACACGGCGGAGTTCTTCTGCGCCAACATGACCGTGGAAATGGACAACACCGACAAGCTCAAGGTGTTGTTTGAAGACGCGCACAAGATGGGGCTCACGTTTGAGTCGCCCGACGTCAACCGTGGCCGCTACCGCTTTGAGCCGATCTCCGACAAAGTGATTCGTTACGGTTTGGGGGCTATCAAAGGCTCAGGCCAACAAGCGATTGAAGCCATCGTGGCCGCACGCGAAGAGGGCGGCCCGTTCACCAGCTTGTTTGATTTCTGTCGCCGCGTGGATCGCACGCGCATGAACAAACGCACGGTGGAAGCGCTCATCAAAGCGGGCGCGTTTGACAACTTGCATTTGAACCGCGCCGAGCTCTTGGCCAGCGTCGAGCGTGCCTTTGACTTTGCGGCTGCCAGCGAAGCCAATGCCAACCAAGGTGGCTTGTTTGACATGATGGGCGAAGATGCCCACGGCTCCAGCACGCAAGAGCCCGAGTATGTGGAGATGCTGCCTTGGGGTGTGAAAGAACGTCTCACCCACGAAAAAGTGGCTTTGGGTTTTTACCTCTCAGGCCACTTGTTTGACGAGGTGGAGCGCGAGGTGCGCCGCTTTGCCCGCACCCGCATTGAAGATTTGATGGACTCGCGCGAACCGCAGTTGTTGGCGGGCATCGTGAGCGACATGCGTGTCATCAATGGCCAGCGCGGCAAGTTGGCGATCTTCAAGCTCGACGACAAGTCAACCGTCATCGAAGCCACGGCCGACGAGGCCACCATCAACACCTACCGCAACACTTTGAAAGATGACGAATTGGTCATCCTCATGGCCAAGGCGCAGCCCGACCGCTTTTCGGGTGGTTTGCGTTTGTCGATTCAGCAGGTGTGGAGTTTGGAGCAGGCGCGTTGCCGTTTTGGCAAATACCTCAGCGTCACGGTCAATGGCACATCGCCCGACATTGCGCGTTTGTTGCGCGAGCATCCTGCCAAAGTCGAGCAGTCTGAGCAGGGAGAACTCGTGCGCGGCATGGGGGTTCGTTTGAAGCTCTTGCGCGACGGGGCCACGGCTGACGTACAGTTGGGCGACAACGCCAAATTCTTTCCCAGCGATGCAGCCTTGGCCAGTTGGATGGCGCAGGCACACGACGGACAATCACAGATCATTTACGAGTAACCCTTATGTGGACCATTCCTACGCTCATGACGCTGGCTCGTATCGCGGCCATTCCGCTCATCGTGGGGTTGTTTTACTTACCCATTGAAACAGCGGAGCGCAACCTGTGGGCCACCGTGATGTTTGTGGTGTTCGCCTTGACCGATTGGCTCGATGGTTACTTGGCACGCAAGCTCAACCAGTCGTCGGCCTTTGGCGCTTTCCTTGACCCCGTGGCTGATAAGTTTTTGGTGTGTGCCAGCTTGTTGGTGTTGGTGCACTTAGACCGCGCCGATGTGTTGGTGGCGCTCATCATCATTGGCCGAGAGATCGCGATTTCTGCCTTGCGCGAGTGGATGGCGCAAATCGGTGCGTCACGCAGCGTGGCTGTGCACGTGTTGGGCAAACTCAAAACCACGGTGCAGATGGTGGCGATTCCATTTTTGCTGTACGACGGCACTTTGTTTGGTGTGATTGACACCGCCTTGTGGGGCACGGTGCTGATTTGGATTGCGGGCGTGTTGACCGTTTGGTCGATGGTGTATTACCTGCAAAAGGCTTGGCCTGATATCTTGGATCACGCCAAATAATGACGGACGCTCGCAACGAGGCATGGTTGCGTGCCATGCCTGTGGTGTTTGTGTTGATCTGGAGCACGGGCTTCATCGTGGCGCGATACGGCATGCCCAATTCGCCGCCGTTCACCTTCTTGCTCTGGCGTTACATCTTTTCACTCTTGTGTTTTGTGCTGTGGGTCAAATGGGCGCGCGTGCCTTGGCCGCAGGGCGTGGTGCAGTGGTGGCATTTGGCCGTCACGGGGGTGTTGATGCACGCCGGTTATTTGGGCGGCGTGTGGGCAGCGGTCAAAGCGGGCATGGGCGCAGGTTTGACCGCTTTGATTGTGGGTTTGCAGCCGGTCATCACGGCCATTTGGTTGTCGGCACGTGGCGGCCATGTGTCGCGTCGCCAATGGCAAGGTTTGGCGTTGGGCTTTGTGGGCTTGGCGATGGTGGTGTCGCGCAAACTCGAAGGCGGCATTGAAGTCACGCCATGGAGTTTGACCATGATTCTCATGGCGCTGGTGTCGATCACCACAGGCACGCTGTATCAAAAACGTTTTGTCCAGCCCTGCGATGTGCGCAGTGCCAACGCCGTGCAGCTCATGGCTGCGTATGTGGTGACCTTGCCTTTGGCACTGATGGAGGCTGAGCCCGCCTTGTGGAATGCCGAGATGTCGTGGGCCTTGGCGTGGTCTGTGTTGGCCTTGACCTTGGGTGGCAGCTCGTTGTTTTATATCTTGATTCAACGTGGCGCAGCGGCCTCCGTCACCAGCCTCATGTACCTCGTGCCGCCCACGACAGCCGTGATGGCTTGGATCTTGTTCAACGAGCCGATTACCCTGGTCACGTTGGCAGGGATTGCGGTGACGGCCGTGGGTGTGAGTTTGGTTGTTCGCCCAGCCTCAACGCGCTGAGTGTTTCCAAGGTTCCTCGCGGAACCGAGACGCTAAAAAATCTTGCAGCAAACGAATTCGCTTGGGCAATTGCGAGCGGTAGGGGGCGAGCCAATGGATGTCGGCGTCATACATGGCGTACTGATCCAGCACGCGAATCAATTCACCTGACGCCAACTGCGGCGCAATGTCCCACAAGCTTCGCAGCATGATGCCTTGGCCTGACAGGCACCAATCTCGCACCATTTCTCCAGAGTTGCTGGAGAGTGGGCCTTTCACATTGACGTGTTGCGCACGCGAGGGGGTGCGAGCGGTGCGTTGGGTGCTCAGCCGCCAATGGTCAAAGCGCTGACCTTGGCCCGTGTCTCCGCCGTTTTCACGCACCACCAAACACGCGTGTGACGCCAAATCCTCCAACGTTTTTGGTGTGCCGTGTTGGGCGAGGTAGGCGGGCGAAGCCACCAGCACACGTTGGTTGGCCGCGAGTTTGCGAGACACCCAGTCAGCCGCAATGTGCACGGGTGGGTGCCACAGCCAAATGGCAGCATCAAAGCTTTCGTTGGCAAGGTCCGGCAGCTGTTCGCAGAGTTGCAAATCCAAGCGAACGGTTGGGTAACGCGCATGGAATTCGGCCAGCAATGGCCCCAGCCACAGGCGACCAAAACCAAAACTACAGGCGATGCGAATGGTGCCCGAGGGCTCGCTTTGGCGTTCGCGCAATTCGTCTTCGAGTGCGACAAACCCGCTCAACAGTTCTGCAGCTCGGTCGCACAAGGCGTGGCCTTCGGTGGTGGGGCTGACGCGACGGGTGGTGCGTTGAAACAGGCGTACGCCAAGGTGGCTCTCAAGCGCGGAGAGTCGCTTGGTCACGACAGGCGGCGCCAGTTGCAGCGCACGCGCCGCTTTGACCAAGCTCCCGTGCAACCGCACGGCCAACACCAGCTCTAAATCTGAACGGTCCAATTGATGCCTTGATGGAAATAATCGATTGCTCAATTATTGCTTTTTTGAAGGGTAAGCTTTGGCCATGTTGAATTCATTCCAAACGGTGACGGTGGAGCGCAACGGCGTGCAATTGCACAGCCGTGTGACAGGGGAGGGTGCGCCTCTGTTGTTGTTGCATGGCCATCCTCAGAGCATGGCGATGTGGCACCGCGTGGCGCCTGCGTTGGCGCAAACCCGTCGCGTGGTGTTGATGGATTTGCGGGGTTACGGTGATTCATCACGCCCAGCGGCAGACCCTGAGCATCTGAATCACAGCAAGCGCGAAATGGCCTTGGATGCGATGGCGGTGATGCAACAGCATGGCTTTGATCGCTTCGATGTGTTGGCCCACGACCGTGGTGCGCGGGTCGCGCATCGTTTGGCGGTAGATCACCCGCAAGCCGTGCAGCGTTTGATGCTGCTCGACATTGCGCCAACGTTGGCCATGTACGAACAAACCAGCGAAGCGTTTGCGCGTGCGTATTGGCATTGGTTCTTTTTGATTCAGCCATCGCCCTTGCCCGAGGCCTTGTTGAACGCGGGGCCAGCGCAATACGTGCGCAGTGTGATGGGCAGCCGTCATGCGGGCCTAGCCGCTTTTGCCCCTGAGGCTTTGGCTGAGTACGAGCGTTGTGCGCAAGTGCCGGGCACCTCGGTTTCGATTTGTGAAGACTACCGAGCCAGCGCCACGATTGACTTAGCGCACGACCGAGCCGATGTGGTGGCAGGGCGCAAACTGACACAACCGCTGCGCGTCTTGTGGGGTCAACACGGCGCCGTGGCGCGTTGTTTTGATGTGTTGTCGTTGTGGCGGGAACGTGCGCTAGATGTATCGGGGCACGCTTTGCCTTGCGGACACTATTTGGCTGAAGAATCGCCTGAGCAGGTGATTGCTGAAGCCCAAACTTTTTTCACTGTTTAATTTTTAGGAGCATCTCATGGGTCAAACACATCGTATTGCTGTGATCGCTGGCGACGGCATTGGCAAAGAAGTCATGCCTGAGGGCATTCGCGTCATGGACGCAGTGGCTCGCAAATTTGGCATCGACCTGAAGTTTGATCACTTCGACTTTTCGAGCTGGGACTATTACGAGAAGCACGGCAAGATGCTGCCCGACGACTGGAAAGACCAAATCGGCGGCCACGATGCCTTGTACTTTGGTGCAGTGGGTTGGCCCGACAAGATTCCAGATCACGTTTCGCTGTGGGGGTCGTTGCTCATGTTCCGCCGTGAGTTTGACCAGTACATCAACCTGCGCCCCGCACGCTTGATGCCCGGCATCATCGCGCCTGTGGTGCGTCGTGATGGCACGCCGCGTCAACCCGGAGAGATTGACATGTACATCGTGCGTGAAAACACCGAAGGCGAATACTCCAGCATTGGCGGGCGCATGTACCAAGGGACCGAGCGCGAAATCGTGATGCAGGAAACGGTGATGTCACGCATTGGTGTGGACCGTGTGTTGAAGTTTGCGTTTGAGTTGGCGCAGACACGTCCTAAGAAGCACCTGACCAGCGCCACCAAATCCAACGGCATTGCCATCACCATGCCTTATTGGGATGAGCGCGTGGCAGAAATGGCCAAGCACTACCCAGACATCAACGTGGATAAATTCCACATTGACATCTTGACCGCACACTTTGTGCAGCGCCCTGACTTCTTTGATGTGGTGGTGGCCAGCAATTTGTTTGGCGACATTTTGAGTGACTTAGGCCCTGCATGTACCGGCACGATTGGCATTGCCCCCAGCGCCAACCTGAACCCCGATCGCAAATTCCCTTCGCTGTTTGAGCCGGTGCATGGTTCTGCGCCTGACATCGCAGGCAAAGGCATTGCCAACCCAATTGGTCAAATTTGGTGCGGCGCCATGATGCTGGAATTCTTGGGCCACAAAGATGCACACGATGCGGTGATGGCGGCGATTGAGAAAGTGCTTGATCCCAAGAGTGGTGCACCGAAGACGCCTGACATTGGGGGTAACGCTAGTACCTCAGATGTGGGCCGCGCCATTGCGGAGGCGTTGTAATTTTTAGTTTCAAAAAACGACTAGAATTCGACTCCATGCCGTGTTGTGTACACTTTCTCGCTCGACGAGAAACATTGCACTGAGATGACATCATCCATAGCAGACTGACATCGTGTAGTGCTAGTAAACTAGCCTCACCATTGACTAACATCACATCTCATTGAGAGGGGATTTTTGTGAATAAGACAGAACTGATTGAGCACATTGCCAAGCACGCAGACATTTCTAAAGCTGCAGCCACACGCGCACTCGAGTCCACCATCGGCGCAGTGAAAACCACCTTGAAAAAAGGCGGCACAGTTTCTTTGGTTGGTTTCGGTACTTTCGCAGTGGGCAAGCGTGCCGCTCGCACAGGCCGCAACCCACGCACTGGCGCAGCGATCAAGATCAAAGCCGCCAAGGTGCCTAAGTTCCGTCCAGGCAAGGGTTTGAAAGACGCCTTGAACTAATTCGCGGTTTCGGTTGGGTGCTTAGCTCAGTTGGCAGAGCGGCTGCCTTACACGCAGTAGGTCGGCGGTTCGACCCCGTCAGCACCCACCACCCATTAAAAAGGCGAAC
>Ga0213920_1000509_pt1 | contig 29828 bp, 32 predicted proteins | sample McNCre1117MG_FD_161054 | JGI IMG/M metagenome (GOLD analysis project Ga0213920, IMG submission 161054) | Freshwater microbial communities from McNutts Creek, Athens, Georgia, United States - 11-17 MG | ecosystem: Environmental > Aquatic > Freshwater > Creek | place: USA: Georgia | collected...
TGAGGTCGGGGTTCAAGCCGCAGCATCGTCTGTCTCCTTGTTGGCACCCGGCCACAGGCCGCTCATCCACTCGCCAATGCGCTCCACGGTGGCCTCAGCACGCGCCAGTGAGGGCGACAAGCGGCCCTTGGCGATCACATGCAATCGATCGGAAATTTCAAACAACTCTTCCAGCTCCTCACTGACCACCAGCACAGCGCAACCGGCGTCGCGCAGGGCCAGGATCTCACCGCGGATCTGCGCCGCTGCCCCCACGTCCACACCCCATGTGGGTTGCGAGACGATGAGCAGGCGCGGACTGGCGCTGATCTCGCGACCCACAATGTACTTTTGCAAATTGCCCCCCGACAGCGACTTGGCTGCGGCGTCCGGGCCCGAGGCCTTGACCTTGAAGCGCTCGATGATGCCGCGCGCCTGCTCGGCCAATGCGCCCATGCGAATCCAGCCACTGCCGTTCACCGATTCAGTGCGCGTGAGGAGAAGGTTCTGCGCCAAACTCAAGCCGGGCACCGCACCGCGCCCCAGACGCTCTTCGGGCACAAAGTGCAAGCCCAGATGGCGACGGGCCTGCGGACTCAGGGCCCCGACCTGACACTCACCGATGCTCACCAGTTGGGGCGCTGCGCGGGTGTCTTCTCCCGACAAGGCCCACAACAATTCACGCTGACCATTGCCAGACACGCCAGCCAGGCCCACCACCTCGCCCGCCCGCACCTGCAGGTGGATGTCTGCCAGGTCCACACCAAAAGGGTCCTGCTTGGGCAGACTCAGGTTCTGCACCGCCAGCACCACCTGACCCGGTGTGCGCGGTGTTGGTGCCAGTGTGGGCGGCTCGGCACCGATCATCAATCGACTCAGGCTGGCATTGGTTTCTTCACGTGGGTCACACACACCTGTGAGCCGGCCACCGCGCAGCACTGTGCAGGCACTGCACAGTGCACGGATTTCGTGCAGCTTGTGGCTGATGTAGAGCAGACTGCAGCCTTGCTCAACCAGCTTGTGCAGCACCACAAAGAGTTTCTCCACCGCCTGCGGCGTCAGCACCGAAGTCGGTTCGTCCAAAATCAGCAACTGCGGATCGGACAGCAGGGCACGGATGATCTCGACCCGCTGCATTTCACCCACGCTCAGGGTGTGCACCGGGCGTTGGGCTTCGATGTCCAGACCGTATTCGCTGGCTTTGGCCTCGATGCGGCGCGCCACCTCGGCCAGGGGCAGGGATTTGTCCAGCCCGAGCCAGACATTTTCGGCCACCGTCAGGGTGTCAAACAGGCTGAAGTGCTGAAACACCATGCTGATGCCCAGCTTGCGTGCCTCCTGTGGGTTGCGGATCGTGACGGGTTGCCCCTTGAAGAGGATCGTCCCCTCATCGGGCTTGACCGAGCCATAAATGATCTTCATCAGGGTGGACTTGCCCGCGCCGTTTTCGCCCAGCACCGCATGGGCCTGGCCGGGCAGCACAGTCAGTGACACGTCCTGGTTGGCCACCACGCCAGGATAGCGTTTGGTGATCCCTTGCAAGGACAAGAGTGGAATAGTCATGTCAGATCGTTGTTCTCTGAATAGGGCAATTAAGCCAATTGCGTGGCACTTATTTTCACTTGTTCGCGCAGCCACCGGGCCGCAGCCGATGCATGGCTGCGTTCATGCCAGAGTTGGTAGTAAACCATCTTTGGAAACGGCACCGGACAAGGCAACAAAGCCAACCCCTGCTGGACATCCGTGCCCTCCAAAAAGCGCTGACAGTAATGACGCCCTGTGGTCAACACAAGCAAGCTCGATGCCACCATGCGTGGCATCAGGCCAAAGTGGGCACAGCGTGCGGCAATGTGGCGCGACAGGTTCAGGCGGTCCAAATGTTCATCGATCACACCGCGCCAGCCTGGGTAGGCCGGCATGGGCGCGATGTGCTCGCAAGCCAGCCAATCGTCCTGCGTCCAGCCCCGGCGCACCGCAGGGTGCTTGCTGCTGACCAGGCTCATCACCTCGTCTTCAAACAGTTCGGCACGGTGCAGCTCTTCGCTGGGTTGGGCCCAGTTGCCAATCACCACATCGATCAGACCTTGGCCCAGATCGTGTGCATACTGCGCCTGGGCCGACAGTGCATGCACCTCGACCCGGCAGCCCGGGGCCAACGACTTCACACGGGCCATCACAGAGGGCAAGAACAAAGGATCGAGGGTGTCGCTGGCGGCAATGCGAAAAGTCTCCTGCGCATGGGCAGGGTCAAACGTCCGGGCTGGAGAAAACAGGCTTTCGGCCGATTGCAGTATGTGCGACACGGGGGCAAGCATCTTCAAACCCACATCGGTGGGCACCATGCCGGTGCCCGAACGCACCAGGATCGGGTCGCCCGTCAGCTCGCGCAGGCGCTTGAGCGCCACCGACACGGCGGGCTGCTGCTGGCCCAGCCGCATGGCGGTTTTGGAGACACTGCGTTCGATGAGCAAGGTGTGAAGGGTCCGAATGAGTTGAAGGTCGATCTTGTCGAAAAGATGCGCTTGCTTCATATCGGTTTTCAGATAAGCGTTATGGCGATTCACCCATGAATGGGCATCGGGTTTGCCCTAGGATCATTCGATCCTCAAAGACAGATTGGCCATGTCAAAAACGCTCGTCTCCCCTCTGAAATCGGTGCCGCTGCAGCCCAGCCCATTGCGGTTCTGGCATCGCGGTGAAGTGATGAATCTGGGCAATGTACCACCAGACCGTACCCTCTTGGACCTGCTGCGCGAGGACCTGCGCCTGACCGCCACCAAAGAGGGCTGCGCCGCAGGCGACTGCGGGGCCTGCACCGTGGTGGTGGCCGAAGCGGTGGACGGGCGCTTGCAGTACCGCGCTGTCAACAGTTGCATCAAGCCCGCCCACGCCATCGACGGCATGGCACTGTGGACCGCCGCTGATGTGGCCAGGCCGGGCGGCACGCTGCACCCGGTGCAGCAAGCCATGGTCGAATGCCACGGTTCGCAATGCGGCTTTTGCACGCCCGGTTTTGTGATGAGCTTGTTTGCGCTCTACCAGCGCACGGTGGCGCAAGGCCAGGCGGTGGACAGCCACACGGCCCACCAAGCCCTGTCGGGCAACCTGTGCCGCTGCACCGGTTACCGGCCCATCGTGCAAGCCGCGTGCAGCTTGCAGGCCGATGCCGCGCAGGCCGTGGATGAGACACCCATCGCGGCAGCACTACAAAAGCTGGCAACGGCAGAAAACCCCGATGGCGATTACCTGCGACCCAGCACCCTGCACGCATTGCTGCAAGCCCGCGCTAGCCACCCCCGTGCGCAATTGATCGCCGGGGCCACCGATGCCGGACTGTGGATCACGCAGGGCCTGAGCCGCCTGCCGCAGATCATTGACCTCACGCGTGTGGCCGAGCTGCGCCGGGTGGAACACTACCCCCACCACATCGCCATCGGTGCGGCAGTGAACCTGCAAGATGCGTTTGAAGCGCTGGCCGCTGACCGGCCGGTGATCGCCCCATTTGGTGAGCGCTTTGCGGGCTGGCCGGTGCGTCAATCGGGCACGCTGGGTGGGAACGTGGCCAACGGTTCACCGATTGGCGACAGCATGCCGCTGTTGATCGCGTTGGGCGCGCAGGTGGTGCTGATGACCCACCGAAAAGGCCGCCCCGTGCACCGGCATGTGCCGCTGGACCAGTTCTACACCGGCTACCGCCAAAGCCTGTTGACACAGGATGAGGTGCTGGCTTGGGTGGTGGTGCCGCGCCCTGCCTCCGGCGAATGGCTGGGCGCTTACAAGGTGTCCAAGCGGCAGGAAGACGACATCTCGGCCGTGTGCATGGCCGTGCAACTGCACCTGCAAGGTGGGCACATCACCACAGCACGCATCGGCGCAGGCGGTGTGGCCGCCACGCCCGCACGGGCAGTGCAGACCGAAGCCGCGCTGATCGGCCAACCGTGGAACGAAGCCACTTTGGCTGCGGCGCAACAAGCCATCCAGCAAGAGTTCGCGCCGCTCAGCGATTTGCGCGCCAGTGCCAACTACCGCCGCCAGATCCTGGCGCAGCTGCTGCGCCGCGCCTGGCTGGAGAGCACCGGACACATCGGCGTTCGACTGGAGGCACTCGCATGAACACGCCATCCAACATCAGCCGCCCCCGCTTTCACGAAAGCGCCACCGCGCAGGTGCAAGGCCGGGCCAGCTACATCGACGACCTGCCCCTGGTGGAAGGCACGCTGCACGCCGCGCCGCTGATGAGCCCGGTGGCCAATGCCCAGCTCATCGCCATGGACCTGAGCGCCACCTTGGCTGCGCCGGGCGTGGTGGGCACCGTCACCGCAGAGGACACCCCTGGCGACCCGCTGCTGGCCACCTTTGTGCACGACGAGCCCATCTTTGCCGGGCCGCAGCTCATGCATGTGGGCCAGGTGATGGGTTTGGTGCTGGGCCACAGCCACACCCAAGCGCGCCACGCCGCCCGCCAGATGCGGCTGCAAACCATCCAACAGCAGCCGCTGCTGCATGCCCGAGAAGCCTTGAAAGCAGGCAGCTTTGTGCTACCCCAGGTCACGGTGCAGCGTGGTGATGCGGCTCAGGCGCTGGCCCAGGCACCGCAACGCCTGCAAGGCACGCTGGAGGTTGGGGGACAAGAACACTTTTATCTGGAAAGCCAGATCGCCTACGCCATTCCACAAGACAACGGCCACTGGCTGATCCACAGCGGCACACAGCACCCGGGCGAGGTCCAGCACTGGGTGGCACACGCGCTGCACATCCCGCTGTCGCAGGTACGCGTGGTGTGCCGCCGCATGGGCGGCGGTTTTGGCGGCAAGGAAACACAGGCCGGACACCTGGCCGTGTGGGCCGCGCTGGCCGCGCACAAGTTTGGCCGCCCGGTCAAGATGCGGCTGGACCGGGGCGACGACATCCTGATCACCGGCAAGCGCCACCCATTCAGCCACGACTGGCAGGTGGGTTTTGATGCCCAGGGCCGTGTGCTGGGTCTCGATTCGGTGCAACTGGCCCACTGCGGCCACAGCGCTGACCTGAGCGGCCCGGTGGCCGACCGGGCGATCTTCCACACCGACAACGCTTATTACCTGAGCGACCTGGCCATCACCTCGCACCGCTGCAAAACGCACACCCAAAGCCACACCGCTTTTCGCGGCTTTGGTGGGCCACAGGGCGTGTTGCTGATTGAGACCGTGATGGGTGACATCGCTCGACACCTCGGCATGGACCCGCTCGATGTGCGTCTGGCCAACCTGTACGGTGTGGGCCAGCGCGACACCACACCTTACGGTATGAAGGTGGAAGACAACATCTTGGAACCACTGATGACGCAGCTGGCCGAGCGTTGCGACTACCGCGCCCGCCGCCAAGCCATCAGCGATTGGAACGCCCAGCACAGCGTGCTCAAAAAAGGCCTGGCCCTCACGCCGGTCAAGTTCGGCATCAGCTTCACCGCCACGCAGTTCAACCAGGCCGGGGCGGTGGTCTCGGTCTACACCGACGGCAGCGTGCGCGTGAACCATGGCGGCACCGAAATGGGCCAGGGCCTGCACACCAAGGTGTGCGGTCTGGTGGCCCGCATACTGGGCTTGCCTGCTGACCATGTGCAAGCCAGCGCCAGCGACACCGACCAAGTGGCCAATGCCAGCGCCACGGCCGCTTCCAGCGGCACCGACCTCAATGGCCGCGCCGCAGAAAACGCCGCTTTGCAGGTGCGGCAGAACATAGCCACCTGCATCGCCAATCTTGACGGCTGCAGCGCCGAGTCCGTGCGGTTTGAAAATAGCCAAGTCATCACGTCAGTGCGCCAGCGCAGCTTCACCCAAGCCGTGCAATACGCCTATGGCCAGCGCGTACAGCTGTGGAGCGACGGCTTTTACGCCACGCCCAAGATCCACTACGACCGCAACACCCTGACGGGCAGGCCGTTTTATTACTTTGCCTACGGCGCGGCCTGCAGCGAAGTGGCGATCGACACGCTGACCGGTGAATACCGCGTGCTGCGCACCGACATCCTGCACGACGTGGGGCATTCACTGCACCCCGAGATCGACATTGGCCAAATTGAAGGAGGCTTTGCTCAGGGCCTGGGCTGGCTGACCACGGAAGAGCTGGTCTGGAACAGCAAGGGCGAGCTGCTCACCAAAGGGGCCAGCACCTACAAAATACCGACAGCGGCCGACATGCCTGCGCAATTGAACATTGCGCTGTGGCACGAAGCCAACCGCGAAGACAATGTGGGCGGCAGCAAGGCCGTGGGCGAGCCCCCCTTCATGCTTGCCATCAGTGTGTTCGAAGCGCTGCGCGATGCCATCGGCGCCACCCGACCTGGTACCGACCCCATCCACCTCAACACCCCTGCCACGCCCGAGCGTGTGCTGAACGCTATCCTTGCCCCATGACAGCTTTCTCTTCTGTTTCTCATTTGCAAGGCTGGCGCGCAGGCCTCTTGTGGTTTCCTGAACCGCAAAGCCTCAAAGCCCGCCATGAAACCGACGGCTTGCTCGTCACCGCCCGCGAGGCCGACGGCATCGTGCGGATCCAGGCCATTGGCCCCTACCGCGAATTGGCACCGAACTACCCCGATCTTCCGGTCACCCACTGGCCCGACCTGTGCATCGCACCCGGCTTTGTCGATCTGCACATCCACTACCCCCAGACCGATGTGATCGGCTCGCCCGCCGAGGGTTTGCTGCCTTGGCTGGAGCACTACACCTTCCCGCATGAAAGGCAGTTTGACGATCCCGCTTACGCGCATGAAGTCACGAACTTCTTTCTGGACGAGCTGATCCGCCACGGGGTGACCACCGCATTGTGCTTTGCCACCGCCCACCCCGAGTCGGTCGATGTGTTCATGGCCGAGGCGCAAAAACGCCGTCTGCGCATGATCACGGGCAAAGTGCTGCAGGACCGCCACAGCCCCGAAGGTTTGCGCGACACCGACACGCAACAGAGCCTGCTTCAGACCGAAGACCTGATCCGCCGCTGGCACGGTGTGGACCGGCTGGGCTACGCCATCACACCCCGGTTCGCCCCCACCAGCAGCACCGAACAGCTGCACGGTGCGGGCGAAATCGCCAAGCAGTTCCCAGACGTGTGGATCCAGTCACATGTGGCCGAGAACCTCGACGAGATCCGCTGGGTGCATGAACTGTTTCCCCAGGCACGCAGTTATCTGGACGTGTACGACCGTACAGGCTTGCTGCGCCAGCGCTCCGTGTATGCACACGCCATTCATCTGGACGAAACCGACCGCCGCCGCATGGCCAAGGTAGGAGCAACTGCCGCCGTCAGCCCGACCAGCAACCTGTTTCTAGGCAGCGGCTTCTTCGACTACGCGGCATCAGACGCTGCGGGTCTGCGCTACGGCCTCGCCAGCGATGTGGGTGGCGGCACCAGCTTCAGCCCTTTTCACACCATGCATGCAGCCTACACAGTGGCCCGGCAAAGCGTGGGGCGCGCCGGCATCAGCCTGTCCCCCGAACACCTGTGGTGGCAACACACGGCCGGGGCCGCGCAAGCGCTCGACCTGGATGGGAAAATCGGCAACCTGTTGCCCGGCTGCGAGGCCGACTTTGTGGCCCTCAACCCCAAAGCCACCCCTTTGCTGGCACGCCGCACCGGACAAACCGACACCCTGACAGAATGGCTGTTTGCCATGATCGTGCTGGGCGATGAGCGCCTGATTGCACGCACCGTGGTGCAAGGGCAAACAGTAAACATCGACCGCGCATGAGCAACACCGAACGAGACGACCCGATCCACGACCCCTACCAGTCGCAACGCGAAGCTGTGCGGCGGGGCATCACGCAATTCCAGGCAAACCTGCAAGCGGCAGGCCACGACTTCAGGGAACCTCCGCCCGAGCCCACCTCGTGCTGCGGCCGTGGCTGCAACGGCTGCGTATGGGAAAGCTACGATGCGGCGCTGATGTTCTGGTACGAAGACGCGGGCGCCTTGCTCAATTAGCGCGATCCAGTTCTGCGGCCAGCCTGTCGAGATTTTGTTCGTTGGCGGGCTCCAAAACGTGCTTCATGGCCTGCGCAAATGCGGGGTCGTCAAACACCTGAAGCCACTGCACACGCGTCCCATCGCCCTCGGGCGCCAGCGAAATGGTGAGCCGGAACACAGGCATACACGTGTGGTCGATCACCACCTGGCGATCAGGTTCAATGTGCGCAAACACCGACGTGTTGGCATAGCGTGTGCCATCCGGCCCGACCATGTCAAACACCCAACGCCCACCCACACAAAACTCGAACACCTCAAATTGGTTGGTGAAACCATCAGGCCCCCACCAACGGGCCAAGCGAGTCGGGTTTGCCATGGCCGCAAAAACGGCCTGGGGTGAGTGCTTGAAATGACGGCTATTTTCAAAGTTGCTCATGGATCAGTCCCGTGCGTTAGGGCATGACATTCAAGACACACATCACCGATGCTGACCTTTGATGTGGTTTCCTTGCTTATCGCGGGTCAAATGCCCCATTGGGCGCCTGCCCCCAGCAAGGTGGCCACACCCAGAACAGCGAACACAGCGGCTGCGATGCTGTGCACCAGTTTCATGGGAATCCTGTTGGCCAGTTTGTCGCCCACAAACACGGCAGGCACATCAGCGATCAACATGCCCAGCGTGGTCCCAACCACCACCACGACCGGTGTGCCATAGTGCGCTGCCATGGCCACGGTCGCGATCTGCGTCTTGTCGCCCATTTCAGCCAGGAAAAAGGTGATCAACGTGGCACCAAAAACATCAAATCGCCTGGCCACCTGGGTTTCATCTTCTTCAATTTCATCGGGAATCATTGTCCAGATGGCCATGCCAATGAAAGACGCGCCCAGCACCCAGCGCAACACTTCGGGACGGATGGCCGCAGTGATCCATGCCCCCAATGCCCCCGCCAGACCATGGTTCACGATGGTGGCCACCAAAATACCGGCAACGATGGGAAGGGGTTTCTTGAAGCGAGCAGCCAGGATGAATGCGAGCAGCTGGGTTTTGTCGCCGATTTCAGCCAAAGCGACAACGCCCGTTGAAACGAGTAGGGATTCCATGAACATTCCAAGGCAGATGGCAGAGCGTCATTGCCCTGGTGGTTTTCAAAAAATTTTAGCACCCCCTCCCTGTTGTCTCGCGTCTGAAAACGCATCAAAACAGCCCCATCTGACCTGTGGGTGAAGGGGGCCGAAAATCCTGCACGCGCCACACATGCCGCTGGCGGTTCAAACCCAGTCGCCTGCAGGCTTTGTCAAAACGCTGAGCGATCAAATCGGCCCAGATGCCCTGCCCAGTGCGGCGCGTGGCAAAGCTGGCGTCGTAGTCCTTGCCGCCGCGCAGGTCGTGCATGCGGGCCATCACACGGGCAGCGCGGTCAGGGTAATGCAGCTCCAGCCATTGCCGAAACAAGGGGGACAACTCCCAAGGCAAACGCAGCACCACGTAAAAAGCACTGGAGGCTCCGGCGTCCCGTGCGGCTTCAAGCACCTGCTCCATGTCGTCGTTGATGAAAGGAATCTGCGGCGACACGCTCACCCCGACCGGGATGCCCGCATCGGCCAAAGTGCGGATGGTGCGCAGGCGCCGCCAGGGCGCAGCGGCCCGGGGCTCCATGCGCCTGGCCAGGCCAGCATCGAGCGTGGTCACACTGACATACACCCCCGCTTGCCCGCGCGCCGCCATGGGCGCGAACAGGTCCATGTCGCGCTCGATCCCGCTGCCCTTGGTCACCACCGCCACGGGGTGCTGGCAGTCATGCAGCACCTGCAGCACCTCGCGGGTCAGGCGCAGTTCGCGGTCCAGAGGCTGGTAGGCGTCCGTGATGGTGCCCAGGGCCATCAGGCCGGGCTGGTAACGCGGACTGGCCAGCTCGTGGATCAGACGCTCGGTCAGGCCGCGCTTGGCGATGAGGCGGGTTTCAAAATCCAGCCCAGGCGACAGGCCCAGATAGCTGTGGGATGGCCGGGCATAGCAATAGCTGCAGCCGTGCTCGCAGCCCCGGTAAGGGTTGATGGAAAGATCAAAGCCGATGTCTGGTGAACGGTTGCGCGTGATGGCGCTTTTAGCGTCTTCCCAGGTCCAGGTGGTGCAGATGCGTGTGGCTTCTTCGGGATCTGCCGTCCAGCCATCGTCAAAGGGTTCACGGGCATCGCGCTCAAAACGGTGCGCCAGGCGGGTGGCGCTGCCACGGCCTTTGATCTGGCAGATGGGGATGGGTGTTTGCGTCATAAACTGTATTTTTATACAGTATTTTGCATGCACTCCTGTCACTCACCCCAAATGCTTGGCCGCCTCCCGGTGCGTGAGGCCCGACAACGATTCAACATGTCGAGCCAAGAAATCCCGCACAGCATCGGGCTGGGTGCGTGCATGGTCGCGCAAAGCCCATCCGATGGCCTTGCGGATGAAGAAATCTTTCTCGCAGGCCAGCGTAAGTGCGTACCTGAACAAGCGTTCCTGATCCGTCTGCGCGCGCCAACCCAGCTGGTGCAGCATGGCCACACGGCGCACCCACAGGTTCGGGTGACTCAAGGCATCGTCCATGTGCCGCTGCACATCGGGCTGGCTGGCCTTGGCACGCAGCAGGACATCACCCACCAAACCGGCCAGGCCATCGACCGTGTCCCACCAGGAGTCGGTTTGCACCAATTTCAGAATGCGCAGCAAGGCGCCGACATCCAGGCGCTTGTGATGTTTGGTCAGCAGATCAATCGCAGCGTATCGGAACTCGCGCTCGGGCAAGCACCACAGCGCCTCGGCCAGCGCCAGCAACTCATCGGCTGTGCCTGGAAAAACCATCAAACCTTTAAGCGCATCGCGCCGGGGTCCTGCGCGGATGCCCAAAAATTCAAACTGACCAAGCATGTAGGCCTTCATGGGCACGGCCTGCTGCGCATCGGCCTGTGCACGCAAGGCCGCCTCGATCGGCCGCAGGACTTGGGTGATGTTCGACATCACTCAGGCAGACAAAGCGGCCAACACGTCCTGTACGGAGGTGGGGCGCACCACACGGGCCACTTCCTGACCATCGCGCAACAAGAGCAGCGTGGGCCAGAGCTTGACACGGTAGCTGCGGCCCAGGGCTCGGCCCGGGCCATCTTCCACCTTGAGGTGCTGCCATTGCGGTTGAGCCGCCAGCGCCTCGGCCACCGCGGGCTGTGCGGCGCGGCAGTGGCCGCACCAGTCGGTGCCGAACTCCAGCAGGGTCCAACCACGCAGGCCGTCGACATCGGCCTGGCTGGGTGCTTCGGTTTCGCTGAGGTAGGGGGCTTTGTGGTTCATGCGAGCTCTCCGTGAATCACAAAATTGTAGGGGGCTCAGCCCCCCGCCAATTGCCTGAGTGCATCCAGATTGAGCAGATGCAACACACGGCCACGACCACTGATGAGGTCACGTTCACGCAACTGTTTGAACATGCGCGAGAGCGTTTCAGGGGCAATGCCCAGTTGCGCTGCAATGGTGCGTTTGCGCTCGCTCAGGTTGACCTGCAGGCGTCCTGAAGCACTGTCGCGCTCGGCATGGTTGAGCAACCACTCTGCGCAGCGCGCATCCGCATCTTTGGCCAAACGGCTCACGGCCACCTCGGTTTGCTGGCGCTGTGCGCGTGCCAGGTCGGTCAGCAGGGTTTTGGAAGGCTCAGGGAGGCTGTCCACATGGTCGCGAAAATCCGACAGCGCCACTGGGTGCAGGCTCACTTCGGTTTCGGCCACCGCATCGACCGCGTGGGGCAAACCCAGCAGGCCTGCAGCGGCTTCGAGCCAAAAGGGGCCTTCAACCACCCCGAGCTGATGGTGCAAGGTACCTTGCACCAGAATCCCCAGCATGACCCGCCCCTGGTCCACATGCAGCACCTGGCTGGTGCATTCACCGCGGCGCAGCAGCACGGTGCCTGGGGCCAGGCGCTGGACAGCAGTGGATGGTGGAATGGATGCGGGCAACATGGTGCCCAATGTGCCAGAGCCGCAGGCCGGGTGTATTGATCCGGATCAAATGACGCGTCTGCGGCCCAAACAGGGGGTCACAACACGAGCATGGCTCGGAAGTCGTTCACATTGGTGTGCGTGGGCCCGGTGATGACCAAATCACCCAGCGCCGCAAAGTAGCCATAGGCATCGTTGCGCTGCAGGTACTCGTCCACCTTGTGACCCAAGGCCTGCGCACGCGCCAGCGTATCGGGCGCAAGGCGGGCACCGGCGTTGTCCTCCACGCCGTCAATCCCGTCGGTATCGGCCGCCAGGGCCCACACGCCCGGCTGACCTTGCAGGGCCTGGGCCAGGCCCATGCAGAACTCACCTGCCCGCCCCCCGCGCCCGCGTGGCGTGCCCGCAGGCTGCGGTTTGATGGTCACGGTGGTCTCACCGCCGCTCAGGATCACGCAGGGTTTCACAAAGGGCCCCTGCCCTTTGGCCGCCGCACGGGCCAGTGCCGCATGCACCTTGCCCACTTCGCGCGATTCGCCTTCGATCTCGTCGCTCAGGATGTACGCGTTCAGCCCCATGGCCCGCGCCGCATCGGCTGCGGCCTCCAGCGACTGCTGGGGCGTGGCGGTCATGTGCACGCTGTGGCCTTGAAATGCGGGCGCGCCGGGTTTGGGCGTTTCCCAAGCGCCCGACTGCAAGGCCTGCATCACGGCATCGGGCACGCGGATCGCGTAGCGCTGCAGGATCGCCAACGCATCGGCGCAGCTGCTGGCATCGGGCACCGTCGGGCCGCTGGCGATGATGGACGGGTCATCGCCCGGCACATCGCTGATGGTGAGCGTGACCACCCGCGCTGGCGCGCAAGCCGCCGCCAGGCGCCCGCCCTTGATGCGCGAGAGGTGCTTGCGCACGCAGTTCATTTCGGCAATGTTGGCGCCGCTGGCCAGCAACTGTCGGTTGATGTCCTGCTTGTCCTGCAGGCTGAGGCCCTGCGCGGGCAAGGTCAGCAAAGCCGAACCCCCACCCGAGATCAGGCACAGCACCAGATCGTCAGGCGTCAGCCCTTGGGTCAACGCCAGGATACGCTCGGCCGCCTGCAAACCGGCCGCATCGGGCACAGGGTGAGAGGCCTCAACCACTTCAATGCGCTCAGGCAAACCCGCCGGGCGCGGTGGGGTGTGGCCATAGCGCGTGACCACCAGACCCGACAAGGGCGCATCCTGCGGCCACAGGGCTTCGACCGCCTGCGCCATCGCGCCCCCGGCTTTACCTGCGCCCAAAACCAGCGTTCGCCCCCGGGGTGGAGAAGGCAAATGGACGGCGGTGTTGTGCAAGGGCAAAGCCCGCTGCACCGCCACATCGTAGAGCTGGCGCAGGCAAATCTGGGGGTCAATCATGGATCAGATGCGTGGGTCTCAAAGCAAAGCACAAGCATAAGGTCAAACGACCCTGCCCCTGGCCGTGTACATCACATCTGAACAGACAACTCGATCAGGTTGAAATCCGGATCGCGCACATAGACAGAGCGGATCTTGCCCGTCGCTCCTGTGCGCACAACAGGCCCCTCCACGATGGGCCAGTCGCATTGCTGCAGGCGTTGCATCACTTCTTCCAGCGGGCATTGGACGATGAAACACAGATCCAGCGCGCCAGGAACGGGCAGATGTGCCTTGGGCTCGAACTCCGAGCCTTGCACATGGAGGTTGATCTTCTGGTTGCCGAACTTGAAGGCCCTGCGCTCCACAGGCGGCGTGCCGCCCACAAAGGTTTCGAGCTGCATGCCCAGCACGCGGGTGTAGAAATCCACACACGCAGCTTCGCGGGCGGTGGTCAACACCAAGTGGTCCAGATGGTCAATCATGCAACACCTTCAGTCTGCGTAAACGCCTGCGGCCTTGATGATCGGCGCCCACTTGACCATCTCGGACATCACAAACGCTTTGTGTCCAACCGGATCGGTGCGTGCGTCGTGGATGACCGTCGCCCCGCCGGCATCTTGCTTGCGGATGAACTCGGGGTCTTTGACCGCCACCTTGAGGGCGTCATTGAGCTTTTTCAACACCGCCGCTGGCGTGCCCTTGGGTGCATACAGCCCTTGCCAGATCGTGATGGTGAAATCCTTGAGCCCGGCCTCCTGCATGGTGGGCAGGTCCTTGAGCGCAGGCGAAGTCAAACGGGTCGGCGTGGTGACAGCAAACGGTTTGACCTTTTTGCCTTCGATCTGCGCGATGGTGGTTGTGGTCTGGTCACACATCAGGTCAATCTGACCGCCAATCAAATCGGTCATCGCCGGTGCCGTGCCTTTGTAAGGCACCGAGGTCATGTCCACCTTCATCGTGGTCTGGAACAGCATGCCGCACAGGTGCGATGCCGAGCCCGGCCCCGCGTTGGAGATGTTGATCTTGCCCTTGTTGGCATTGATCCAGCTCACCAGCTCGGCCATGTTGTTGGCCGGCAGATTGGGCCGACCGATCAGGCTCATGGGGTTCTCGCTGACCAGTCCCAGATACTCGAAGTCTTTCTCGACGTTGTAGGGCAAATTGCGAAAAAAGCTCGATAACGTGGCTTGGGCGATGTGCGTGAACAGCAGCGTGTACCCGTCAGGCGACGCTTTGGCCACTTTGCTCGTACCAATCGAGCCGGAGGCACCCGCCGAGTTGTCCACCACGATGCTGTGCCCACCCAGGGCTTTGCTCATGGCCTGGGCCAGATCACGGGCCGCCTTGTCGGTGGGTCCGCCTGCGGCATACGGCAGCACGAAGGTGATCGGTTTGCTCAACGCCGGGTATTCCTGCGCCCAGGCATTGAAGGACAGCAGCGTGGCGCAGGCCAGCGAGACCGGCAGGAACTTCAAACTCATGTCAAACCTTTCAGCAAATACGCAGAGTCAAACCGTTCATGTCTGAACGGCTCATTTCATCAGGCCATGAAAGCCGCATCAGGTCAAGGCTTTGCAAACCGCTGCGGTGACATCCACCGTGCGGGCCTTGCCGCCCAGGTCACCCGTGTGCAGCGCCGGATTGGCAGTGACGGCTTCAACGGCCTGCATCAGGCGCTGGGCTGCCGCATTTTCACCCAGGTGCTCCAGCAGCATGACGACCGACCAGAAGGTACCGACCGGATTGGCCAGGCCTTTGCCCATGATGTCAAAGGCCGAGCCGTGGATGGGCTCGAACATGCTGGGGTAGCGGCGCTCGGGGTCGATGTTGCCAGTGGGCGCAATGCCCAGGCTGCCCGCCAGCGCAGCGGCCAGATCGCTCAAGATGTCGGCATGCAGGTTGGTGGCGACGATGGTGTCCAGCGTGGCTGGACGGTTGACCATGCGGGCGGTGGCGGCGTCCACCAATTCCTTGTCCCACTTGACGTCCGGAAACTCCTTGGACACTTGCAGGGCGATCTCGTCCCACATCACCATGGCGTGGCGCTGGGCATTGCTCTTGGTCACCACGGTGAGCAGCTTGCGCGGACGCGACTGGGCCAGCTTGAAGGCAAAGCGCAGGATGCGCTCGACCCCGGCGCGGGTCATGATGGACACGTCGGTGGCCGCCTCGATCGGGTGGCCCTGGTGCACACGGCCACCCACGCCCGAGTATTCGCCTTCGGAGTTTTCACGCACGATGACCCAGTCCAGGTCCTTGGGCGTACAGCGTTTGAGGGGCGCATCGATGCCAGGCAGGATGCGGGTCGGGCGCACATTGGCGTACTGGTCAAAGCCCTGGCAAATTTTGAGGCGCAGGCCCCACAGCGTGATGTGGTCGGGAATGTGTGGATCACCGGCCGAGCCAAACAGGATCGCGTCCTTGTTCTTGAGAGCCTCCAGGCCATCGGCCGGCATCATCACGCCGTGCTGGCGGTAGTAGTCGCCACCCCAGTCAAAGTTCTCGAAATCAAAGTTGAAGGTGCCGCAGGCCTTGGCCAGTGCTTGCATGACCTCCTGGCCTGCTGGGACAACTTCTTTGCCAATGCCGTCTCCGGGGATGGTGGCGATGCGGTAGGTTTTCATGGGGTGCCTGTGGTGTGATGAACAATGGGCCCATTCTCAACCCCATCAACATCAACAACCCATCTAAAATTCAATTCATTGTTAACTTTTAATCAACAATGGAAACCCGCCTGCAACCTGCTGATCTGGGCTTTTTTTCCACACTGGCCAAGTCGGGCAGCCTGAGTGCGGCAGCGCGTGAATTGCGCGTGTCCACCGCCGCCGTGAGCAAGCGCCTGTCGCAGATGGAGAGTCGACTGGGTATGCCGCTGGTCAACCGCACCACTCGCCGCATGAGCCTGACGGTGGAGGGCGAAGCGGTGCTGCGCACGGCCCGCAGCATCCTGGCGGAGGTGGCTGACCTGGAGCAGCAACTGGGTGCCAGCCATTCCACGCCCAGCGGTTTGCTGCGGATCAATGCCACGCTGGGTTTCGGGCGCAGCCACATCGGCCCGCTGATCGGCCGCTTTGTGCGGCGATTTCCGCAGGTCGAGGTGCGCCTGCAACTGTCGGTGGACCCGCCCGCCCTGACCGACGACGCCTTTGACGTGTGCATCCGCTTTGGCCCCCCGCCCGATGCACGGGTCATTGCACGCAAGGTGGCCGACAACCGCCGCCTGCTGTGCGCGACGCCCAAGTATTTGGCTCGCCACAGTGAACCAAAGACACCCGCCGATCTGGCACAACACAACGTCATCAGCATCCGGCAAGGCGACGAGGCCTATGGCGTCATCAAACTCCGACGCGGCCGTCAGGGTGCCACAGAGACCATCAAGACCCGCGGCAACCTGACCACCAACGATGGCGGCATTGCCGTGCAATGGGCGCTGGAAGGTCACGGCATCCTGATGCGGGCCGAATGGGACATCCGAACGTATCTGGACAAAGGGCAGCTGGTGCAGGTGCTGCCCCAGCACCACACGCCCGATGCCGACATCTATGCGGTGTACCCGGCGCAACACAAATCGGCGGCGCGGGTGCGGGCGTTTGTGGATTTTCTGGGCGAAGCGCTCAGGCCAGCCAAGCCTTGAGCGACGCGGCCATCTTCTCGGCCGAGATGCCGTAGCGGTCGTGCAGCGTGGGCAGAGCACCCGCGTCCAGGAATTCGTCGGGCAGTGCCAGCATGCGGAATTTGCCGGGCACCACGCCTTCGCGCAGCAGCAGACCGGCCACGGCTTCGCCCAGGCCGCCAATCACCGAATGGTTCTCGGCCACCACCACCAGGCGACCGGGCTTGCGCACTTCGGCCAGGATGGTGGCGCTGTCCAGCGGCTTGATGGTCGGGCAGTGCAGCACGGCCACGTTGACCTTGTCGGCTTCGAGCTGTTTGGCCACTTCGAGCGAGCGCATGGTCATGAAGCCACTGGAAATCACCAGCACATCGGCGCCATCGCGCAGCAGCTTGGCCTTGCCCAGCTCGAATTTGTAGTTGTATTCGTCCAGCACCAGCGGCACGTTGCCGCGCAGCAGGCGCATGTAGACCGGGCCCTGGTGGGCGGCGATCTGCGGCACGGCCTGCTCGATGTCGAGCGTGTCGCAAGGGGCCGCCACCGAAGACCTGCGCCACGGCGTGCAGGACACCCTGTATGTGCACAGCAGCCCCAGCATCGCCAGCCTGTGGCTGATGCCCCTCATCGCCCGCTTCACCGAGCTGCACCCCCACATCTCGCTGGTGTTGTCGGCCTCGCATGTGCACTCGGACTTTCAGCTCGGGCAGATGGACATCGACATCCGCTACGGCCTGCCCAACTGGCCGCACCTGGAGGTCGAGCCCATCTTCACCGAAAAGATCATGCCGCTGGCCAGCCCCGAATTCATCCGCCAGCATGCCCTGCACGAACCAGCCGACCTGCTGCGCGTGCCCCTCATCCAGTCGGGCGTGAGCGTGGTGCAGTGGCCCGACTGGTTCGGCCGCTTTGGCGACGGCCTGCGCCCCGAACGCATGGGCATGCGCTTTGACCGCGCCATGATGAGCCTGGACGCCGCCGTGCAAAAACTCGGCGTAGCGCTGGAGAGTTCCAGCATCGGCCAGACCCTGATCGCCAGCGGCAAGCTGCAACCGGTGTTCGAGGAACAGCTGAGTGTTGAAGTGCAGGCCCACTTCATGGTCTACCCGGCACTGCACGCCTCGCGGCCGGAAGTGAAAAGTTTTGTGGAGTGGGTGCGGCAGGAGGCAGGGAGCTGAGATTAGGTGTCAAACATCACCCACTCACTGTCGCGGTTCCTTTTTGAGTGCCAACTGTAAGGATGTGTTCGCCGAAGAATCAACGTTTCCCGTGGCAAGGCGTCAACTATTGCAGCGTATACCAACTGGCGCAGCGAAACACCTTTTCTTGTAGCCCCACCTTTAGTACAAGCACAAACGACAAGATCATTAGGTTGATGCAAGGCTTTGAGCCGTGCGATAAAGTCCGATCTTCCAAATTTATACCAAGTTGCCAAGAATACTTCGTCGCGATACAGAGCAGTTTTTTTGCCAAGCGAGCACTGATACTGAATTGCATTTATGAGTACTACAGGCGCATTACCCCATCCTTGCAACCCTGGCACAGAAAGCGCATGCTTCGCCAATTCTTTACCTGTTTTTCCCTTCGCAGGACCTGGCACCCCTTTGAACTCAGAAATATGAGGTGATTCGATAATCAGGAGCACCGCACTATGCTTATCTCGTGCAGAAACTGCACTGCGTTGCGTGATCCTTCCGTCAATTTTGAGCTGCCCAAGCGTTCCAACCATTTGATCTGGGCAGCAACGCTCCTCCAATGGTTCAGGAGGATTTTTAATATTCTTACGAACAACTGCAGAGAAAGATAACTCAAGATGATCTAGCAAGATGAAATACTCCGTACATCTGTGACGCATTCAAATTATTGAACGAAAATCAGAGTGAGCAGCTTTCACTTACATCGTAATTCATGGAAGTTTTGAAAATGAAAACCACACTAAACAAAGTTCGAGCGCATTTTCCATATAAAACAACATACTCTGATGTCTTGACGAAGCTAAGCCGTGATCTTGGGGATGCAGAGGATGACTCTGAATTAAGCCTGCTCACCATCCTCGATTCAATCGGTTTGGACTGGGCACTTTGGAGCTTGCGTACTGTAGAGGGGCACGACAAAGAGATTAGGCTATTCGCAGTTTGGTGTGCCAGAAAAGTGCAGCATCTTATGACCGACAAACGCAGTATCAATGCCCTCGATATAGCCGAAAAATATGGTCTTGGCAAAGCTACACAAGACGAGTTGACTGTTGCTTTTGCTGGCGCCAAAGAGGCAGCATGGATTGCTGACAGAGATGCGATGGCTGCCTCTGCGCTGATAAATACTAAGCATCAGGCTGCTCGATCTGCGGCCCCAATAAGTGATTGCGTTGACGTAGCTTGGGATTCAACTCATGAACTTCGTCATAGCTCCGCTCTGCGCGCTACAGCTTATGCCGCTGCCGCCGCCGAGAACGCTGCGAAAAGTGTTGTTATGGGTTTTAAGGCAGGTGTTTATGATTTCATTGATGCTGCCAGCGAGTCTGTTTACGAGGCTGCTAGTGCAGCAGCCAAAGCCGCCAATCATGCAACTGCAACTGATAGCGTTGGTACCGATGTTTCTATTTGGCGGGCTTGTCAGGCTGCAGAAGATGCCGCACGGCTCGCGCAAGAAAAAGAATTTCGTCGAATTTGCATCGACTAAGAACTTCAACCCTGCAAAAAAGGAAGCTTTTAGCCAGGGCTCATTAAAACAATTGCAAGAAAATGCTGCTGGAGCACGGCTTGGACATAGCCAAGGCAGCCGAAGTTTTCATATGCGTGCATTTCACCGCCCAGGACACCCTACTAGACTACTTTTTACGACCGAAAAGTTAAGCATTTGCCCTCCGCATGGGCGGTTCATGAAATAGCTTGTTGGAGTGTCTGTTTCTGGTAGATCGCGCTCAAGCAGACTGCCTGCGCCAATGTCTGCTTCTGCTGCTTTACAGCCCCTCAGGCCCTAAGGATTCACTTCCGCAGCAACTCACCAGTCAACCCCGCTTGCTTGAATCGCATTCATCTAAGCCTGAATTTTCATCGCTTGCATTCATGCATGCAGGCCGCAAAAATCGCGGCCATGAGCGCACACCCTCCCCATCCGCAGCAGGCCCTGGCCGACCAGCTGATCGACAACATCGAAGCCTTTGTGGGTGGCACACCGGTCAACGCGGTGGCGCCCAAGCTGTGAGCGCAACGATGCAAGTCAGGGCCCCCAAAAGGTCAAACCTGTCAGCACTCACCGCAAGTTGGCAGGATTTTTCAAAATCCCGATCACGTCATGCACCACTTGCGACGTCTCCTGCGCATGAAAAAGCGCCCCCAAGGGCGGCAAGCCAATGGGTTGGCTCAAACGGATTTCCTTCAACTCCCCGGTGACGAGCCAGGTCTGCAAGATCGAGCGCGGTGCCGCCACCAAGGTCTGATGGTCTGCAATCACGGACAACAAGAGCACCGAAGACATGCTTTGCATGTCGGCCCGAATGGGCACAAAACCGGCCTCCTGACACGCATTCTGAAAAATTTGCGCGGACAGCGTAGCCCCCATTGGCATGGACCAAGGTTGTGAGGCCAGGTCTTGCAAATGGACTTTTCTTTGGCGGTTCATGGCATGTTGCGGTGAGGCGGCCACCAGCAATTCATCTTCCAGCAAGTCCACAAACGTCAGCCGTGGGTCCAGCGTCTGCTGCGGCTGCCGGACCAGCGCCAGCTGTGAGCTGCCCACCTGCAGCCAGCTCTGCGCCTCCGCAGGCGTGCACTCGTTGAACGACACCTTCACGCCCGCCAGTCGCTGGCGCAATTGAGGCACAGCGGGCCGCACCAGGCTCGACAGCGCAGCAGGAATCGCACTGACCTGCAAGGGCTGCTGAATGCCCAGTGAAGCGGCGGCCAAGGCTTCGGCTGCAGACTGAACGCTGCCCAGCATGCGCGCCGATTGCTCGGCCATCAGGCGTCCGGCTTCAGTGGCCCGCAGCCCTTTGGCATGCCGCTCAAACAAAGGCATCTCCAGCAGGCTTTCGATTTCGCGCAATGCCTGGCTGGCGGCAGGTTGCGTCACGCCGACCTCCTGCGCAGCCTCGGCCAAGGTGTTGCACCGCGACAAGGCCGCCAGAAGCCGCAGGTGCCGGAACCTGAGCCGAGCGGTCATCCGTTCGTTCAGGACATGGGCCTTGAGTTCCAGCGCATCAAACATAAGAAGCCCTTATGAAGCAATGAATATTTGATTTTTCAATTATGCCCATCCTCTCTAGACTGCCTTTCAAAACCCATGGAGTTGTCATGCACAAACCCCCGATTGCCTTACCGATTTACGAAGCCATTGTCGATGTCGCCGACCCCATTGGGTTAGGGCATGGGCCTTTGGGCGAACGCCGGATGATCAACATCACGGGCGGCGAATTCCAAGGGCCACGGCTGCGCGGCCGGGTGCTGCCCGGCGGTGCTAACCGCCAGTTGATCCGCCCCGACGGCGTGCGCCTGCTCGATGCGCTGTACGAAATGGAAACCGACGATGGCGTGGTGCTCACGGTTCACAATCGCGTCAAAGTGATCGAGCGGCCCGGCATGGAACGGCAGGCGTTTTCGCACCTGGACATCACCGCCCCCGAAGGGCCTTATGGCTGGCTCAACGATGCGGTGCTGGTGGGCACGGCCGTGCCACTGCGCCCGGCCCGACAGGCCGTACAGATTTGTGTTTTTCAACTGAGCTGATTTTTTTTCAAACCCATCAAAAAAACCCCATGAATGAGACACCCATGAACCGCCGATCACTGCTCCTGACTTTTTCGATGCTCGCGGCCAGCACCGTCCTGCATGCGCAAACGAACACCGAAGCCATGACCCTGTATGTGCCCTTCCCGGCCGGTGGCAGCTCCGATGTGTTTGCCCGCACCCTTGCGCCCACGCTGTCCAAGCAGGTGCAGCGCACCTTGATCGTGGAAAACTTGGCCGGTGCCAGTGGCAGCATTGCCGCCAACAAGGTGCTGTCGCGTGGCGGTAGCGGGGACGCGCTGTTTCTGGCCTCGCCCACCGAAACCATCCTGGCACCGGCCACGATGAAGATGACCAAATACAAGCCCGCCGACTTCCGCATGGTCGGCCTGATCAGCCGGGTGCCCTTGGGCGTGTATGTGCGCGCCGAGCTGCCTGTGCAGACCATCGACGAACTGGTGGCTTATGCCAAGAGCCACAAAGAGACCCCGCTGAGCTACGGCAGCGTGGGCATCGGCTCGGTTTACCACCTGGCAGGCACGGCCTTCATGCAGGCGGTGGGCGTGCCCATGACACACGTTCCCTACAAGGGCGGCGCTCCCTTGCTGCAAGACCTGATGGGCGGCCAACTCGACATGGCGCTGTTCCCTGCCGATGGCCACCTGGCCAAGATGACAGCCAACGGCAAAATGCGCGTCATTGGCATCACCAGCCCGACGCGCTCGCCCTTGTTCCCTAATGCTGGCACCTTTGCAGAAAGCAAGTCACTGCCCAAATTCAGCACCGTGGACGTCTGGGGCGGGGTCTTTGTCTCCAAAACCACGCCCGAGACCATCGTGCAGGCCCTGCACCGCGCCTTCCAGGCCACGATCGAAGACCCTGAAACCAAAAAAGCCATGGACACCGCCACAGGCGGCATGCTGGCAGCGCCCATGAGCCTGGAGCAGCTGGCCCGCTTCTACAGCACCGAAGCCCAGCGCTTCGAGGCTGCGGTCAAACAAGCCAACATCGAACTCAACTGAACGCCACGCCACTTTGCACAGGTCCGAACACATGAACGACACCACTTTGCTCCCGCCTGCCCTCGATGCCATCCGATCGCAAGAAGCCGAGATGGTGGACATCCGGCACCAGATCCACGGCAATCCCGAGCTGGGGTTTCAGGAACACGACACGAGTGAGCTCGTGGCCAGCCGACTCGAACGCTGGGGCTGGGAAGTGCACCGCGGCCTGGGCGGCACTGGTGTGGTCGGCACCTTGCGTGCGGGCACCAGCCAGCGCCGCATCGGCCTGCGCGCCGACATGGACGCATTGCCGATCGCCGAGACCTCGGGCAAGCCCTGGGCCAGCAAGGTGTTCGGCAAGATGCACGCCTGCGGCCACGACGGCCACACCGCCATGCTGCTGTCTGCCGCCCGCCACCTGGCGGCCACACGCCACTTCGACGGCATCGTGCATGCCGTGTTCCAGCCGGCTGAAGAAGGCCTGGGTGGTGCGCGCCAAATGATCGAAGACGGTTTCCTGGATCTCTTTCCTTGCGATGCCATGTTCGGCATGCACAACGCACCCGGCATTCCCGAAGGCCAGTTCATGGCCGTGCCCGGTTGTGCCATGGCCAGTGCAGACACCTGCATCATCACCATCAAGGGAGTGGGTGGCCACGCGGCCTTTCCACACACAGCGGTGGACCCCATCCTCGTGGGCTCGGCCATCGTGATGGCGCTGCAGAGCATCGTGGCGCGCAATGTGCCGCCCCTGCAGACCGGCATCATTTCGCTGGGCGCGTTTCTGGCTGGCGACGCCCCCAACGTCATCCCCGGCACGGCCGAACTGCGCCTGAGCGTGCGCGCCATGCGCCCCGATGTGCGCGACCTGCTGGAGCGGCGCATCACCGAGATCGCCACCGTACAGGCGCAAACCTACGGCGCTACGGCCGAAGTGAAGTACATGCGCCGTTACCCGGTGCTGCAAAACGATCCAGCGCAGACCGCGTTCTGCCTGAACCTGGTGCGCGACTGGCTGGGCGATGCAGGCCTGGTGGCTGCCCCCGAACCCGTCACCGCCAGCGAAGACTTCGCGTTCTTCCTGGAGAAGGTGCCCGGCTGCTTCATCAACATCGGCAACGGTGTGGGCAGCGTGGGCGGCTGCATGGTGCACAACGCGGGCTATGACTTCAATGACCGCATCCTGTCAACGGGTGCCAGCTACTGGGTCAAACTGGTGGAGCGCTGGCTTTCTGCGGCGTAAATCGCCCACGCAGCCTGCTTAGAATCAGAGCCCTGCACAGCCCGGGACGCACGGCTGTTGCGGCGCTCGCTTTCGTGACAGAAAGATTCGGCCGCAACTTGAACCCCCACCAGGAGTTGCCATGCCCACACTGCTCATCCACCGCGCCCGCTGCATCGCCACACAAGACGATGCCCACACCGAACTGCAGGGCGCCTCGCTCTTGATCCGCGATGGCCTGATCGAGCGCATCATCCCCGCCAGCGAAAACACAGACGAGCTGCTCACACAAGTCGATGAAGTGATCGACGCCCGCCACCATGTGGTGGTGCCGGGCCTGATCAACACGCACCACCACATGTACCAGTCGCTCACGCGGGCGATCCCTTCGGTGCAAAACGTCGAGCTGTTTTCATGGCTCAAAGGCCTCTACCCGATCTGGGTCGGCCTCACGCCCGAGATGGTGCGCGTGTCAGGCCAGGTGGCCATGGCCGAGCTGCTGTTGAGTGGCTGCACCACCAGCAGTGACCACCTCTATATCTACCCCAACGGTGTGCGGCTGGACGACAGCATCGAAGCGGCGCACACCATCGGCATGCGCTTCACGGCCACACGCGGCAGCATGAGCGTGGGCGAGAGCCAAGGCGGCCTGCCGCCCGACAGCGTGGTGGAAAAAGAACCCGCCATCCTGAAAGAAACCCAGCGCCTGATCGAGACTTGGCACAACGCGAGCTTCGGCTCGATGACGCATGTGGCCGTGGCCCCCTGCTCACCCTTCAGCGTGAGCCAGGACCTGATGCGCGAATCGGCCAAATTGGCCCGTGCCCACAAGGCTCGGCTGCACACCCACCTGGCTGAAAACGACCACGACATCGCCTACACCCGCGAGAAGTTCAACTGCACCCCCGCGCAATACGCCGAGGACCTGGGCTGGGTGGGCGACGATGTGTGGCACGCGCACGGCGTCAAGCTCGACGATGAAGGCACTTATTTGTTTGCCCGCACGCGCACCGGCATTGCCCACTGCCCCTGCAGCAACATGCGCCTGGCCAGCGGCATCCTGCCACTGCGCAAAATGCTCGACGTGGGCGTGCCGATTGGCCTGGGCGTGGACGGCAGCGCCAGCAACGACGCGGCGCACCTGCTCAATGAAGCACGCCAGGCCATGCTGCTGGCGCGTGTGGGTAAAGCATTGGAACCCTTCGGCTGTGACCACGGCCCCGCCGACATGACACCCCGCGACGCCCTGCGCCTGGCCACACGCGGCGGCGCACAGGTGCTGGGCCGCGCCCACGAACTGGGGCAAATCAAGGAAGGCTTTTGCGCCGACATCGCGATGTTCCGCACCGACACGCTGAGCATGGCGGGCGGCGCGGTGCACGACCCCGTGGGGGCACTTCTGCTGTGCGCCAGCGACAACGCTGACTACACCATCGTCAACGGGCGGGTGGTGGTGCGCCAGGGCCAAATCACCACAGTGGACATGGGGCCGCTGATTGAGCGACACAACCAGCTGGCGGTGCAGTTGGCACTGGCGGCACATGGCCTCTAAGGTGCTCCTGCGTACCGACCACGCGATGGCCAGCACCTAAGCTGAACCTCAGGTGCTGGCAAGGGTTGGCATCGGCCTGCACGGGGGCTTCCCGGCGCGCCTCCTGAGAAACCATCGCCATGTACCTGCTCACCGAATCAGCGGCCACGCGCTGCATGACCGCCTTGCCCCGAACCCTCTTCATTGCACTGGCAGCACGTGCACGGGGAGCTCAATCCTTTCCTTCGCTGGATCCGCACGATGACCATGCCGAGCGCCTGCTGCAGGATTCGGGAGCGCAGGTGCACACCAGTGCTGCAGACCACCCGACCGTCATGAATGTGCTGTGGCGGACCCAGCTGATCAAGCAGTTGGGTCTGGAATTTTTCGAGAAACACCCTCACAGCACAGGCGTCAACCTGGGCTCCGGGCTGGCGCATTACTTTCAGTGGCTGGACAACACCCACAACCGCTGGATCGATGTGGACCTGCCCGAAGTGATCGCATTGCGCAACACCTTGTTGCCCCTGCAATCCGAACGCTGTCAGCACAAGGCACTGGACATCACCGCACCCGGCTGGTGGCGGCGTCTCGGGCTGCACCGCCACCAGGAGCCTGTCTTCATCGTGTGTGAAGGCGTGCTGATGTACCTGCAACCCCAGCAGGTCAGGGATTTTCTGCGCGAAGTTGGAGAAAACGCCCCCGAAGGTTCGGAGCTGGTGTGCGACTTCATCTCGCCTGTGGGCGTGGGGCAAAGTGCCCTGGTCGATGCATCCGAGCATCCCAACGCACGTTTCACCTGGGGTGCCCACAATGGCTTGGAACTGGCCAATTTCCATCCACGGCTGGAATTGCTGTCACAGCACAGTGTGTCCGAAGCCCTGGGCTGGGGTGGTTCATTCACCGAGATGCTGTGGACTCCGCTGACAGGCGGCCCGCTTTACGGGCTGGCCCAGCTGCAAGTGTCGGACGAATGAATCACTTCACCTGCAGTCGGTTGATGTACTCCAGCAGGGACAACACGCGGGCACGGACATAGGACTCGCTGTTGTAGGGCATGTCGTAGTAATAACTGGCGGCATCGGCCCGGTACACCTGCCCCCACACAGGCATGTCACGGCTGCCATGGGCCAGCGTGGTGTCCCCGGTGATGCTGTCGTACAGCCTGTCCATGGGCAGGATGCCGCCATTGCTTCTGGCCAGCAGCGTCAGGTCGGGCGGACTGCGGCGCAACAGATCGGCCAACGGCCCTTGCCCTTTGCCGTTGACACCATGGCAACTGGCGCACCGCGCTTCGTACTCGCGTTTGCCCAAATCCACTTTGGCAGGCTGGGCCTGCGCTGCACCCCATGCCAGTGCCAGCCCCACTGAACCCCAGACGAGGAGTTGTTCGATCGGTGTTTTCATGATGGCTCCTTGAAAAATCAGTGCGGTGGTGGCGGGGTGTGCGACAGCATCTCCGCATCCAGCTGGCCCGGCCCCACCGGGTGCCCGGACATGCGCATCACATGGCGTTTGAGCGTGCCAATGCCATGCTGCGGCACCACCCAGCGGGTTTCAACATCGCCCAGGCTGTCCGACCAGATGAGTTTGTAGGCCTTGAAGGTGCCTGCGGGCACCGTCACATCGCCATAGGACTCCACCGCCCAGTTCATGAACAAAGGCACAGACCGCCCCGTGCTGTGGAACGTCATGGTGTGTTGCGATTGCCAGCGCTTGCCCACTTCCAGCGGCCACTCGAATGCCACTGGCGGCTCAAACGAATAGACCAGATCGCCACTGCGGTCCAGCGTGGCGATCAGGCCACCCGACTCGGGCTCCAAAATCTGCCCGCCCATCTGGGGTGACATCAGGGCTTCGACCTTTTTGCCATTCCAGCGGGCCTCATGCAACTGCCAGACCACATTGCCGTCGTAATCCCCCAGACTGCCGCTGCTTTGCCTGTGGAACACCGTCACCGTCCCCTCGGTAGCGGGCTCCATCCTTTGCGTCAGCGGTGCCGGGCTTGTGCATGCCACCAGCAGGCCCAGGCCTGCCCCCCAACACACGACACGGGTTCTGCGGAAAACACTTTGCAAGCGCATGCGGCACCTCCAGATCTTTGGAAGGCCCAATTTAGGAGAAAGCCCGCAGCCGGTCTGTGGGCGAGGCCACGCACAAAGCCCGCTGCACAGCACATCCGCGATAATCCGGGGCATGAACACCGCGACAGCCCCCATCCAACTGCCCTGGACACAGTCACTGCACACCGGCGATGGCCGCATGGACGACACCCACCACGAGTTTGTGGAAATGCTCAACCGCCTCATGAGCACCCCGCATGAGCAGCAGTTGCCGCTGTACAAAGAATTTTTGCTGCACACAGTGGAGCACTTTGCGCAGGAGGAGCGCTGGATGCTGGCCACAGGCTTTGCCCCCGACAACTGCCACGCCGACCACCACGCCACTATCCTGGAAACCATGCGGGCGGTGGAGACCCACTACGAAGGCGGCGACACCGAAATCATCCAGCGCCTGGCCGAGGCCCTGGCCGAATGGTTCCCCGGCCACGCGGCCAGCATGGACGCGGGGCTGGCCATACACCTCAAAAACGTCGGCTTTGACAGCGTGACCGAAACCCTGGCCGACCCTTCGACCATCAAGAACGTGACCATGTCGGGTTGTGGCAGCGTGACCTGCACCGACTGAGCCCCTCGGGTTTCTCAGTCCTTCAGCCGCGCCCTCAGCTCGGTCTTGAGCACTTTGCCGTAGTTGTTTTTGGGCAGGCTGTCGACCATCACGTAGCGCTTGGGCCGCTTGAATCGGGCAATGTGGTCCAGGCAGTGCCCGTCCAGTTGCGCAGCCTCCAGCACAACGCCCGGGGCAGGCACCACAAACGCCACCACCACCTCCCCCCATTCCGGATCGGGCGCACCGACCACGGCCACCTCCGCCACACCGGGCCAGTTGAGCAACACCTCTTCCACCTCGCGCGGATAGATGTTGGAGCCGCCGCTGATGACCATGTCCTTGCTGCGGTCCTTGAGCGTCAGGAAGCCATCGGCATCGAGCGCACCCATGTCGCCCGTCCAGAGCCAGCCATCGCGGATCGCATGGGCCGTGGCCTCGGGGTTACGCCAATAACCGGCCATCACACTGTCGCCTGCAATCAACACTTCGCCGACTTCGCCTGCAGGCACATCGGCTCCTTGCGCATCAGCAACACGGATGCGGACTGGCGTTTGTGCCATACCGATCGAGGCAATCCGCTCCATGTAGCGCGGATGATCCACATCGGCCAGTTGCTGACGAGAGAGTGCCGTACCGACCATAGGGCTTTCACCCTGGCCAAAAATCTGAACAAAACACGGTCCCATGACACGCAAGGCCCGCTGAATATCGGCCACATACATGGGCGCACCGCCATAAACGATGGTCTTGAACGCACGGGCACAGTCTTCGGGGCTGTGACCTGCCGTTTCGGCCTCATCCACCAGGCGTTTGACAATGGTGGGGGCTGCAAACATCGACAAAGGCCCCACCTGCGAGCCCAGCGCAAACAACTCGGCAGCGTCAAAGCCTCCCGATGCAGGCACCACATGCCTTGCACCAGCCATGAGGTGAGGGATGGCGTAGATGCCGGCCCCATGCGACATAGGGGCGGCATAAGCGATCGCATCCTGCTTTGATACCGGGTCCACATCGCAAAAGTAACCCAAGCCCATCGTCATCAGATTGCGGTGCGTGATCATCACGCCCTTGGGCCGACCTGTGGTGCCGCTGGTGTAAAACAGCCAGGCGATGTCTGTCAGCGCACGCGGCGCAATGCCTGCCAAAGGCTCTCCGGTCTCCAGCCAGCGGGTAGCCTGGGCGCTGTCGGCCTCGGTGATGCCCTCCAGTCCGGTCAAGGCACCTGGATCGGGCATCAGGTCCTGCGTGACAAAAGCCCAGCGAGCCTGTGCGTTGTCCACGATCCACTGCACTTCCTGAATGTGCAGTTTGGCATTGACCGGCACCACCACCAGACCTGCCCACCAGGCCCCGAAGATGAATTCCAGATAACGCGGGTGGTTGCGCATGAACAGCAACACGCGGTCACCGGGCACCAGGCCCTGGACCTGCAAATGGCGGCCCAGCCGGGCGCTGCGTTCGGCCCATTGGCCATAGCTGGCGCGCAGTTCCACCCCCTCAAAAATGGCGGGCTGCTGTGGCAACGCCCGTGCCACACGTTCGAGCAAATGGGCCAGATTCATGGTGCCAAACTCCCTTGCAAGAAATTTCAAACCGGCTGCGGTCTGTTTCAAACCGGACAGCGCATCCAAAGGCTACCATGCAGAATCATCGCCATTGTTGCCCCAGGAGACCTGTTCCATGCCCGTGATCACCAACATCGAAGACCTGCGCGTTCTGGCCGAAAAGCGCGTGCCGCGCATGTTCTACGACTACGCCGACAGCGGCTCCTGGACCGAAGGCACCTACCGCGCCAACGAAAG